>JAEEGJ010019186.1_pt1 | contig 15114 bp, 9 predicted proteins | sample 8958761 | NCBI WGS metagenome assembly JAEEGJ01 (sample SAMN16246546, study PRJNA631951) | gut metagenome | biome: gut microbiome; feature: rumen; material: RS-attached | host: Bos | place: Iran: Karaj | collected 2018-10 | reverse complement strand
GAACGAAGAGAAAGCCAGCGTCATTAAGGCGCTGGCAGTAACGGCCCCTTCTAGGGGCAAAGCAAGCCACCCCTCTTAGGGGTGGCTTGTGACTTTTTCCCTGATACTATAACTTACTGTTTATGGTATGCTAGCGTTAAAGCACGCCTAGAATCTGCTTGGTGCTGAGTTCATCGAGCTTGACGAGGGCGCGTTCTTCGGGCGGAACATAAGCCATCTTGCGCTCGTTGTCGGGCCTCTTGGAACGGTCGCGTAGCACGATTTCTTTGTTCGTGCGGGAATAGAAGAACGGTCCTGTCTTCACGAATTGCTTTTGGTGCAACGCCTGCTTGATTGCTTCGTTCAGTGTCGCGTTTATTTTGGGCGTTGTATGGTCTATGTGGTGCAATTCCAGAAGCCTCTGCAATAGCAATTCCCCGTGGATTGGCGACTCTTTATCGACATAGAACTTTAGCTGTTCGATGAGCTTGTCTATTGGATGTTCCTGAATGGGTATTTTTTTCGAAGCGGCATCCATGGCAAAATGTACTACGTTGTAGGGTTCTGCCTGAACTCTATTGCTCTGTTCTGCATCGTCGACAGGAGTGTCTTCTTGCGGTGGCGGTGCGACACTTTGCTCAATTGCAATGGTGGTAACGAGGTTTTCTTTTTCGTCCGCGTTCGAAATGTGCCAAAGCGGGAGCCACATGTTCAAAATTTTCCACCCGAACCTCGAAAGCGTGTTCGGTCGAATGTAAACGCGGTCTTCGATGGATTCTTTATAAAGACCGCAGCCGCAATCGGTTTCGATAACAGCAAGAAAATGCTTGGGGTTGTTGGCATCAGTGACAACGGGGCCTATAGGTATGTTGCCCGTAGCGAGGTAGTCCTTATACGCAATAGAACTTTGTTTGAAAATTTCTTTAATTTGTACGTCGAAATCGGATTCTTGTGTGGCGTAGTCGATTGGGTTGTCAAAAGAAGTTTTCGCCTTGAGCGACTGGACCCATGCTTGGAATAGGCTAGGCTTGGCTTTGGCAATTTTATCGGCCTCTTCGTTCGTCAAGAATAGAGAAAGGCTTTGCTTGGCAAGCGTTGTGCCAATGGCAAGCTTGCTGATTTCGCTGGCGCCTTTTTCACTGTTGGTGTCCGCACATACGAAAATGACATCGCGGTAAAGATCAACGGCACGTTCGACGGTCTTGATGTAGAACTTGTTTTGCAAATTCCCTTGCCCGAAGAATCTTGCAGCGTTCGGATTTTTTTCCAAAGACTTTTGAAGCGCTTCTTGAATTTCGCTGCATAACGATTGATTCGATGCAATAATGCCAAGTGTTTGTCCTGGATTCTTTAGGGCGTGTTGTATGGCCTTTTCAGCAATGGAGGCGACTTTGTCTTGCGATAACTTGAGAGTCTGTAACTTGTTTGTCGTCAGTATTGAATTCGGGAACTGCGCAATTTCGTTATAGTAAATTCGGTTGTTCGCAAAGTTGAATAACGATGGGCTTGCGTACTGCGTTGTGAAACCGATAACGCGTGTCGGTATTCCTTTGCGGAGTGAAGCCGAAAGAACGTTATCCTTAAAGAAAATCGATTGCGACGAAACTTCGGTATCGCAGGCGTCCATGGGGAGCGTTTCGAGTACGGGCGCGTAAGGGTTCCCCAAGAGAATGACTTTTTTCGAATGGTAAATTCCAGGCATGACTTCGGCAATGGTCGTGCAATCGGCATCCAGGAATAATGTTACGTCGAAAGAGTCTAAATCAAGATTGTATGATTGCGATAAAGTAATATTTTTGAACAGTGCAGGATTCTTTTCGGCAGCTTCGTGTGCGGCACGGAAGTTCGCGTTGCAGAATTGGTCTAGCAATGTTCTGTATTGCTTGCTCTGTTGTTTTCGATTTTTCGAAGACGTGCTGAACAGTTCTGGACATTTGACCGTTGCCATTTGCATTTGGCCGTTTGTCCATGCACGTGCAAATGCCATGGCAAGATCCTTGCTGGCATTTTTTGAATCGGTTATATATTCCGCGAGATTTTCACATGGAGAATCGTTGATGTTTTCCATGTGTTCGCGAAGTTGCAAATAAATATTTTGGTCGTTCCAGTGTGCCGACAAACGTTCAATTTGACCAAACCACAATTCTACACTGGGAATTTCCATGGTTTCGCTTAAAATAAGCGTTCTGCTGATGTTTTGGAATTTGTGCTGTAGTTCTCTGATTCTCAATCGAATGTTGTCAAAGTCTTCGGCAAACGGCTTGAATAAATACCATTTTTCAAGCAATTGTATCAGGTTGTCGAAATGCTCGTGGTTCTTGAAGTGCGCGCGGAATACGTAGTAACGGCGAATCTTGTTGGCCAAATCATTCCAGTCGGTCTTTTCGAATTTCCAGTCTTTGCCGAACAAGCGCGTGGCAAGAACAGAGGAATCCTTGAACTTGCGTTTGTATTCCTGAATTTCGATAAGCTTGTCCACTTCTTCAAGGAGCATTTCGTCAGAGGTGATGCTCTTTGGATTCTTGAAGACACTGAGTAGTAGGCGCTTGGGTCTACGGTAATGGTCCGAAAGCGATTTCAGTGTAGAATTGAGACTGTTGGAGAATTCGTCGCGGGCTGCAATAATGTTTTTGTCCACGGCGTCATCGGTAAAGACATCAGAACCTTTGCGGCGATAATCTGTCCAACGGGCGCCTGCATTGGGAAGATCGTTCAGGTCGTCTTGGTAGGCAATCCATCCGTTTGAATGCAGGTTCCATTCTTCGAATGCGGGTAAATCGTTCTCGAAGCTACTCTGAAGTATATCGATCAGGTTAAGAATGTCGGCAAGCTTGGTTCCCGAAGGATAGAGCTTTGATTTGATAATGTTTTCTGCAAACGGCTTAATGGCGTCAATTAAAATCTTTGTCTGTTCAAGTTCTCTGCCAATTGCGTTTTTACGTTCTTTTGAAACGGCAGGCAACATTATCCCTTGGAACGCTTCGTAGATTTCGATTCCATTTTCATTGAAGAACAGTTCCGCTATTCGTTCAAGACTTGCGCGCATGGACTTGAACTTGTCGTAATGAACGTTTTCGACACCCTTGAAAAGGTCGTTTTCAAATTTCGTTTTAAATGGTTTTAATTTAGTGATTCCATCAAAAAGCTCGGTGAGCGTTATTCCACTGGGCTTTAGCGGCAGGTTGACAGAATCATAGTAAGTGACGATCTTTGCACGAAGTTCTTTTAGCGAGGTCTTGAGTACATCGCGTTCGGGACTCTGGAACGAACGATATGGCGGTTTCCAGGCGTTATCAAAATTAAACTTTGTAATGGCCCTGCGGCTAATCACGCAAACTTTCTTTTTTTTCAGCAGGCATTCTGCGGCGATGTTTACGGCCACTTTCGCTTTTTCTGCACCGGGAAGCGTTTGTATGGCAAATGCAAAGTTGTCTTCGTGAAGAGCATCGATGACCGCTTTGTTTGTCTGTGAATCTGTCGTGTATGGGAAAAAGTGATTGACAGGATTGTAAACGTGATCGTAGGGTACGCTATCGAATAGCGATGGGTGCGGCAAGAAACCTTCGTTTCCGATGGTTGCTATGAAAAACTCGTTGTTTGCAGCTTTTGATGTTGTCCAACAGTCGTCTGACAGGGCCTTCTTGAGGAGGAGGCTGTTGGCGCTGTAAAACATCAGGCAAAAACCATTGCTCGTAAACTTCCAGTCGTTTCTCGGTGCAATCTTTTTTTCAAGCGTTTCAAAAAACTTCTGGAGTTCGAAAGTTCCGTTCTTGTAAAAGTCTGTAGCAACTGGATACTTGATTCTTTTGTCGAGAGCCTGGAGCGCTATGTTTTCGACGGGCGCACCTGCAGAAATGGCTACGGTATCGTGCTCGGGGTCGTAGGTCAACGGAACCAGGAGTGCTGGGGCAAGCATTTTTTCGTCATACTTGATAAACCCCTTAACCATGTACAAGTCTTGGTTGCAAAAATCCTCAGTTTTGGATTTTAAAATCTTGCGGAATGCATCGAGGTCGGCGGCCTGTTTTTCGGCGCTGTATTTTGCGGAAACAGGGAAGAACTGTGCGAGTGCACGAGGCTTTTGTTCTTTTTGCCAAGTTTCAAAAAAATTGTCTCCGCTGTCTACAAGCAGCGGGGATTGGATCTTATTCTTTTGCGAAAAATTGAGTAGACGGTCTTTGCTATCAAAGGCGGCAGCCTCTTCGCAAATCTTTTCTATAGTAGTTGACACAGACGTCGAAGTCATACCACGAATATAAATTTTTTTTTGCAATGTGCGGTTATAGCCGCTCCATAATTATGGACATTGCGTCAATGAGTGTGATGGGCGTTTCACTTTCGGTCAGGTGAGCCTTGTAACAGACTCGTCCGAAAAGCGTTTCGGGAGTAATGCCCGCCTCTTTGTCTTGCCTTAGGCTGTGGGCGAGTTCGCGCTTGGAAAGCTTCTTGTTGTTCTCGTCGACGATTAACGGGTGGTGCAGGTAAATCGGGCGTTCTGTGCGGCCTAGTGCTTCCATCAACGCAATTTGTCGGGCCGTAGAATTGCGGATATCTTCGCCTCGTACGATATGCGTAATATTTTCGTCAATATCATCAACGCAGACGGCAAATTGGTAGGTCCATTGGTTGTCGCGGTCGCGGATTGGGAAGTCCCCGCATTGGAGTTTGGGATTTTCGTGGAAGTCCCCGAGTCGTAGGTCGTGCCAGTCGATGAATTTATCAGGAACGATAAAGCGCAAATTGTGCGGCGCTGCACCAATTCCTAATTCCGACTTCCGACTTCCTACTACATTAAAGCACTTTCCCTGATAAACTATCTCACCAGTTTCGCTTTGAGGATTCTCGGCGAGGAGCTGCTTGCGACTGCAATAGCATGGATAAACTAACGATTTATTTTCGAGTTTTTGCAGCGCTGCCTTATAAACTTCGCTTCGTGCACTTTGTATGCTCTCGGAATCGTAATGAAAACCTAGCCAAGCTAAATCTTCGCGGATGCCCTCGATATAAGCGGGACGCGCACGGCTCTGGTCGTGGTCTTCTATTCTCAAGTGGATCTTTAAGTTCCATTTTTTTGCCGCAGCCCACACATAAAGTGCCGAAAGCAGATGGCCTTCGTGGAGGTAGCCTGTGGGGCTTGGCGCAAATCGAATTTTTCCTGACATGTTGCATTTGTAAGACACATCACAAATATAAGTTGTAAAATTGTTACTAAAGTCACATATTTTTTATGAAAAAACGTAAATATTTTGTTTTTTTCGAAAAAAACGATTTTGTTATGTATATTATTGCAGTAAAAAGGGATGTCTCCCTGGAATACGGAGTAATTATGGGTGGAATGAAACTTCTTTCTAGAGCCTGCACGGCTCTTGTCTTTGCGTTTGCAGTTGATGCGTTCGCAGCGGATGTCGTAGCGACAGCTTCTAATGGAGCGATGGTCGTTTTGCATGACAACGGTCGATGGGAATACCATCAGAACAACAGCAAAATTCGCGATGTGCGTGAAAGTGCTATCCCCGAAGATGCTAAATTCAATGTCATGGTTGAATACGAAACTCCGGAACGTGCACGCAGAAATGTGCGACTTGCAATGGAAGCAGAATTTGCTACGGAAGAAGAAATCAGGGATAGCCTGAGAAATGTGCCGAAGGGCGGCTACATTTATTTCCAGGTGAAAACTTCCCAAATCAAGAAAGGCATGCCGCGCAAGCTGACTTATAGTTTGTACGATGGCAGTAAAAAGCCTATATTCAAGAAAACTGCTCTTGATACCGAAGCGGTTCCGAGTGAACAGAGAGGTGTCTCTAATTTGCTCGTCGTTCCTGTTTATGGTCACCCCAAGTCCAGCGTTATGTTGGCTCGTGTCGAGGCTCGTGACGGGATGGAAACGCTCGATATCGATATCCCCGTTAGGTAATTTGCATTGCTAAAATTTGCTGTAGTCGATCTGGAAACGACCGGCGGACATGGTGAAGATAACCGGATAATGGAAATCGGAATCGCCCTGATGGACGGTTCCGAAGTTGTTGGTACGTATCATTCGCTTGTGGACCCAGGGCAACCGATTTCGCCGTTTGTCCGAGAACTGACGGGGATTACCGACGAGATGGTCGAAGGCCAACCGCAATTTGGCGCGATTGCAGAACATGTGGCGGAACTTTTGCGGGACCGCATTTTTGTGGCGCACAATGTTCTGTTCGATAACAAGTTTATGACGGCGGAATTGAAACGCTGTTGCATCAAGTTCAACCCGCCGAGACTTTGTACGGTAAAACTTGCGAGAAAAGTGTTCCCGGGGCAACCGAGCTATAGTTTGCATAAACTAACGGAATCGCTGGGCTTGCCCGATTTTAATCACCACCGCGCATTGGACGATACCTTGGCTGCCGCCGCCATTTTGAAAGCCGCGCTTGAAAAAGTAGGTGAGGCTGGCGTTATGAAAAATGTGGTGAACTTGTCGAATGCAAAAAAGCAAGCCGTCGGCGCCGCAAGTGTGCCGTCATGCTGAGCTGCGAGGTTGCTCGCAAGTTCGCTTTGAGTCGTGAGTAACAATGTCACCCTGGAGCACCGCGATAGGGTCTATTATTTCTTGTCTGCATGGATCCTATCAGTCGCCTATGGCTCCTTCCAGGATGACAATGCAATCGTCATTCTGAACCCCGAAGGGGTGAAGAATCCATTATTTCTTCAACAGACCCATTTTATACTTGAGCTTTAGAATGCGCGCGGCAGATTCTTCGATGCGGTGCTTGTATTTGGAGTTCTTTTCGGAAAGTTCCATCATGATGTCGAGCATGTCTTTGGCTTTGGACGTGAACGAAATCATGAGAATGTCGTTGCCTGCATCGATGACCGTTGTGATGAGGCGTTTAAAGTCTTTGTCGGGGTAGTTTTTGCGGGGAGGAATTTGCGTTTTTCCGCTAGCCCAAGTACGGAGCGATGTTCCCCAAAGGTCATCTGTTAGCATGATCATGTTCGGTGCGTAATGGCGTGCCATCTTGACAATGTTCTTGTCGAAAACGGCGGGGCGGTTTGAAATTCGCAAAAACTGCACGCTTGACATCATAGTTACAGGAATGTCGCGAGAAAGCGTTTTGAATAGTTGAATGTACTTCTGAATATTTTCTTTAGGGGTGGCGCTGATGGCAATTTGGTGGTCGCTATTTGTCCAGGAATCATAACCGGGAAAGTGCTTTGAAACGCAGACGATGCCGTTTTCGCGCATGCCTTTGACGAATGCTCTTATTTTGTATGCGTTTGTGGTGTCGTGCCCCCAGGAGCGATGGCTTTCTTCCATAAACGAAATCTTGTCGCTATAATCTTTAGATGGATCTAAGACGGGGGCCAAGTTCATGTTGATCTTGATACTTTTCAAGGCGCGTCCGATTTTGCTTGCTAGCAAGTGGATTTTGGCGGTGTCCATGTTTCGCATATCGCGGGCACTAGGGACGTTGCGCCATTTGTCGGAAAGTGATGAAATTCGACTAACGATTCCGCCTTCTTGGTCGGTGGCGGTGAATACAGGAATCTTTAGGCTTGAATTGATTTCGTCGATTTTATGGATGGTTTCTTTTACTTCGCGGAGGTGCTTTCCGGTGAGGAGTAAACCGCCAATTTCGTTATCGATGACGAATTGCTGCGTGGTGAGGAATACCATAATCATTTGCCCTGCTTTTTGGCGGAGCGTCATGGATTCCCATAAGGGCATTATGGCATCGGGCAGTCCGTAAGGATTTTTGCCAGACCTTGCAACGGATGACGAAGATTGCACAACAGCCGAAGAGGATTGCGCGGCATTTGACGAATACTGCGCGGCACTTGATAACTGTGCTATGGCAGATGAATACTGCGCAAAACTTGAGGAAGGCTGTACGGCGTTTTCTGATGAGGAACTGCTTACGGCGGGTGTCATCTGCAACGAACTTGATGACGACACTATCACGCACATCGTTTTTTCGGACGAACTCGATTCCGGCACATACCGGTCGATTTGGTATTCTTGAGCAAATACCGAAAGTGCCGCTGTGCAGACGAGGGCTAGTGTTCTTCCGAAACGCATAAAAATGTTATTCGCCATTTATTCGCTTTTAGGAGCGGCTTTCTTCACGAATCGGCGCGGTTTGAATTCTCGTGGCGGGAACTCAAATTTGAGCTTGCCTTTGACAAGTGTGAGATAAGCATCAAACAGGCGGCGCGTCTTGTTGCTGCGGAAACCCTTGATGAGCGAAGTCTTTTCGCCGGCGAGCAATTTTTTGATGTTGTCCAGCGGGAGTTCTTTGCCCAAAAGAATTTTCGGGAGCGTGATACCGCTCGGTTCCTTTTTCACGTAGCTTTCGGACACGTAACCGGTGAGCGTTTCGTAGACGTCGGATCCGTCAACAGGCGACTTGCCGATAACTTCTCCGAGTTCAATTTCTTCGGGCTTTTCGTCAAAGACAAATTCGATTTTGTTTTCATCGTTGATGGTGAGCACGGCCGAGAATTCGGCGCCCTTCTTGCTGCGGAAACCGGTAAGCGGGCCGATTTTGCGCTTGGTCAAAAGTTCGATGATTTCGCTTTCGGTGAGGTGCTTGCCTCCGACGATCTTGCGGATGACAATGCCATCTTCTGTCCTGTAGCGACTCACCGTTTCAAAGACTTTCTTGCCGTTCACTGGGCTAAAGCTTGCTTCGTTTTCGGTATCGTCTTCCTTGAATCCCTTGATGTTTTTCACCATGGTCTTCGTCATTTCGACGATGCCGCTCATGAATGCTTCGCGCGATTCCTTGCCCTTGCTGATGAGGTCCATCTTGTATTCCCATTCACCGGTGAGTTCCGGGCTGGTGAGGGCTTCGCAGTTCATGGCCGAAAGGACTTTGATGAGGTCGAAAGCCTTTGCGGTCGGAATCATTTCCTTGCCGTCGCGGATAACGTACTTGTCGCTCACGAGCTTTTCGATAATGGCGGCTCGTGTAGCCGGCGTTCCAAGGCCGCGTTCCTTCATGGCGTCGCGCAGTTCGTCATCTTCGACGAGCTTACCGGCACTTTCCATCATCGAGAGGAGCGTGCTTTCGGTGTAGTGCGCAGGCGGCTTGGTGAAGTCTTCCTTGGCGTCAATTTCAAGCGTCTTGGCGGTGTTGCCGTTCAGCTTTGGAATGTTCGATTCTTCGTCGGATTCCTTGCCGTAAATCGCCTTGAATCCCGGATCCACGAGAATCTTGCCTTCGGTAATGAACGTCTCGTTTTCGACGGTCGTGATGCGGGTCGTGTTGAGGTACTGGGCGGGCGGGAAGAATACAGCGATAAAGCGCTGGCAAATCATCGTGTAGATTTTTTCTTCGGCTTCGGAGAGTCCCTTCGGCACAACGCCAGTCGGGATGATGGCAAAGTGGTCCGAAATCTTCGAGTTGTCAAAGACTTTCGGTGTGCGCTTCACATAATTCTTGTCGAGCGCTTCTTGAGCGAACTTGGCGAGCGGGCCTTCGATTTTGCCGAGGGTTGCCTTCACCGGGGCAACGTAATCTTCGGGCAGGCAACGGCTGTCGGTACGCGGGTAGGTGGTCGCCTTGTAATGTTCGTAAAGCGATTGCGCAATCGAGAGCGTTGTCTTGGCGCTAAAGCCAAAGCGGTTGTTCGCTTCGCGCTGGAGTGTGGTGAGGTCGTAGAGCTGACCGCATTTTTGCTGGCTCGGGGCGGTCGTTTCTTCGATGGAACCGGACTTGCCTTTGCACTTTGCGAGAATTTCTTGAGCGCGTTTTTCGTCAAAAATCTGCTTGATGCGGTCCTTGCCGTTTTCTTTATCGACAGCGAACCACTTGCCTTGGTAACCGGCGCCATCGTTATCGAATTCGGCTTCGATGGTCCAGAACTTTTGCGGCACAAAGCGGTTACGTTCTTCTTCGCGCTTGACGATAATGGCGAGCGTCGGCGTCTGCACACGGCCGCACGGCGTAATTTGGAATCCGCCCATCGAGCTGTTGTAGGCGGTGAGACCGCGACTTCCGTTCATGCCCACGAGCCAGTCGGCTTCGCTGCGGCAGAGGGCGGCGTTGCGCAAGTTCACCATGTCTTCTTCGGTGCGGAGGTGATCAAAGGCATCCTGGATGGCGGCTGGCGTCATGCTCTGCATCCAAAGTCTCTTGAACGTCTTGCCCTTGAAGTTCCCCTTGAGGATGTAGTCCACGATGTAGTAGAAAATCAGTTCACCTTCGCGGCCCGCATCGCACGCGTTTATAATGGTCGTCACGTCCTTGCGCTTGATGAGTTTGCCTAAAGCGCTGAGGTGAGCCCTTGTGGTGGGGAGGGCTACGAGCGGGAATTTTTCGGGGAGCATGGGGAGCGTTTTCATGTCCCATGCTTTATAGCGTTCGTCTATATCTTTCGGATCGGCGATACCAACAAGGTGGCCAATGGCATGGCTTACGATTGTTGTGTCGCTTTCGTAGTAGGCCGTTTCTTTCTTGAACGATTTGGCTCCGAGCACCTTGACTAAGTCTGCTGCTACGCTTGGTTTTTCTGCGATAATAAGGGTTTTGCCTTCAGCAACTGTTTTTGTTGCTTTGGTTGCTGTCTTGGTGGCGGTCTTCTTTGTAGTGGTCTTTGTAGTCGCCTTTGTTGTCGTTTTAGTCGTTGCCATTTTTATTTCCACTTGAATCGTCCGAACAGTCCGAACAATACGGCCAGTACGGTAAAGGGGGCGTGTATGAATTCAACCGGGATGCACCACTTGAGGAGGTGTTCTTGCTTGAATATTTTGAGCCCGCGAATAATGAGTACCATGTCGCCGATGCACTTGCTAAGTATCGCAATCAATGTGGCGACGAATATTTTAAAGCTGAAAATTGAGAGTGCTGCGGTCACGCAGAGCATCACGAGGAACATGAAAACCATCGAAAGCACAAAGACGATTTTCGGCGTGTAGTAAATCGTCTTCGAAGCCCAGCGCTTGCGTTGTTCCCAGAGCGCCTTGAGCGTTTCCTTGCCGCTTGTGGTGACGAACGTGGTGGGCGTGATGCAGTAGCGCATGGCCCAGGGGCGGTCGGCGGCGAGTTTTTGCATCAACAGGTCATCGTCTCCGCTTTGGATTTTAATCACGCCCGAGAATCCATTCACGCTTTTGAAGAAACTCTTGCGGTAGGCGAGGTTGTTGCCCGTGCTTGTGAGCGGGAGGTGCATGGCGAGGCCTGCGGTCCCTGCGATGCGGTAGATGAGCGTTTCGACCGCCTGCATGCAAATAATGAACGGCGAATTGTTGTCGGTCGGGATGTAGGAGTGCCCTGCGACAAGTTCAATGCCCGGTTCAAATTCCTTGACGATGCCCTTAATCCAGGCAGGCTGCACGATGCAGTCCGCGTCCGTGAGGCAAAGGATTTCTCCATCGCAAGCATCGATGAGCTTGGAGAGAGCCTGCTTTTTCGGGCTCACGCCTTCGGGGAGTGAATCAATTGTAAGGACATGCAGTTTGTCGAACTTGGCTTCATATTCGGAAAGAATCTTCGGGGTGTCGTCCGTCGAGCGGTCGTCTGCCACCCAGACTTCCCAATCGCCTTCGTAATCTTGCGCCAAAACGGAGTCGAGCGTTTCGCGGATGCCTTGAGATTCATTGCGGGCCGCAATCAAGACACTCACCTTCGGCTGCGGTTCTGCATCGGCATAGCCTTCGCGCACTTGCCCGAGCGCACGATAAAAGCGCACTTCTAACCCGAGATAGAAGAGGGCGAGGGCTGCCAATAGCCCGATGATTACGTATGTCAAAACCGTAAGGAACATTTTTCTTCGGCAAAATGTAATAACGTTTTTTTGAAAGTCAAATTCCGCAAGCCCGAATGGCGGGGCTTTTTCAAGGATGTAGTATAATAATAAGAAATACTTAGGTTTGCTCTATAATAATGTAATGGAGTGAACAAATGTTCATTTTTTATCATGTTTGATAATCTGAAAAGAAGTCGCGTAGTCCTCAGAAAACATATGTGACGATTCTCACATTGCTTTTCTCAAGTTCCATATATATGGAATAGCGTTCGCAAATCTGCGTTTTTGTTTACGATTTTCCAACTTTTTTCGAACGTTGCTCTATTTGCGTTTTAAAATGTTAGTTTTCTACCTCAAGTAAAAAATCGGAGTTATGGGGTGACTTATGGATACGCTTCTAAAATTTGAAGATGCCGCCGCTGCGCTTTCACTCGACTACGTCTGTGTGTTCTATGTCGATGTCAAGGCAAGTGACTACGTCGTGCTAGATTTTTACGGTAAACTAGCCAAACTGAATTTACAGCACACCCATAACTTTTGGGCTGATATCTCGGCTATTTCGGAAAATCTCATTTATTCCGAAGATAAAGAATCCTTTATGGGGCTTGTCAAAAAGGCTTCGGCCGCGAGTGCAAGCCAAGATGCTCAAATCGTTAATTACAAGTGCCGCCTTATGGTCGATGGTGTACCTGCCTGGTTTGTGATCAAGGCTGCTATTACACATTCGCGTGGACGTGACTTTTTCTTTATCGGTGTAGGTAACATTGATAAGCAGGAACGTGAACAGATTGAACTGAAAAGTAAAGCATCGAAAAGCGAAACTTATAGCCAGATTGCAATGGCTCTTTCATCTCGATTTGATGCCTTGTACATGGTGAATTTAAAAACAAATCACTTTGCGATGTATAAGTATGAGCGTTCGTTCAGTGAATTGAAGGTTGGACTAGAAGGTAATGATTTCTTCAGCAGGATGATTAACGATGCCGCTAAGTTTGTTTATAGGGAAGATTATGCGTTGGTGGCGAAATCCCTTAATGAGGAAAGCTTGTTGAAGGAACTGGACGAATATGGCACTTTTACGTTGACATTCCGTTCGAATTCTGCAAAAGGGCCGGTTTATGTAAAGTTGATTGCTGCATATACCGACAAAGAGCACGTTGCCATAAGCATTACCGATGTGGATGCGCAAGTTCGTCGTGAACAGAGCCTTAGAACCACGATTTCTCAGAATGAAGTCTATGGACAAATCGTGATGGCTCTCGCAGAACGCTATGATGCTTTGTACATGTTGGACTTGGATACGGAACACTATACGCTGTACAGGTCTGAACGTATGTTCAGCAAGGTGAAAGTCGCTGCAGAAGGGAATGACTTCTTTAATCAGCTACAGAAAGATGCAGAGCAAGTTGTCTATGCCGAAGATGTTCATCTGGTACAGTCCGCCCTTTTAAAGGAAGCTTTCTTAAAGGAACTAGATGAAAACGGCTTGTACATGCTTAAGTACAGGCTGAATTCGCCCACAGGGCCGATTTATGTGAATCTGGAGGCCGTTTATTCAGACAAAAAGCATGTTGTGATCAGTGTGACCAATGTCGATGCCCAGGTGCGCCGCGAACAGCGAATCAGGGCCGAAGCCGAAGAAGCCCACCAGAAAGCTTGTCGAGATGATTTGACGGGTATCAAGAATAAGAATGCCTATGGCGAGTTCGAGCGCAGGCTGAATTCTCAGATTGAATCTGGCCAAATCGCGCCGTTTGCTATTGCAATTTGCGATGTGAACGGGCTCAAGACCGTGAACGACACGATGGGACACAAGGCCGGCGATGAATATATCAAGGCCGCATCGAAGCTCGTTTGCGATACTTTCAAGCACAGTCCAGTGTTCCGCGTAGGTGGCGATGAATTTGTGGCCATCTTGAAGGGCGATGATTTTGAGTCTCGCGATGACCTTGCCAAAACGTTTATGAATATTGCAAAGCACAATGCCGAAGACGAAAAGGTGGTTGTCGCTTGTGGTATTTCCGTTTTCGATAAAACGCAGGACAAGAACGTTTCGGTGGTGTTTGAACGTGCTGATGCTCTCATGTACAAGAATAAAATTGAGCTGAAGAGCTGCCGCGAAGAAATCCTGAATGCGGCCCGCCGCGCCGCTGCCGCCGAATGACGGGGATTTTTTGCGGGATATAGTATAATGGTAAGAAAAAGTATCTCTTGCTCTATAATAATGTAATGAACGAATGTTCATTATTTGATTGAAAAATGGGCCTTGAAACCAATTTGTACGGCTGATTGTGCTGCTTTCAGGGGCTCCAAGACTCGTTCGTTGTTATGGATGCCCACGAAAACCGTGTATTCGGTGTCGGACGATTGATCTAGAAAATCTTGTTGCAGTTGATTTTGCAAATCTTGGGCTGCGACAAAAATCTGCTTTTCTTTGATCGGGGCCTCGTCTTTTTGTTTGGATTTTTTGGCTTTTGGGATTCGTTTTAGGAGTGATTTTGTGCGGTAAGTAATGGAATACGATTTTTGCTCATTATTATAGTCAATATAGATGTTTGTTTGGCGCGATTTTGTTGGCCGGTCGGGGAATCCTATTGGAATGGGAAGGACCTGATAAATTACATGTAAATCGGGGCATTCGATGTTGGCGGGTTTTATTATGGTTTGCTTTTGAAAATTGTTGTCAAGAACAATGGAAATCAGCCCAAAAAGAGAATAATTTTCTACGGCATCATATATTTCTTTAAACACTTTTCCTGGAACGTCTCCGTCGATGCGGATATGCGCTCTAAGTTTGGAACAATCGAATAGGGGGTCGTCTTTTGAGACGGCGAAAAAAAAGTCATTTATAATGTCGTATAGCGGGTTGTTTTTGTTTGAGTCTGAGGCTTGCAAATCTTGGTATAGGTTTGGGTATAGGGCTCCGCTAATTTGGATTTTGTCTTTGTGCACGTCAAAAGCGATGGTGTTTTCATCGTAATTCATGAAGTCTTCGTGATTGCTACTGTATAGTAGCAACGCAAGGCTAAAAATGAGCAAAAGAATTTTGAATGCCTTCGGCTTTGTAATTGATTTCATAAATATGTGTCCAATTTACAAAAAAGTCTATTTACAGAAATTTAGGGGCAAATCTACTCGAACCCCTAAAACCCAACCACTTCCTACTGTCTACTGCCTACTTCCTACTAACCAAACCTTGACCCATTTTCCCCATTTTACTACATTTGTGCCACTTTGAGAATAGATATCGCACAAAAACTTACTGATTCCGAAGACCAACGAGTGGTCTGGTCCCATGCAGACGCTCCTGAAATCTTCGACGAACTGCACCTCAAGGGCGATCTGGTAGCCGAGGTGCTGGTTAGCCCCGAAGGCAACGGCAAGTGCCTTGTGACCGGTACCCTCTCA
>JAEEGJ010019177.1_pt1 | contig 15118 bp, 17 predicted proteins | sample 8958761 | NCBI WGS metagenome assembly JAEEGJ01 (sample SAMN16246546, study PRJNA631951) | gut metagenome | biome: gut microbiome; feature: rumen; material: RS-attached | host: Bos | place: Iran: Karaj | collected 2018-10 | reverse complement strand
AAACAGTACTACAGAAAATACAAAGATGCAATAGATGTGATTACAAAAGAACTGTCGGATTGGTGCGTTGAGGCGGGGGATTATAACGCATGAAAGTATTACAGATACTGGGAGGTTATCACAAACAAAGCTTATATAAGGAATTGTTTGACAGATTGAGCAGCATGGGGGTTGAGAGTGAGGTGTATTCTCACTGCGAACCTGGGGAAACGGTGTCACAAAAATTTCCGGCGAATATTCATATATATAACCATTTTAGCCAAATTGATAGGATAACTTTTTTTGGAAAACAGCGAAAAATTATCAGAGATTTATATCGCGATTTTACAATTAGTCAAAGTGACTTAATTCATGCGCATACTCTTTTTTCTTCAGGGTATGCAGCATATACTATAGCAAGAAAAATACACATACCTTATATAGTTGCAGTAAGAAGCGTTGATATCAATGTGTTTCTAAAGAGAATGCCATTTTTGGTTCCTTTAGGGTTGAAAATCATGCTTGATGCACAGAAAGTGATCTTTTTAAGCCGAGTTTTTCAGAAAGAGACTATAGAAAAGTTTCCAACAAAGTATCATTCAATATTATATGAAAAATCGCTCGTCATACCAAATGGAATTGACGATGTTTTTCACAATAACTTGTATATCAGCAGACAGAGACCGTCTGATGAAATGATCAAGCTCATTATGGTTGCTGGGTTTAATGAGAATAAGAATCTCGATGGAGTAATCAAAGCCTGTGACATATTGATAAAGAATGGAAAAACAGTTTGGTTATCCTTAGTTGGAGAGATTCGGGATGATAAATCAAAACAATTGGTAGAAAGCAGAAATTATATTGAATATCATGACAAGTGTGGATTAGATCAAGTTATTGATTATCTCAGGTGTTCGCATGTATTCGTAATGCCGTCACATACGGAATCCTTTGGGTTGGTATATGCGGAAGCAATGAGTCAAGGGCTTCCTGTTATTTACACAAAAGGTCAAGGCTTTGATGGACAGTTTGACGATGCGACCGTAGGCTATGCTGTGTCTGATAAAGACAGTAAGGAACTCGCAGATTGCATCCTAAAAGCTTATGAAAACTATGATACGTTGTCATCAAATTGTCTCTCTTTGGTGAGTAAATTCAATTGGAAAACAATATCTGAACAGTACAGAGATATATATGTTGCCTGCAGTCCCAAAAAATGATCAACAGAGAGATTCTTATATGATGTTTTCAGTAATAATCCCGGTTTATAATATGGAGCAGTATCTTCCTGAATGCATTGAGAGTCTTGTTAAGCAGAAATCTGACAGCATTGACAATTATGAGATTCTGTTGATCGACGATGGCTCTACAGACCGCAGCCCGGAATTGTGCGATTTTTACGATAGTCAATATAGTCAAATTCATGCTTTCCACAAGAATAATGGCGGATTATCAGATGCTAGGAACTATGGAATAGATCATTCGACTGGTGATTATTTGATTTTTATCGATAGTGACGATTGGATAGCGCCCAATGCACTTAAGACATTTTCCAGAGCATTGGCGGATCAACCAGCGGATGTTTTGATTACAAGATTAACAGAGGTATATCCCGAAAAAGTGATTCAAAATGATCGATCCTTTGAGACTTATTTGCAACAGCCACTGACAAAGGAACGAGCTCTCGAATGGGAAATGATTAAATCACAGAATACATGGCCAGCTGTAAAAACAATCGTATCTCATCGCCTTATTGAGGATAATCAAATACGCTTTATGAATGGTATGCTTCATGAAGATATGGATTGGACAGCACATATTTGTATGTGTGCAGATACATATATTGGTTCCGGAATAGAATGGTATTATCATAGAATGATGAGGAGCGGCTCAATTACAAGCAGCATCAAAGGTAAGAATATTACGGATACTGTGAAGATAGCAGGCAAGTTTTTTGAAGAGACGAAGGATGATCATTCATATAAAGCGAAACTTATACGGAAAAGAATGATGAGATCGGTTTATGCAAAGTTGAATGAGTTAAAAAAATGTACTTTAGAAGAACAAAAAGATGTTATACATACGGTAAAAGAAAACAAGAGGATTTTTGCTGTAGCGCCGGGGATGAAATATAAAGTGTTCGTCATGGCAATGAAACTGATTGGTCCGAAGGCGGCCATAAGCATATTAAATCGCATTAACGGATAATTATATGATTCATTAAGTCATTCGTATTCGAGGATGAAGAAAAGCATGGAAATAGAAACACTTAGGAAACTGCAACTCGTTGAGTTGGAAATATTAGAGCAGATTGATGCGATTTGTACTAAATACAACATTTCTTATTTCTTAGATAGCGGAACAGCTTTAGGCGCTATACGGCATGGCGGGTTTATTCCTTGGGATGACGATGTTGATATCGGAATGCTGAGGGATGATTATGAACGCTTCATTCGTGTTGCAGAAAAAGAGCTTGCTCCGCAGTACTGTATTCAAACAAGAGAGACCGAACCGAATTTTGGTAAGTACAGTGCTAAGGTAAGAAAACGCGGAACGGTTTTTCCTGAAAAAGGATCTGAGAAACTGGCGGAGAGGGGTATATTTGTAGATATCTATCCTTTCGATTATACGGATAACAGCATCAGAAAAGCAAACAGACACATTAATAATGCTAGAAAGATTTTATTGTTATTACGGTTCATCCAAACGGATGAAAGAAGAACTCTATTCGTGAAACGAGTTATGCATAGATTGGCATCGTTGATACTGCCCGAAAAGATACTCGAAAACTACTATCTCAAGTATTGCACAAAGTACTCAAAAACGCCGACATCCAATTTGACGTGCTTTTCTTATCGTATGGCAAGAGATAATAATTTCATTTTCGCTTTCAAGGAAATGGTTCCTTCTCGCAGAATACAGTTTGAAGGAAAGAATTTCTTAATTATGAATAATAGTGATTATTATTTAAGTATAATGTATCATGATTATATGACTTTGCCGCCGCAAGAAAAGAGGATTTGTCATGTTTCCGGCGATATTGTTTTTTGATAGGATGTAAAATGAAGACAAAAGGATTGCAATTTGATAAGTATTTGATTCCGAAACTATTGTTAATTAGTTATCTTATTTACAATAGTTCGCTTACTGCGATAGGCATTTATGTCCCAAGGTTATCGATTGTTCTTTTATTTGCGTCGACCGTTTCGGTTTTGATTTCAGAAGGAAGTACTTTTTATTTTGTTCCCTTTAAAGAGTTCAAATGGCTTGTATTATTTGTGATGATGGCAACAATTACGAGCTTTTTTATTGCAAATGACCGATCTCTCGTAATTCAACAAGCATTGTTTCTTTTGGAGATAATTCTAGTTGGATATCTAATCTGCCTTGTTGCATATAGAACTGGAGAAGCAGATATTATTCCATGGGCTTTCTTTATTGGTTCAGTTATTATATCAGTTTATATGTTATCAGGAAATGCGGTATTAGTTGGGAGAAAACTCTCTTTATCTGAGGATTATAATACAAATACATTAGGCGTTTATTTATTGTTTGGTGGCTGGAGCTTCTTAAGAATATGTGGAAAACTAAAACGACATATATGGTCTATAGTTTTATCTGTCACAGGCTCGGCTATATTGCTATATTTGATTATGCTAACAGGATCAAGAAAGTCAACGATTGGCTTTGTTCTCGTGTTTTTGATGTGGGTGTTATTTGCATTTAGAACAAGAGTATCTCAAGTGAGAAGATCAATTAGAATTATGTCAACATTAGTATTAGTTGCATCGGTAGTGTTTGTGATAATTCGATATGGGTCCCATTTCTATCTTGCAAGTGATACGATTACAAGAAGAATGCAAGATTTAGAGAGCACGGAGGGAACATGGACAATCCGCTTAAGTATGATATCAGATGCTTTGCTGGTGTTCATAAAGAACCCGGTAATTGGAGTCGGGTTAAATAATTACAGATTGTATTCCTCTTTTTCTGCATATTCGCATAATACATTCGTAGAGGTTCTTGCGTGCACGGGATTGTTGGGCGGATGGTTGTTTTTCATGGTACTAAAAACACCATTACAAATCATTTTTCATAAAACAATAACCGATATTAAGAATAAATCAGATAAAGTCAACGATTCATACAATATAACTTTGATTGTTGCTTTTTTAGTTATCTGCATGACACAAATATGCATTTACAATCAAAATCTTATGATTGTTTTAATTCAGATAATGGCAATCTCAGTTTTACTACGCAACAATCAAGATAGGATCATTAACTATTATGAAAAGTATTAAGAAAACTTATGCCGCAATACAGATTATCTTCGCACAAATCATAGCATTTATCTTCAGCTTGGTTTTACAAAGAAAGGATATTTGGATCTTCAGTGAAAAAAAGACAGAAGCGAGAGATAACGGATATCATTTCTTTAAGTATATTCGTGAAAACCATCCGGAGATTTCGGCATACTACATGATCACCAAGGATTCGGCTGAAAGACATAAGGTCGAACAACTGGGACGTGTAGTCAATTATGATTCCTTTTTGCATTGCATCCTTTTTTTCTCTGCGAAGGAGAGAGTATGTAGCCAGATCCATGGAGTTAGACCTTTTGAAGAATATTCCGGATTGACCAAGCTTTATTTTTATAGAAGAAAAGATCAAAGACAGATCAATCTGAAGCATGGCATATCCAAGGACTTCAGACCGGATGCGTTTGATTTCCGAAAGGTCGGATTTGATCTGTATGTCAGCGGCGCCAAAGCAGAATACGATTATATCAAAAAAATGTTTGCATATCCGGACAAGAACATCGTCCTTTCCGGATTCTGCAGATTTGACGCTTTGCAGCATGCAGCTGCCCCCGAAAAAATGGTTTTGATCATGCCGACATTCCGAAGCTGGCTCAGAACGTCGGACTCTTCGAAGGAACGTGCGTCCGAAGCGGAGGCCGAGAAGTTCCGGGAGGCGCAGTATTATCAGGTTTATCGGGAATTGCTGAACGATCCGAACCTGCGGTCGATTCTTCGGGAGAATGGTTACCGTGCGGTCTTCTATCTGCATTATACATTCCAGCCGTATACTTGTTTGTTTGACGATGCGGTTGAAAAGGACGAGAGTATTGTCATTGCGCACCGAAAGGATTACGATGTGCAGGATCTTCTGATGCGGTCCTCCGTACTGATCACGGACTATTCGAGCGTGTTCTTCGATTATGCGTATATGCATAAACCGATCATTTATTATCAGTTTGATAAGGAAGAGTATCGGGAAAAGCATTATCAGGAGGGATTCTTCGTTTATGAACGCGACGGCTTCGGCCCGGTGCTTTCACAAGGAGCGGAGGTCGTCGCATATCTGAAGACGGTTCTTCGCGATGGCTGTCAGATGCAGGAGGAATACCTGAAGCGTGCAGAGGCATTTTTCCAGCCGTATGACGACCACAACTGCGAAAGAGTGTATCAGGCGATTCTGAGGTTGGATCAATGAGCATATTCGGAAAGGTTAAGGATCGGGCGTACAGATCCCTTCTGCGCTTTTACGATCGGCGGAATGATGACGAACGATATCTGAAGGTCATGTTTCATCACAGGCTCGGCTATTGGCCGGATCTGAGATCGCCGAAGACGTTCAACGAAAAACTGCAATGGCTGAAGCTGCACGATCATAATCCGAAGTATTCCCTGTATGCGGATAAATACGCGGTCAGGGAACACATTCGGGAGACGATCGGTGAAAAATATCTGATTCCGCTGTTGGGCGTTTACCGATCCGCATCTGAAATCGATTTTGATGCGCTCCCTGAACAGTTTGTTTTGAAATGCAACCACGGAGCGTCCTACAATATCATTTGTACCGACAAATCAAAGCTTGATTTTGAAGATGCGCGGGAAAAGCTGGATCGTTGGCTTTCCATGGATTTTTATCAGGAAAAAAAGGAGTATCATTACAGGAACATAGAGAAGCGGATCGTTTGTGAGCAGTATATGAAAGACGATCGGACGGATGAGCTGAACGATTATAAGCTGTTTTGCATCGGCGGCAAGGTCCGGATGATCCAGGTGGATTTCGACCGGCGCACCAATCACAGACGAAACCTGTATGACGCGGACTGGAATCTGTTGGATGTGCAGATCAGTTTTCCGAGAGCGCCGGAGCTGCACAAAGAGCCTCCGGCAACTTTGCAGGAAATGATCGTGATTGCGGAAAAGCTTTCCGCTGAGTTTCCTCAGGTCAGGATCGATCTTTACTGCATTAACGGAAAGGTCTATTTCGGTGAGATGACCTTTTTCAGCGGAGCGGGTTTTTCAAAATATAACCCGCCTTCATTTGAACGAAAACTCGGGGATCTGCTAGTTTTGCCAAAGGAGAATCTGAACTATCATGCGTGAACGAATCAAAAAAACAATTCTGCGAATCAAGTATAAAGAGAGATTGATCGGGGATCGGTATTCTATCAAAAAAACTACAGATTTGAAGATTTCGCAGAATGGACGCATCCAACTCGGAAAGGTTTTGTTAAACGAAAATGTGTTTTTGTGTGCATCCGAAAACGGGTCCATCACAATTGAGGATAATGTGAACATAAATCGTAATACGATCATTGTATCCAAGAAACAGATCACCGTTGGGAGCGGAACAAGCATCGGACCGAATGTATGCATCTATGATCACGATCATGTGATCACGAAAGACGGCTTTTCTAAGAAAGAGTTCACTACTGGAAGCGTTACTATCGGAAGAAACGTTTGGATCGCTGCAAATGTGACCATTTTGAAAGGATCTGTCATTGGAGACAATTGCATCATCGGTGCGGGAACTGTCGTGAAAGGTAATATTCCCGAAAATCATTTGGTTTATAACGAAAGGGTGCTGCATTCGAGACCGCTGCGCTGAACACTTCTTCTAAAGAAAAGGAGGTATCCATGCCCAAAGAAACATCCATTCGCGGAAAGGTTGCCAAAGGATTGTTTTGGACTTATGCAGAAAGGATTTCGGCGCAAGCTGTCAGTTTTATCGTATCCATTATTCTGGCAAGAATTATAGATCCGGAGCATTATGGCGTCATTACATTGGTAAATGTTTTTATCACCATAGCAAATGTATTTGTTTCGGATAGCTTCGGTAATGCACTTATCCAAAAGAAGGATGCAGATGCGCTTGACTTTTCGACCGTTTTCTATATTAATCTTGTAGTATCTGCTGTACTGTATGCCCTCATCTTTTTTGCGGCACCATTCATAGCAAAATTCTACAAGGAGCCTTTGGCGAGTCCAGTCCTTCGCGTCCTCTCTGTGAAGTTAATTCTTGCTTCATTGAATTCCGTGCAGAATGCGTATATTTCTCGCAGCATGAAATTTAGGAAGTTCTTCTTTGCTACATTGGTAGGGACTGTGATATCGGCGGCAGTCGGAATATGGATGGCTAATGCAGGATATGGTGTATGGGCGCTCGTTGCGCAGTACTTAACCAATTCGGTCATTGATACGGTTTTTCTGCACTTTACATGCGGATGGCATCCGCAACTCATGTTTTCAAGAGAGAGATCAAGAGGGCTTGCTGGATTCGGAAGCCGCATTCTTGTCGCAGAGTTGATCCAGAAGCTGTATGAAAACATGAGAAGTCTGATCATCGGAAAAGTGTTTACCGCAAAGGATTTATCTTTCTATGATCGTGGAAAGCGATTTCCTGCTTTGATCGTTGATAATATCAACACATCGATTAGCAAGACATTGTTTCCCGCGCTTTCCATGGTGCAAGATGATAAGGAACGTCTTTTGCAGATGACGAGAAGGTCGATCAAGGTCAGCGCCTATCTATTATCCCCCTTACTGGTAGGGCTGGCGGTATGCGGCGAGAGTTTTGTTTCCTTGATTTTGACGGATAAGTGGCTCGGATGTGTTCCGTTCTTACAGATCATCAGCATTACCTATCTGTTTATGCCGATGCACAAAGCCAATTTACAGGCGATTAAAGCGTTAGGCAGAAGCGACATTGTCCTGCGGCTTGAGTATATAAAAAAGGGATTCGGAATAACCGTGGTGATCATCGCCACTTTTGTTTTCAGAAGCACGATCGCGATTGCATGGAGCTTTTTTGTTGCCACTATTTTTAACGCGGTCGTAAATGCATGGCCGAATGTGAAACTGCTGAACTATACGATCAAAGAGCAGTTTTCGGATCTGCTGCCGAATTTCGGGGCGGCAGCCATTATGGGCGGGCTGGTTTGGTGCATGCAGCTTTTTGGATTGAAAACATGGATCACGCTTGCGGTCCAGATCGTGGTCGGCGTTCTGTCATATTTGGCAATCAGTATTCTGTTTCATATGGAAAGCTTCACTTATGTAAAGAATGTTGTTAAAGGACTGTTTCGAAGGAAAAAAGAAAAGAAAGCATAAAATATTGTGAATGTATAGAAAGGACTGCTTATGAAAGCTTTGATTTTGGCGGCAGGCTTTGGGAAAAGGCTGTATCCGATTACAGAAACGATTCCAAAATCAATGGCCGAGGTCAACGGCACTCCGCTGCTTGTGAACGCGCTGAACTGTTTGACATCTCTCGGAATTACAGAAATCGGGATTGTTGTCGGTCACATGGCAGATTATATCAGAGAACACATCGGAAATGAGTGGAACGGCGTTAAGATTTCTTATTATGAAAACGATCGGTATCTGACGACCAATAATATCGTTTCACTTTCTGCCGCCTCAGATTTCTGCAATGAAGATATGTTGATGCTCGAATGTGATATTTATTATCATCGTGAACTGATTGAAAAGTTAATGGAAGGGAAAGGCGAATGCAGCATTTTGGTTAGCCCGTTTAATCCGCAAACAATGGACGGTTCTGTAATTAGGGTTCAAGGTGATATGGCAACGGAGTTAATTCTCGGCAAGTGGCAGGGTCAGGGGTTTGATTATACAGACACCCGCAAAACAGTCAATATGTATCGCTTCACAAAGACGTTTTGTGCAAAGTATATCCCACTCGTCAAATGGTATGTGGAGAATATGGGTGAACAAAGCTATTATGAGAAGGTTCTTGGGAGTCTTATGTATTTGAGAGAATGTGATTTCAGGATTGTTGAAGTGCCGGAAGAAATGTGGTGTGAGATTGATAATGAAGACGACTTAAGAAGAGCAAGGGAAAGGTTTGGAAAATAGAAGAGGACTATTCGTATGGAATCCATTTTTGCGGATTCTGGTTTTGCAACGACGTTATGACGCTTTGAGGATTATTTGTATCCCTGCAAACACCATCGTTATCAACACGAACGCCGTGCAGCAGAGATACGCGGGTTTTCATATCTATCACGAGTGCGTTCACTTTGAGGAACATTATCTGTTTTATCGGCTCCAGAAGATGGGCAACAACGATCCGCAAACGATCAAAACGGAAAAGGTCAAGATGCGGGAAGATATGAAGATCAACGATCCCGTGTACTGGATGGAAAAACAGGCGAATCGCGGCGCATACGGGCTTCTTATGCCCGTGACGGCGACACAAGACATCATTCATACCGAACTGCAGAACACTACGAAATGCCCGCACGTCGGCTATCGGTATCAGGTGGTCGGCGAAGAGATTGCCAACCGGTTTGAGTTGCCTTGGTTTCGAGTTCGGGCAAGGATGATCCAGCTGGGGCATGTGGATGCGAGAGGGGCGCTGCACTGCGCGGATCACCACAGGATTGAACCGTTCGCATTTGATCACAACGCATGGGAGAAGGATGAGCAGACCTTTGTGATTGACAGAGAAGGGGCATGAAGGCTGTACGAGAAAGACGATGAATTCCGCAAACTGATTGACAGCGGACTCTACACCTACGCGGATGGGCATATTGTACGGAACGATCCCGCTTTCTTCAGAGAAGGCGTCCAAGGACCGAGACTGTCTATGTGGGCAAACGCGCATGTGGATCAATGCTGCATCCGGTTCGTTCGACAATACGAACAGCAGCATGTGGACAAGTATGTATTCGGCAGAATGCATTACGATGTTGCCTACGCGAAGCAAACTTGCTTCTATCTTGAAAGCGATGCGGATCAATTAGGTGTAAATGAACTGATCGCAACCAAGAGATTTCGGGAGGACTTTCCAGACACCTTTAAGGAAGGATTTCAGCTGCTGCGCAAACGGAACAAGCTGAGCCTTGAAAGAGTTGCCGAACTGATGCACATTTCAGATACCACGCTGCGAAGATGGCTGGATGCGCCGGAGGAGAAGATTACGATTGACTTTGTAGTGACAGTCGCTTTGGCAATGCGCTTGCCGGACTGGTTGAGCACGCTGATGTTGGATAGAGCGCATAAATGCTTGAGCGATTCAAATAAACGCCATCTGGCGCTGAAATGGATTCTACGGGTTATGTGGAACGACGGGATCCAGCAAGCGAATGACTTTTTGAAGAAACTGGGATTCGATCCTCTTATGGTTTAAAACTGTTAATCGAAGAATAGCGAGATCACAGCCTATCGTCCGAAGGGATGGTCGGCTTTTTCAGTTTTGGTGGTTTTAATGCGAAAAAGGTTTCGTTTCGTATCAAATCCGCCAAAGTTGGAAGGTTTTTGAACCCCCATTAACACTTGACAAATCGAAATACGGTGATCCACGCGCGTATTCCGTACACGAATATGCAAAATAATATTGATTATGCACCAATTCTGTTTGTTTCCATGCAAATTGTTCACATTTCGATCCGCCATTTTCTGCTCTGTTATTTGGAATCTGTGCCTGTTAAGATAAAGCCGTCAACAGGAGGACAGCCCCAAGTCAAAAGGGAAACCTTTCGACAGGGAAATCGAACACTCTGACCTTGACAAACCAATATCGATCCCAAGCCGGATGCATACGGCAGCGGATGTTCATAGGAATCGTTTTGTTCTCGCTTCAATGAGAGCAAGGGACGAGCGATCGGTGAACACCCTTCTGTCATTGCATTCGGTTTTTTCTTTTGCCGCTTGCGGACGGGATCGAAGCACCTTCAAAACTGAACAGGCTTCATCCGATACAGACCGTGTGCTTTAGCGGAGAACCGTCCGACTGGCGATCGAAAACGGCGCAACAATCCGGAGTGATTCTTCGGGGACGCGATGACGGCACACAGGGACTATGATACTTCCGCGTTGAACGCTTCACAGCATTGCGCGGCTCGGCAGATAGCGGAGATCGAAAGATATGTGCTCACAATCAAAGAGCAGTCGGATCGGGGCGAAAACGAAGCCCGCAATCATAGCGGGTTGAACTACCAGGAATTACTTTCAATCATATAGGAGATCCCATCATGGCAAAAGTAATTGCAATCGTAAATCAGAAAGGCGGTGTCGGAAAGACGACGACCGCCGTGAATCTCGGCGCCGGTCTGGTTCGCAAAGGAAAAAGAGTCTTCATGATCGACATGGATACGCAGGCGAACCTCACCATGGCACTTGGTTATAAATACCCGGATGAGCTCAAGTATACGGTCATGAACGTCATGAGCCTTGCGTTGCATGACGAGCCGATTGATCCCAAGAAAGGCATCCTAATCAACAATGAGAAAATCGAACTGCTTCCATCGAATGTTCGGATGCAAGGGTTTGAAGGCACGTTGGTCGCTGCCGCGGCAAATGAATACTTGCTCAAAGAGTTTGTGGATGCGGTGAGAAATCGATACGACTATATCATCATCGACTGTTCTCCAAGCCTCGGCGTGTTGACGCGAAATGCTTTGGTGGCAGCTGATAGTGTTCTGATCCCGGTCGAGCCGCAGTTTTTCGCAATGCAAGGGTTAGTGGTTATCCTTCGCATGATCTATGCGATGCGCCAGGAAACGAACCACGATCTTTGCATCGAGGGGATTCTAATCGTGCGAAAGGACAATCGTTCTTATTACAAGAGAGATGTTATCGAGACGCTGCGCAAAACCTACGGGCAATACATGACGATCTATCAGACCGAGCTTCCGAGTTCCGTCCGTGCGACGGAAAGCGCAGATTTGGGCATGAGCCTGTATGCGTATCAGCGTTGGTGCAGACTTGCCAAAGCGTATGCGCGTTTCGTAAACGAGGTGATCCGCGCAAATGAGCACTAAAAAGCCAAACGCATCTGAGATGCCGCTTCCGCTTTATAAATCCATTTTCGGAGAAAGCGGGAAGGAGGGGGAAGGATTACCAATCAAACTGGTGATCGACGATCTTCATCCGTTTCCAAAGCAGCCGTTTCGTCTGTATACCGAAGAAAAGATGAAGGAGATGGTGGACAGCGTAACGGAATTCGGCGTCATATCTCCGATCATCGTCCGCCCCAATCCGGAGGGAGAAGGGTATGAGATCATTTCCGGACACAACCGTGTGGAAGCTTGCCGTAGAGCCAACATTAATCAAATTCCTGCAATCATTCGGGACGTAGATGATGATACTGCCATCATTCTCATGGTGGACAGCAATCTCCGGCAGCGCGACAAGCTGCTGCCGAGCGAGAAAGCAAAGGCGTATCAGATGAAGATGGATGCCCTAAGAAGAAAGATGGGGCGTCCTTTGAAAAAGTCTCGCCATGATGGCGAGACTTTTTCGGGAAACACTGTAGATGATGTAGCAGAGCAATCGGAGGATAGCGTTCGTCAAATACAAAGATTCATTCGCCTCAACAGCCTTTCTCCTGCCCTCATGGATATGGTGGACGAAGGGAAACTTGCGCTAACGCCAGCTGTTGAGATTTCCTATCTCGATGAAGGCGACCAGGAAATTGTTCAGGAGATATTGGCACGCGATCAGGTATCGCCCTCGCTCTCTCAGGCGCAGAAGCTTCGAAAGCTTTCGGACGATAAAAAGATCAACGATACAGAGATCGATAGGGCGCTGACTGTCGAAAAGCCCATGTACGAAACGATTGTGTTCCGCAGAAACAAGATTGAGCGTTTTTTCCCGGACGGAACGACCGGGCAGGAGATTGAACGGACAATCTATCGTTTGCTGGAACGGTATCAGCGGGAATGGGAAGCAGAGCGAAATGTGGATATGGAGCGATAACGAATATGAAGCATCTTCCAGTAAATCCAACTGAATCGAGTTATCGCATGGATCGAGATCAAGCAATTCGTTTTCTGAAACCCAAAGACTATCTGGTCAGCAATCAACCGAATACGCTGCGGCTTCGCGGAGAGGCAATTGAACTGGCGGTGAATATCAGTGACTCCTTCTCGCCGGACTTTCGGCGGTACTTCGTCGCCTGCGAAGATTCCGGGGAATATGACACCTGCTTTTCGATCATCCGATACCTATATCAGTTATGGCGCGTCCGAATGCCGAAATCAATGCCGGAGCAAAGGCTGAGAAGCAAAGCAAAGAGAACATGAGAAGCTATGCCGAGCAGGAGAAAACACTTTCAAAGTCTATTCAACAGTGGAAAGCGGACAAACTTCTCCAATATGAATCATATGCCGACGGATCGCTTTCAAAGGAAGCATATTTGAACGTCAAAGAAGTATTGTCTGTTAAGATCCAAGATGCTGAACAGCAGTTGTTTGGGATTATTGAGAAACATGGAAAAGAGAAGCAAATCTCCGAAACAGCTGAACATCTCGGAGGGCTCGCAAAGACCTTTTTTGGTGAAACAGAACTGACCTATGAGATTGCGCAAGCGTTCATTCAAAACGTCTATGTATACAATAAAGACCAGATCGAGATTGAATTCCGTATCGAGGATGAGATCAAGAAGATGATGGCTTGTTTAGACAGAAGGCAGAATGAAACGAAAGAACTAAAAAATGGATAGAGACATAAGCGTCGGATACGGGCTTTCCCGGTCCGGCGCTTTCTTTTTGCAGAAAAAGCGTTGAAATATCATGCTTTTATGGTAAAATACACTCACAAACAGTTTTATCCTACGGAGCATACCATGAATCAATCCGAACAAGTATTACTGCAAGCCATTCAAAAGTCGCTGTGGAATATAGACATCACTTTCCCGGAAGACACCGATTGGAACGCAGTGCTGAAAGAAGCCGAGGACCAAGCAATACTGGGAATTGTGATTGGCGTTGCGCCGGAATCGCAGCAAACAGAGTGGAAGGGAAGAGTCAGCCAGATTACGGCACATTTTGTGCGCATTCTGCATTCCCAAAAGCAGCTTTATAGGCTATTGAAGGATAAAGGGATCCCTATGGTTGTTCTGAAGGGAACAGCGGCAGCAATCTATTATCCGAATCCGGCACAGCGGACCATGGGCGATATTGATTACCTTGTTCCGTTGACGCATTTTGATAAAGCGAAGGAATTGCTGCTCGCACACGGGTATTCGGTTGTTGACAATCCACGATATGAAAGACACATCCATGTGCAAAAAGATGGCATCTCCTTTGAACAGCATCGTCGTTTCAGCAGCGAAGGCGTTGAAGTGGAGCGATTTGTCACAGAAGGTCTGTTACAAGGTGTTGAAGAAAAGATTTATGAATCAGAGTTTCCCATGCTGTCCAAACTGGCGAATGGGCTTGTTCTATTAGGACATATGGTACAGCATCTGAAAAGCGGATTGGGGCTTCGACAGGTCATTGACTGGATGATGTATGTGAGCAGTGAACTCGACGATGCATTTTGGAATCAAGCGTTTGAGAAAGCTGCAATTGAAACCGGTTTGAAAAAAGCGGCAGTGATCGCAACAAGAATGTGCCAGCTATACCTTGGACTTTCGGAGAGTATTCATTGGTGCGAGGATGCTGATCCGGAACTGTGCGCAGAATTAATGGAGAGTCTGCTGTCATCCGGGAATTTTGATCGAAAGCGAGGGAAAGGCTCCGCGGTTGAATCTGTTACTTCCAATATTGCCAGAAAGGGTTTGTTTCGATACTTACAAACCGCAGGCGAGTATAACTGGGAAGCATATCATAGGCATCATTGGCTGAAACCCTTTGCTTGGCTATATCAGATTGGACGGTATGCGAAAAAAGGATTTCAAGCGAAACGCAGCAGAACGCAACTAAAGGAAGACATTGAGCGCGGCAGAAACCGAAAAGAACTGCTAAAGAAACTCAGTATCGGTCAAACGAATGAATAATGAAACAGCGCCGGAAGGATACTCCATCCGGCGCTTTTGCGTTTTTGGTTATGCTTTGTAGTAATCTTTGTACCATTCTGCAAAGCGGCGAAGGCCC
>JAEEGJ010019174.1_pt1 | contig 15119 bp, 17 predicted proteins | sample 8958761 | NCBI WGS metagenome assembly JAEEGJ01 (sample SAMN16246546, study PRJNA631951) | gut metagenome | biome: gut microbiome; feature: rumen; material: RS-attached | host: Bos | place: Iran: Karaj | collected 2018-10 | reverse complement strand
TTTAAAATGTTTAAAATTATATTTAAAAGCAATATTATTAATAGCAATTTGAAAAGTATAAAATAAAAAATATTATTAAAAATATACCTATATAAATATATTATAATATATAATAAATTATATATTAAATATATAATTAATAATAATTATATAATTATAAATAATAATAATTAATAATAATATAACGTGCGTGTGCGTATGCGCGCGAGATTAGAATTAGTGCTACCCAGCAATCATTTCTAAATGCTTGAGAATGAGCCTCTGACAACAAAGATAAACAAATTTTTTGTTTTATCAAAGATTTTTACTTATTTTTGCGTAAAGATGTTAAAATAAATTAAACTATGGTTTTTAGTGTTAATACAAATAGTGAAAAGAAACAGTACATTGAAAGGGATAATCTTTTACTTGTAGATAATGACGATATTATAAGATTAGATGTTAATCCCGAAAACATTAATTTTCGTATGAATCCTTTGTTTGAAGGTATTTGTGGATTGCTTGGATTAAATGATAAAGAAAGCCAGCTTTATTATATGGTTAATTATAAAAAAGATGAATGTGATACATTTGGTAAAATGGGTAAAGTTCTAAGTACATTGTTTAAATGTCATCCAAGAAGCTATTATCCATATTATATAAGATTGAGAAAAAGAGGTATTCTTACTACTAATCCTACAACAGGAAGAATAGAAGTTGGTAAACAATTTGATATATCTGAATTTTCAAAAGCAAAATATATTGTTTTAAAAATTAATCAAAATTAGTTATGATTACAATTAAATCAAAATCTGCAAATTACGGAATTAATATTCCTACTGCACCGGAAGAAATCAGTAAAGAAAAGCTGAATAAACTTACTGAAAACTTTAAACTTCCTCAATATTATTGTGTTGTAGCTCTTCGTTATCGTATAACTTTGTTTGAGCTATGTATGAATAGCAGAGGTAAAGGTAGAAAACAATTAGTTTCTGTTGTTCCTATTCTTGCAAAGAAGAATGATAAAGAATTGCCTTTTGCTGAAGTTGGTGATAGGATTTTAATTGATGGGAGTGAAATTGAAAGAGGTTCGCATTTAAATATTAATACTTGTATAACTCCTGATAAAATTTCAAATTATATATTGAATGATGATGAATTAAATAAAGCTTCAATCAATCATTCCCTTACGGGGAAAGAAGATGATATCATTTATTGTCTTGAATTTAAAGTTATTCCCATAAATTCAGTTAAAGGTTCTATTATTGGAAATGTAGATGATCCATTTCTTAATAAAATAGATGAAGAAAAATAATTTAAAAATATTCAATCAAGCAGATATTATAAAACTTATTAATTGTGATTCCCCCGTAGAAGAAGATTTGATAAGAGATATAATATCTGCTTTTGATATAGAAATTGCTAATGGAATAAAAAATAACAAAGTTGTTAAAATTCCATATATAGGAAATTTAAGAAAAAGTATTTATGCTGAAGAATTTGATAAGAAAAAGAAACTATTACATTTAGCTAGAAAATATAAAACTAAAGAAGAATATAAAGAATTTGCTAAAGAAGTATTTATAGAGAGTAGAAAACTTGCTAGTGATATTGATAGAATAAATGTTTTAATGAGAAAAGCTAGAATAAGATATAAAAAGGAATATGAGAAACTATATGTAAATTGTGGAAAAGCTTATGCTGAAATGTGGATATTTTCTAAATGTTGTTTTAAAATTGTTCCTTTTGATGAAGATGTAGAATTTGCATTACAAGAAATATGGAGGCAAGAAAATGAAACTAGAAATAGATAAACTTATAACAATTGATGATAGTGGAATGCCTAAAGCTCCAAATGCTAGACAACTTTTAGATAAAGATGTATTAGCTTTATATACTAGAGATAACACTCCAGATAAAAGAAAATATATAGGAGATTGTGGAGTTATTTATTATTTAGGTGATCCAAAAAGTCCTTGTAGACAACGAGGTCTTTCTGATGATGAATCTTTAGAAGAAGCTATTGAAAATTTTAATCTACCTAAAGATTATAGACCTGATCCGTTAGTTTGGAAACTTATTCAAAAATATTATAAACAAAATATAACTGAAGCTGGTGTTACAATTGAAAACTTACAAAGAGCTCTTCATGTTTGTAATCTTAGTGCTGAAAAAGTTATAGAATATTTAAATAATAAGTTGAGAGGAGTTTTAGCTCCTGAAGATATTCCTTCTGTAATGGGAATGATTCAAAATGTTAGTAGTCAAGTAAAACTTATACCAGATTTAGTTAAATCGCTTAAAGTAGCCTATGAAAATCTTCAAAGCGAAGAAGAAATTAAAATGGCTAGAGGAGGTATCCAAATTCTTAGTAGTATGGATGCTGACGACGACTTAGATTAATATGGATGCAACACAAATACTTAATAAAGTTCTTTTTATAGATTTAGATGGAACTTTAATACAACCTTTAGGTGATAGAACTTTTCCAAAAGGTTGTTGGGATATGGAATTAAAATTTGATACTCTTGAAGCTATTAAACAATATAAACCTGATATAGTTGTAATAGTAAGTAATCAAGGAGGAATAGAAAAAGGATTTGTAAATGAAGAAACTTTTAATACTAAAATGAATTATATTAATGCTTGTATAATGGAATATTGTAAAGTTAGTTCTACATATAGATATTGTGAATCTTGTGATGATAACAATGAATTTAGAAAGCCTAATGCTGGAATGATAACTAAATTTATAGATTGTTATAATATAAATAAAGAAAATTGCTTAATGGTTGGTGATAGAGAAGAAGATATGCTTTGTGCAAAAAATGCTGGTATAAAATTTTCTGATGTAAATAAATTTATAAAAGATTTTGGAAGTTAACATTATGAAAATAACAGATACAAGATATAACGATGTACGACTTGTTTTCAGAGAAGAGAATCATAAATATACTGATACTCTTGGTAATGAATACAAGTCTACTACAACTTTGCTTCATGAATATGCTCCTAAATTTGATAAAGATTATTGGTTAAAGAAAAAATCTAAAGAACTTCATATTAGCGAAGATAGACTTGCTGAACAATGGGAAACTATAACTAAAGAAGCTTGTGAACAAGGAACTAGTTATCACAATCAATTAGAAGATGGAATAAAAAGTAATTCCATGTTTACAGATGCTGTAAAGTATATGATGAAACCTAATGGTGAAATGATAACTGTTGCAGATATTCCTAATATAAATGAGAACGTAAAGCAATTAGATGTTAAAGAATTTATAGATGCTACTGAAAATAAATATCCTGAAATATATAATGTTTTTAATTATTATATAGAAAGAGATTATAAAATATATTCAGAAATTGGAGCTTTTCTTTTAGATTATCTTGTATCTGGAACAATAGATGTTCTTTGTTTAAGAGAAGATCAATTTGTTATAGGTGATTGGAAAACAAATAGAGGTGGTTTGAAATTTGAAGCTGGATATTATAAAAAAGATAAAACTGAAAAACCATATCAAGAAACAGATATTTGGGTTCCTAAAAACGAGTTTCTTTTACCTCCAGTAAATCATCTTCCAAATTGTAATGGTTCTATTTATAATCTTCAATTATCTCAATATGCTTTATATGTAGAATATATACTTAATATTCCTTGTGCTGGTTTATGGTTATGTCATATTGATAGAGATTTTGTTTTAAATAAATATGGCAGACCTAAAAGATTTCCTGATGGATTATATCATACTAAAACTAATCCTGTTCCAAAGACTACATTCTATAAAATGAAATATTTAAGAAATGAAGTAATTTCTATTCTTAGTGATAGAAGAAAAGAAATTATTGCAAATATAAATTATAATCAACAATTATTTTAAATGAAACTTATAAACAATAATGATGGAACATTTACAATCGTATTTGATAATTTTTATATGTGGTATTTTTACAATTTGCAGTTGCAAAACCCATGTAGTTAAAACAAATTATGAAGAACTTTATAATACTCAAATAAATATAAATAATGATGTTATTAATCAAAATATAAAATTAAATGATATTATTTTAGAATTAAAAGATTCTTTGGAATTATATAAAAACTCAGATATTAAAGAAAATACTAAAATTGATGATTTAAGAGATAGTATTTCTATTTTAAAAGATAGTGTTAATTTTTACAAAGAAGATGGTCTTGTCGCTAAATATAAATTGGAAAGAATTAAGGCTTATGATAAAATAGTTAGAAATAATAGTAGTCAATCTAAATGGTTTATAGGTTGGGTTAGAAGAGTTTTAGAAGATTAAATTTAAATTATTATGGCAAAGTTCGATAAAGCTTATCAACGAACTATTGCTTCCGAAGGAGGTTATGCTAATGACCCGTTAGATAAAGGTGGTGAAACCTATATGGGTATAAGTAGAAAAGCTCATCCTAATTCTTCTATTTGGCAGATAATAGATAAAGTTGATAAAAAAGGTAAAACAAACAAACAAATTAGTTCTGAATTAAGAAAGAATACTCATCTTACACATCAAATAAAACTTATTTATAAGACTGAGTATTGGGATAAGTTTGAATTAGATAAATGCAAAATGCAAAGATTTGCTAATGAAATATTTGATGATGCTGTTAATAGAGGTGTTGGTGCTGCTGCATATTTAGTATCTATGGTTTTAGGATTAACTCCTCAAAGGCGAATTACTAGAGAATTATTAAATAGAATACAAAATTATGTTAAATAAAGTTTTAAAGATAATATTTATTATACTTTTCATATCATTATTAGTTTATTCTTTTGTTTTTACTATTAAATATAAAAATCAATTACAAATAAATAACAAACTGATAAATGAATTAAATTATTATACTAATTTAAATAAACCTTTTATTGACAAAAGAGATTCTATTCAATATAATATAATTAAAAGGGATTCGATAATAACTATTATAAATAATAATTTTGAAGATGAAAAAGAAAGGATTAAAACTCTTGACAATAATTCTCTTGTTATTGAGTTCAAAGAACTTGTTTGGTCAGATTAATTATAATATGGTTGTTGATAAAAACGATTCTCTTGTATTAGTTGATATAAATACTATAAGACAAGCTACAATAAAGTTACTTGAAAGAGAAAAATATATTGAACTTAATAATCAAAAAGATAGCATAATTGTTGAATATAAAAGTTTAGTTCAAAATGAAATTGATAGAAATACTGTTTTAAATGATGAAATATATAAATTAAATTATGATTTATTAGAAAAAGATAAAATAAATAAAAATCTTAATAAATCAATAAATAGACAAAAAATTAATACAAAGATTGTTGGAGGTGTAGGAATAGTATCTACACTGTTAGCAATCACAATACCACTAATAAAATGAGTTCAGGTTATCCATTTCTTGATTTTATAAATGAAGATAAGAGTCGTTATAAAACAGCAAGTGAAGCTGGATATTACGATCCTTTTAATCATTTTCTTATAGGAGATAGTGGTGGATTTTTAATGAATATAAATGCTGGAGATAAATTTATAAATACTCATTTATTTACTGAAATGGCAGATTACTATCGAAAGAATGGAGAATATACTTCACTCAAAGTAGATAGTATTAATCATAGAAAACTTCGTAAAAGAGAAGAATATAGGAGAAAACATGGTTTTACTGCTCCTTGTAGATTAAAAGCTGATGGAACAATAGAAGATGTACATATAACAGGTGGTCATTATAATTTTCTAAATTATACTAGAATGGAACGATTAGATGAATCTAGTATAGTTAATGGAAATGTTAATACTGCTAGTAAACATTTTGATTTTCCAGCTTTTATAGATGCTCAGTATTGGACTTGGCAAGTTATGGAATTTGCTAAGAACAATGGTTTTCATCTTATAATAGATAAAACTAGACGTGGAGGTTTTTCTTATATAATGGCATCTGATTCTGCCAATATAGTTAATGGACAATCTAGAAAAGTTGTTATTCATGTTGCAGCTGATTCAAATTATCTAACAGATAGAGGTGGTCTTTCTGACTTTGCTATTTCTGATATAAGATTTTATGAAGAAAGAAGTCCTTTTATTAGGGGGATAGTTTCTACAGTTAAAGATGATTTTAGATTGGGATATAAACTTCCTAACGGGGTAGAAGCTGATAAATCTTGGAAATCTGCATTATTATCTGTTTCTGCTCATAATAATCCTGACTGTGCTATTGGTAAAGATGCAGTTGTAGTTAAAGTAGAAGAGCTTTCTACTATGGAAAACTTTGATAAATTTATGGCAGTTACAGAACCTGCTATGAGAACCGGTAGTTATGTTACAGGTACTCTTATGGCTTGGGGAACTGCTACTTCAGGTAATATGCAAGTTTTTGAACAAAACTTTTATAATCCAAAAACTTTCAACTTTATGCCTTTTGAAAATGTTTGGGATAGAGATGCTCGTTCAGAAATTTGTGGATTTTTTAAACCATATTGTTGGGGACTTGAAGGTGAAATAGGAAAATTAAAAGGAATGGATGAAGATGGCAATAGTAATCTTGTAATAGGATTAGAAATTGCCAAAAAAGAAAGAGAACAAAAGAAAGCTTCATCTAAAACATATTCCGATTATATAAATTATTTAGGCCAATATGCTTTAATGCCTTCAGAATCTTTTAGTAATGTTTCTGAAAATATTTTTAGTTCAGAAGAACTTTCTGCTTGGGAAGATAAACTTCGTGTAGATTCTGATTTAAGATTTTATACTGATGGACAATTAGAAGAAGATAAAGGAGTTGTTAGATTTGTTTCTAACAAACGATTACAAGCTGAAGGTAAAAAAGTTTATGATTGGATACAAGGTGTTCCTAGAAGGGGTAATGAAGACCCTCATGGATGTGTTCGTATTTGGTTTTATCCAGAATATGTAGATTCTATTACAAGTCGTGGTAGAATAAAAGAAATACCAAAAGGATTATATTCTATTACTTATGACCCTGTTGGAGTTGATAAAGATAAAAATGAAATAACAAATAAACATTCTCATAACAGTATCAAAGTTTGGATGAATCCACATCCTGTTAATGGATTTAAACAAAAGTTGGTTGCAGCTTATTATGGTCGTCCAGATAAACTTGAAGATGCTGATAGAATTTGTTATTTATTAGCTAAATATTATAATTGTATAGGAACAACAATAGTTGAAATAAATCGTGGAGAAACTGTTTCTAATTTTCGTAAATGGAATGCTTTAAACTATCTTGCTTTTGAACCTATGTTTGTTTGGGATACTTCTATTCAAGAAAAGTATTCTAAAACTTACGGTTATAATATGAGCGGTGCTGCTCGTAAATTAGATGCTATACGATTATTAAAAGAGTTTCTTTATGAAGAAATAGGAAAAGATGAGTTTGGTAATCCTATTAGAAATTTTCATAACATATATGATTATCAATCTATTCTAGAACTTAAAAAATGGAATAGTAAAGGTAACTTTGATAGAATTTCTGAAATGTTATTAAGAGGTGTTGAGTGGAAATCAATGGAAATAAAAGGTATTAATGAGCTTGAAACTAGAAAACCTCTTACAGAAGAAAACATAGAAGAAAACGATATTTTAAATAGAGATTGGTTTTAATATAAATTTATAAATATGTTTGAGTTTGGAAGTTATCAATTTCCTCAACAAAGAGTTTCTTATGTTGAAAAAGAAAAACCAGAATGGTATGCTAACTGTTGTGATTGGATTATAGGTAGAGCTGTAGGATTAAGAAATCACAAAGATTTAGTCAATAGATATAAAATTCTTCACAATAATATTCCTGATGAATTTTATAAAAAGATTCTAAATCCTTATAATGCTACTAACGAAAAATATCGTCGTTTCCCTGCTACAATGAGAAATTACGATTTACTCAATGGAATAATTAGAAGATATGTTTCTGAATACAATAAAAATCCTCATGAATTTATAGTTGGAGCAAATAATCCTGAAGTAGTATTAGGAAGAGATGCTAAATTAAGAGAAGAATTAAATGTTCTTGTGCAAAATGCTATTGCTGCAGAAATTCAAAGAAGTTATGCTGAATTTATAAATCAAGGTGGTGATCCTCAACAATTCAATCCTCAAGAACAAATAGATGTTGAAAAATTTGTTGAAAATTTTAATAACAATTATATAGATGAAATTTCTGCACAAGGTCAAGAAGTTTTAAATGTTATAAAAGATATAACAGAAGATACTTTATTTTATTCTAAACTTTATTTTGATTTTGTATCTTTTGGAGAATGTTATAGTTACGGTGATGTAGTTGGTACAAAACTTGTTAAACGTTCTGTATCTCCTTTAGATGCTTATCCAATTCCAAACGATAATATGTTTGTTGAAGATTTTGATATGTTTGCTGAAAGGCGCAGACTTTCACTTCAACAAATAATTGATGAATTTGATGAATATCTTACTGAAAAACAAAGAGATTTTCTTACATCATATTATGGTAGAGGTTTAGATGGTACTCCATTAGAACTTCGTTTTGACCAATATATGAATTATTGTGAAGATGTTTGTAGTAAATTTACTAATGAAGAAAGGGAACTTTTTAAGAAAGATCCTATAATGAAAAGAGATTATAATGGAGATTTATTTGATGTTTGGCATGTAGTTTGGAGAGGTGAAGTTAGAAAAGCTATTGTTACTTATGTTAATGAGGTTGGATTAATAACTCAAAGAGTAGAGCTAGAAGATTATCAACTCAATCCCTCTACGGGGGATTTAAGTATAGAATATATTTATGAACCTCAAGTTTATGAATCTGTTCGTATAGGAACTCGAAATGATGCTATTTATCCATATAAAGCTAGAGCAATAGCTTATGATAGAAATGGAAAACTTCCTTATAATGGATTGATGGAACTTCTTCCTGGTTTTGGAAGATTTAGTTTAATTGATTTAATTACTCCTTATCAAGTATTTTATAATATAGTTGCTTATACTAGAGAAATGGCTATTGCTAAGAATAAAATGAATATTCTTTTAATAGCAAAATCTCTTCTTGGTAAAAATTCTGAAGAAACTATATATAGAATGATAGCTGATGGTGTGCTTTATATAGATGATGAAAATGATCAAGGTATGATTAGAGCACAACAAGTTCGTATGCTTCAAGCACAGAATACTGATTATATAAAATATTTAACTGAACTTCTTCAAGATATAGATAGTTCTGCAAAAATGACTGCTGATATGACTCCTCAAAGATATGGAGAAATTGCTCAATCATCTGGTAAAGGAGTTACAGAAGAAGCTATAGCAAGAGGTTCTATGGGTACAGTTATTATAGAATTTATAATGGATTGTGTTCGTGAAAGGGATTATGCTAGAGATATGGATTATTCAAAACTTGCTTGGATTGATGGTCTTAATACTTCTTATAGGGACGAAAATAATAAGATAAAATATATAAGTTTGAATGTTAATAATCACATTTATGCTGATTATGTTATTAAAGCTAAAAATTCTATTGTTGAACAAGAAAAATTACAGCAAGTTAGACAATTAGCTTTTAATGCTTCTCAAAACGGTGATATTAAAATGGCTTTAGCTGCAATAGAAGGAGATAATATTGCTAAAATATCTAAACTTATTTCTTCTTTCCAAGAGGAAAAAGAAAAACATGAAATGGCTCTTAAAGAAATGGATCAACAAATTGCTCAAATGCAGCAAGAATTTGAACTTAGAAAGATTGCAGCTAAAGGTGAAGAAGATAGAAAGACTGCTGAACTTGAAGGATATATTAAGGAACAAATTGCTCTTATACAAGCTGATGCTAATATGATTTCTTATGATAATGGTGTTTCTGAAGAGGATAAACAAGCTGGTATGGAAAGGCTTGAAGATAAAAGAAGTGCTGTTGCTCGTGAGAAGAATCAACTCGATAGAGAAAAGTCTATGATTGATTTATATAATAAAGAACAAGATAGAAAAGTTAAAATGCACGATATAGATACTAAACTTAAAATAGCTAAAGAGAATAAAAATAAATATGATAGTAGAAAATAAATGTTGTTAGTAATTGCCGTATTTGTTGTCTGACGATGATAAATACGGCTTTTTATTTTTGATTTTTACCCATTTAAAAGGTTTTAATTTTAACTTTTTTTAGCAAAATATATAATTCCTCTATTGTCTATAAATAATTGATTCTGAAAGCCTTATTTACGTTTTTCAAAAATAGCAATTTTGTGTAGCACTAATAATAATATGGTTTTCATATTAATAATGGTAATATAACAGATTTTTATAGTACAAATAAAATAGTTACTTTCGTATCAAATAAAGTTTTATTATTAACAATTTAAAAAGAAAAATTATGCCTGAAATTGATTTTGGTTTTAATCGTCTTTCAACAAATGACCCTGTGAGTCCCGAAGATGATGAAAAGAAAACGGATTTAGATACCGGTAAAGAGGATAATAAAGATGATACTACTAATATAGCTAATGATGATGCTAATAAAAGTACAGAAGAAAAAATTGAAAATGGAGATGATAAAAAAGATAATAAAGAAGAAGATGATAATAAAAATGATAATTCTTTAGAACTTGTTACTGGTACAAAAATTGAAATAGGTAATGATACTTATACAGTTGACGATAAGGGAAACCTTGTTGACAACGATGGGAAAATTTTCAAAGAAAGCTCGGAAGTTGCTGAATATCTTAAAACTCTGGAACAAGCCGATGAGGATGGAAAAGATTTTAATATTAACAATGTTATCGAAACCATAGGTATAGATATACTTGATGATAACGATAAACCAGTAGAATTTGAAAATAGTCCCGAAGGAATTAAACAGTATGTTGATGCTGTTATTAAAACAAGTCAGCAAGAAATAGCTGAATCTACTATTAATGGATTATATCAACGTTATCCAATTGTTCAAGAAGTTCTCAATTATTATATTGCTAATGGAAACAGTATTGAAGGTTTTTCAGAACATCCAGATAGAAGCAATATTGAAATTGAAGAAAACAATGAAAATCAGCAAGAATCTATTATTCGTACTGCTTGGAAAGAACAAAATAGAAAAGGTGATGTAGATAGTTATATTGCTTATCTTAAATCTTCCGGTACATTAAAGAATGTTGCTGAACAAGAGTTACAAGGTCTAAAAGATGCAGATGCTGCTTATAAACGTAAACTTGCTGATGAAGCAAAGGAACAAGAGCGCATAGAACTTGAAAAACAAACTCAGTATTGGAACGGAGTAAAATCTGTTATAGAAACAAAAAATATTGCAGGATACAAAATTCCAGATACAATAATAATTGAAAGGAATGGTCAAAAAGTAGCTGCAACTCCCAACGATTTCTTTAACTATATATATAGAACTGATAAAGAAGGTTAAACTCAATATCAAAGAGATTTAGCTACAGAAAGTGCGGAAAGTCGTAGGGATGATGAAATTCTCCGTGCATATCTCAAATTTGTTGGTGGAAATTATTCAAACCTCGTTGATATGGCTATAAGCGAAAAGGAAGTTAATAAACTTCGTTTTAAAGCTAAAGAAAATAATAGTCACAAACGAACATATAAAGTTACTCCTCCAAACAATAACAATGATGAGAAAAAACAAGTTAATTTAGGTTATTAATTTAAAGTTTAATTTAATCTGTTTGTGTTATGTATAAAATGAGAGAAATTTCTCGTGGTAGGTATGATGATCGTGGATATAGCAATGAAGAAAGTATTGCATATCTTCAGCTTACCAAACCCGTAGAAATTAATGCTTTTCTTACTTACAATTATGGTATGGATGATGACCGATTCCCTCTTACATTTATGACTGAGGGTCAAGGTCGTAACGGTGTTGTTGATATTGATACTGTTCAGTGGACTTGGCCTGTTATGGGTCGTATGAAATTTACTGATATGCTTACTCACTGCGAAATTGTTAGTGGTAAGACTGGTATCAATGGTCAAGAATTTGAAGTTCATTTTGCAACACATTGGTTTATTGAGCAATATGGATTAATTCTTCCTGATGGAAAAACTGCTGTTCGTATTCAGAAAGATTTAGGTGAATCTCCTTATGGATATGCCTATCTTGTGAAACTTACAACTCCTAATCCTGAAGCTTTTGTTGCTGACGAACTTCTTACTCCTGGACTTTATTGGTCTATGACTGCTCCTACAGTTAGTGAGTCTTATTCTAAAGGTAATCGTAGTAATACGATGTCCCCTGGAAAAATGACTTCTCAACTTGAGTTCCATCGTTATAGTAAAGAAATAGCTGGTAATCTTGCTAATACTGTTTGTAAGTATGAGTTTAAAGATGAAAGCGGACGTACTTCTAATCTTTGGATTAATGAAGAAATGCGTCAATTTAATCTTACTATGCGTGTTATGAATGAGGAGCGTCTTTGGGTTTCCGAATACAATCGTAATGCCAATGGTGAGGTTGCTCTTAAAGATAGGGATAATGGTAAACCTATTCCTCATACTGCTGGTATGTTGGAAATTTGCCGTGAAAGCAACTATGATACCTATGGTGAATATTTAACCCTTTCTAAGATTAAGAGGACTGTTGGTGACGTTCTTACCCGTGATACGGATGATGGTCACATGGATATAGTTCTTATGGGTGGTAAAGGTTTCCTTGAGGATTTCGATGAAGCTATGAAGATGGATGCTAAAGAAAATGGTTTCCTTACTCCTCTTGGTGAAAAAGAAATTCAAGGTAGCGGTTATGGTCTTGAATATGGAGCTTACTTCCGTAAATATAAGACTGTTGATGGTCATACTATTACTGCCAAGCATGCTGCTTACTTTGATAAAGGAACTGTAGCTGAAGCTCAAAAACAAAATGGTTATATTCATCCTCGTTCCGGTTATCCTCTAAGTTCTCATAGGGCTTGCTTTATTGATTTCTCTAATTATGAAGGAAATCAAAATGTTCGTATGGTTCGTCAAAAGAATCAGATTTATAAAGCTAAAGTTCTTAAAGGACTTACTGATGTTCCCGCTTCTTGGGGTGTTCCTGATAGCAACTATATTGCTACGGAAATTGATATGTCCCGTTTTGAAATTAAGACTTCCTTTGGACTTCAAGTTAATAACTCCAATAGGATGTTCATGATTGAGTGTTCTCTTTAAAATTAAATTAACATGGAAGGAAATTCTAGTGTCAGTGCAAGTTTCGGTTTTGGTAAAACTGATGCAACAAAAGAAAATGAGAATATTAAATCTGAAGTTAAATCAGATATTCCTAGCATTAAGCCCGTAAAGGAAGAAGATGATTTAGACAAACCTTATTATGATCAAAGAACTATAACTATTGCTTTGGTTAAAAACTATTCTCTTTTTAGGAGAGCTAATGAAAAAGTTATGCCTAAAAAGACAGATTATATAGGTTCTTCTATTACTTCTTCTCGCATACTTTGTGCAAACAAAGGTGAAGTTGAGGCTTATATGCCAAATATAATTGGTCTTGCTCCAAATAATGAAAACTTCGTAACAAGAGTTAAACAATATTTTAATAATATTCAAATTCCTGTTAATGAATTAAATAAAACCTTTGATATTAGTTTTCACTATAATACCAAGAGAGATTACTACAACTTTAAAAATAGAGAAGATGCTATAAATGACGAATATGATTCTGTTAATCGTCAGAATTTAAGTGCTTTGAAAGAAGCTCTGAAAAATAAGATAAATAAGCTTAACAATTTAGAGAGTGAAAAATATAAATATGGTTATCCTAATAATGTTGAGGATTACCTTATGTATAGACATTGTCTTCTCTATAATGATATAGCTAAAGATATTGCTTTTATTAATTCAGATAAGTCTATAAGATTTTATTTTAAAGATGATAAGAAAGAGGCTGAAAAAGCTGCTAAACATCGTATTGAAATTAATAGAGCAAAATCTAATTATTTGTCTTGTTTGAACGATGATGAATTATTTAATGCTGTATTTATTAGTTATTGTGTTTCCAACAATCTTCCTATTGTAAGTTCTTTAGCTTTAGATAAGATTGAACAGGAAAATAGACTTGATAAATTTAGCACAGAAGAACCTTCTAAGTTTAATAAGATATTCTCTAATAAAGATGTAAAGCTTATTGGTGTTATAGAAATGCTTATTGCTCGTGGTGAACTCATTCGTTATCCTAACAATCAAAATATTGTTAGTCCTTCTGGAGAGTTCATCGGTGCTAATATGAATGAAGCTATTACTTGGTTTAAGAATCCGGATAATAATGGAGCTGTAACAGCTTATTATGATAAATTAAAGAAATTCTGATAAATGAATATAGCAGAAATGCACGAGTTGTTCAGAGTTATTGGACAACAAATGGGAATGGAAAGAATTAGAGTTATTCTTCCATCATCAATAGATGAATATATAAATGATTCTATAATAGAAATTGCTTCAACGGTAATCAAAAGTAATACTCAAACTGCTTTTAGAGATAAAGTTACTATTCAAGATAATGCTATTTCTCCTATAAATGGTTTATCTACTTTATATGAAGAACGAGAAGAATTATTAGAAGATGGTATTGAAGAACCTCTTCAAGTAACAATAAAAGTTGCTGATGTAATGTATCTGATTGGTTTTTCTGTTAAAGCTGAAAACGACCATAGATGGAGAAATTGCAGAATAATAGAACCTACAAAAATTGAAAGTTCTCTTGATGATTTTTGCAATCGTGCTTCTGCAAGATATCCAATTATCAATGTTATTTCAACAGGTTCTGCTGATGAAGATACTTTGGTAGAAATATATCACGGAAAATCAAATATTGATTCTGTTAAAATGAAATATATTAGGATGCCTATAAAGGTACATTATGATGAAAATAATTCTGAAAATAATGTTAATTGTGATTTACCAACTCATCTTCACAAAGACGTTGTTGAATTAGCAGTTCAAAAATTCTTCAATTCTGTTGGTTCTACAAGCCATAATGTTAGATAATATATAATATAATAAAATATGAGACAATTAATTTTAGCTACAGGATTTGTTACTTCTGGAGATGTCGATACTTCTACTGATTATGGTAAAGTTGGATTTGCTTATTTAGATAAGCAAACTAATAAAATGAAGTTTACTTCTACGGGTAATGAAATCCTTCCTGATG
>JAEEGJ010019170.1_pt1 | contig 15121 bp, 6 predicted proteins | sample 8958761 | NCBI WGS metagenome assembly JAEEGJ01 (sample SAMN16246546, study PRJNA631951) | gut metagenome | biome: gut microbiome; feature: rumen; material: RS-attached | host: Bos | place: Iran: Karaj | collected 2018-10 | reverse complement strand
AGTCCGGCTTTTTCTTCAAGAGTGAGCTGAGATAAAAGCTCTTTAATTTTATTGTCCATATGGGACAGTTTACCATGACAATACTAATGATTCAAATATAAAAAAATCGTTATTAATTGTACAAAAACAGTTCTATTGAACAGCTTCGACCATAACTCGTGATTCGATTTCTTCTTCTACATCATCAGGGAGGAGCTCGAAAAAGTCGTAGCCGGTGATTTCTTCTATATAATTAACAGAGCAAAGGTATTGCTCCCAGCTGCCGTTTTTGCCGCAGCCTTTTTCATTAGGAACGTTTACGGCAAGGATTTCTACCTGGCCGCTGCGAGTAGTGCGTTCAAAATCATTCTCTCCTTCCGGCATAAAGAGGATGATTTTCCAGGTGTGGGAAGGAACCACAATAGAAAGCTCTCTGCCGTCCTTAAGGGTAATCGGAATCTCTTCAAAATACCCCTTGTCGCCGCTGCCCCCCTTTCCGTAAGGCCCCGCAATAATGTAGGCTTCCTTGCCCTGCAAGACCTGTTCACGCTCATACTTTTCCAGGGCAACCCAGACAATTCGGTTATTGTCCGGAGCCTGGGGCACCATATTTGTCATGAGAAAGGTCATGCTGTTGTCTTCAGTTGTGGCAGTGCGGTCGGCAGAAGGACAGATATGGCCGCGGTCAAAACCGTAATAAGTAAACTTGTAGTCATTTTTGCGTACGGCGTACCAGCCGGTCGGAAGTTCTGTGTCCGGGCGGAAGGTGTCTGCCCTGTCAGCCTCCCCCAGGTCGGAAGCGGCAAGGTGCCAGGCTACCCAGTTTGGATTCAAAGTATCGCTGTTGTAGCAGATTGTGAATTGCGGCTTTTCCATGAGGTAGTTTTTAGGGGCGGCAGTGTCGGCTATTGAGTCAGAAGGATTTCCCCAGAAGAGAGGAGAGTTCTCTGCGTGGCCCTGGTCGAGGGCCGGATTGGAGCCGGAGGTGCCGGTGGCGCTGAGTGCGGCAGTGGCAGTGTCGTTTGCGGATGCCCCAGTGTCGCCAGCATTATCAGTTCTTTCTGTATCTTTTAAAGCCTCTCCAACTGTATAATTCTCAGTAGCTTCTGTTTTAGCTCCCGTATTTCCCGACTTCCCGAAAAATATGGACTCCCCAGTTCCAGATGCTGCCCTAAATTTATTTACCAAAGGTCGTTCTGTCTGCTGAAACAACACTCCACTCTCGCTGACAACAATAGTCGGCTTTCCGCAAACATACCAAACAGCAGCGATAATCAGGATAATAACTGTCAATATAAGATATAATAATTTAGATTTCTGATTTTTCTTAGACTTCTTTTTTCCACCCATGGACAAGTATTATATCACAAAAACTATATTAATAACCTTTTCTTTCCGACAAATCTTAAGTTTCATGGGCTTTTTGCGGGAAAAATATACAATCATAAAGTCGCAAAAATGAATTTTTCCGACAAAAGCGCCCAACACAAGGCTTCTTGTCGGAAAAAATTATGAAATCTTGCCAAATACGTCACTTGCAGGTTAATCCTTTTCTATTTTTTTCCGACAATTCCATTCTCTACACTTCGTTTTGTCGGAAAAAACGTCTTCTTCTCAAAACTCATTACAATAGTTTTCCGACAAAATCCCGCCCACTCCCCTATTTTGTCGGAAAATAGCCGATTTTCATAGCCACCGTAAATCGTTATAATCATTTTTGTGAACATTCTTTCTATAAACAACCTTTCGAAAATCGGGCGGGAAAAGCCGCTTTTTACCGGCGTTACTTTTGGCATTCAGGAGGGCGAAAAAGCTGCCCTCATCGGTCGTAACGGAACCGGTAAGTCTACCCTGCTCGCAACAATTGCGGGCGTGCTGCAGCCCGACGAAGGCAACGTAGTAATCAACAAGGAAGCAGGCGTTTCTTATCTTCCTCAGACTCCCGCTTTCAACGAAAACGATACAATCCGCGAACATATTTTTAAGAATCATTCTCCAAAGCTTGACGTAATCCGCGAGTACGAAGAAATCTGTGAAGAAATGGCACAAGCCTCCGGAGCTCCAACCACAGGTCTCCAGCACCGCTACGAAGACATCATGCACAAAATGGATTCCGGCGACCTCTGGAATTACGAAGCACAGATTAGTTCAATCCTCAGCACACTGGGAATTACAGATATGACCCGCCGCATGGGCACACTTTCCGGCGGTATGTGCAAGAAGGTTGCCCTGGCCCAGGTTCTGGTTGAAGACACAAAGCTGCTTTTGTTAGACGAGCCTACCAACCATCTGGATATCACGACAATTTACTGGCTGCAGAATTATCTTCACGACACAAAGCGTTCTGTTCTTATGGTAACCCATGACCGCTGGTTCCTCGATGCCGTTTGTACAAATATTTACGAGCTGGCCCGTAACCGCCTTAAGCTTTACGAAGGCAACTACAGTCAGTACCTGGAGAAAAAAGAAACCGAGGCCGAGATAGAAGCCAACACCGAACGCCGCATTGAATCCGTTCTCCGCTTTGAACGCCAGTGGCTGCTGCGAGGTCCCTGCGCCCGTGGTACAAAAATCAAGGCCCGCATTCAGCGAGACGAGCAGCTCATCAACCGCGAAAAATTTAAGGCCGACAAGGGCTTTACTTTTGAGGTGAAAGGAAAGCGGCTTGGCGGCAAGGTCCTTGAGCTGCATAACATTTCAAAGAATTATCCTAAAGGATATGTTGGAGCATCAGGAGGGGAAGGCCTTCCCCTCGCTCCAGCCGCTGGCGCGTCTTACGCTACCCCTTCTAACGGGGGAGGCCCCCGTAACGCCCCCGAATACGTTCCTGTAATCAACAACTTCTCCTACGTCTTTACAAAAGGCCAGAAGATCGGAATCTTCGGCGACAACGGTTCTGGAAAGTCGACCTTCCTTAACATAATTACCGGCCAGCTCTCACCGGACAGCGGTACCGTAGTTGTAGGAGAAAATACAAAGTTCGGCTACTATACCCAGAACCCGACTTTTGCAAACACTAACCTGACAGTTCTCGAATACATTAAAGAAACCGCCGAACACATGACACTCAACAACGGCAAAAAAGAAGTAAGCGCAACAAAGTTCCTCGAAGAGTTTGGCTTCGAAGGAAAGATTCAGCACTCGCCTGTCAGCACCCTCAGCGGCGGTGAACGCAAAAGACTATACCTCGTAAGACTTTTGTTAGAAAATCCTAACTTTCTTGTGTTAGACGAACCTACCAATGACTTTGATATTTTTACAATGAATATTCTCGAGCAGTTCCTCGAACAATACGAAGGCTGTCTCCTTCTTGTAAGCCACGACCGCTACTTTATGGATAAGACTGTAGACAGTCTTTTCATTATGGAAGAAAACGGTGATATAAGTGGCTTTGTTGGAAAGTGCTCGGAGTATATTGAGTACCGCGATGAAGTAAAAAAATCTCAACAGGGGGATCTTAAGGGGGATAAGTCCCCCTTAGGAGAGGGGGTAGCGGACAAGACCGCAGCGAGCACAAGCGAGCGAGGACTTGGAAGCGAGGGGGAGACCTCCCCCACCTTACAAAATAATCAGAAGAAAAAACTTTCCTTCAAAGAGCAGAAGGAGTTCGAACAGCTGAACGAAGAAATCCCGGCTCTCGAAGCAGAACAGAAGGCCCTCGAAGAAAAGATGGCCTCAAGCGACTTTGACGAGGTGCGCGCAGCCGGCGACCGCTACAAAGAAATCGACGCTCTGCTGGCAGAAAAATATCCTCGCTGGGAAGAACTGGCCGAGCGGGCCTAAAAAAAGATCCCAAATCATAGGGAGCGGCACTGCGTAGCAGGGCAAAAACAGTCCAGTGGACTGTTTTTAGCGAGTCTCCGAGTAGCTGTGCTACGAAGGTTCGGGATGACAGCTTTTCTTAAGACTCTGCGGCCGCAGTCTTTACATCTTCCAGAGTAAACTCTGCACGGCCGGCCTGACCTGCAAGCAAGGCGGCGCTGTTCAGCACGCTTTCAATTTTTGCGCAGGAATATCCGTTGAAAAGTCTTGCCAGAGCCTCGGCAGTACACTCTGCCGCCGGCTTCTTTCCTCTCGTATACATTTCCACCAGCTGTCGTCGAGCTGCCTCATCAGGATAAGGAACAGTAAGTTTTGCATCAAAGCGGCCCGGACGAATAAGTGCCGGGTCCAGTGCCTTAATACTGTTAGTTGCGGCTATCACAAGCACACCATTAGACGGCTCAAAGCCATCAAGTTCATTTAAAAGTGCTGTAACAATTCTTGTATTTTCTGTTTCAATTGCAGAACCACTGTAATTTCTCACAGTACCAATTCCGTCAAACTCATCGATAAAGACAATACATGGAGCGCGGCGGCGGGCCTTCTTAAAAAGCAGCTTTACCTTAAGAGGACCAATAGCCATAAACATACTTTCAAAGTCGGTTGCCTTGGCAGGAATAAAGTTTACCCTCGCCTCACCGGCCAGAGCCTTGGCAAAAAGTGTTTTTCCGTTACCAGGCTCTCCTTCCAGCAGGATACCCTTTGGCATACGGATACCGCGCTTTGCATACTCGGCAGGCTTTTTCATAATTTCCATAACCTGCACCATATCGCGCTTAAGTTTATCCATACCCACAACGTCGTCAAACTTTACGCCGGTTTTATGAACAACCCTAAAGGTATTAGGGCTTATGAACTTTCTAAAGGCAATAATGATTACGCCAAAGAAAAATAAATAGAAGATTGCATCAAAAATCAGGGAGATGATTTCAGCATCATCCTTTGCAACTGTCACTTCAATTGCCCGCTTCATCAGTTCTTCCTGCAGAAGAGGCGAATTTGGATTCTGGGTCTTAAACTTTACAGGGCTTGCTTTTGTTGAAAAATGAATTGTATCTCCGTCAAACTTTACGGAAGCAACGTCTCCGGCTTCAACACACTGCCAGAAATCAACATAAGAAATCTTTTCTTCTTTATTTCCAAAATAATCCCAGGCAAAATAAGCGGCGCAGGCAAAAATGGCCGCAATTACAATCACAAAAAAACTTCTATTAATTTTCTTCATATATAAAATATATAAATTCCTTCTAAAAAAATAAAGTAAGTATCACGAAATGACACAAAACATGTTATACTGTAAGAGGAGATTTTTGATGAAAAACGTTTACACTTCCTGGGATTTAGACCTTTTAGCCGACAAAATGATTGAAAAAATCATGCAAAACTGGAAAAGTCCTTTTTCTTCACCGGCTGTTGTTTTTACAGACCCTAAAACCGAACAGTGGTTCAAGCTGCGCTGGCTGAAAAATCCTGCCTGCGGCAAGGGCATTCTGATGAATCTCAAGACTCTCCGCATCCAGCAGTTCCTTTTTGATCTGGTAACTCCACAAACTCCTGATTTCCTGGACGCACAAAGACTCTCTGTCGAGCTCCTTCGCGATGTAATCATTACAAAGCTGACCTCTCGTGCCGGTGATAAATATTATTTTGAAAACCTCGACGCCCCGGAGCTTGTCACCTACCTTACAGGTTCTACATCAGCATCTTGCACATCAGCTTCATCCGGCTCAGGTTCAGAAATCAATCCTAATCACCTTTATGATTTTGCCCAGACTATAGCAAGTCTTTTTCTTGACTATGAAGACACAAGACCAGACACATTGAAGGAAGTTCTCGCAAAACAAGCCTGGCAGCAAAAGCTTTACGATGATGTTATTGGAGAAGATGGCGTAAAAATTGCAGACACAAAGTATCTGACTCTTTTCCAGCTGGCAAAGCAGAACAAAAAATCAGGCGCCGGCAGTCTGACCTTCAACTGGAATAAAGAGCGCCCTGTTTTCATTTTTGGCTTCTCCGGCATCGGCCAGATTTACAGAAATATTCTGGATGAATTTTCTAAAGATCATCAGCTCGAAGTTTTCCTGCAGCTGGCAGACATCCCGCAAAAACCGGAAAATCAGCTGCTTGATAAATGGGGAGGCTTTGGGCGTGAGCAGTTTGGGCTATGGACCTCTGACTGTACAGTTCAGGCTTTATCCATAGAAGAAAGTTTTTGCAAAACTGATACCCTGCTCCACCGTACGCAAAAGTCAATTGCCGAAAGCACAGTATTTACAAGAGAGCAATACGATTCTACCGGCACTTCTCTTTCACTCACAGGAGCACCTACCCGTCTCCGTGAAATAGAAGCCCTGCATTCAAAAATCTGTAAACTGCTGGCAGAAAACGATGCTACCCAGCTTGGGGACATTCTTGTTCTTGCCCCAAACATTCAGGAATATAAGACTTCCATTGAACAGGTATTTGACCAGAACGAGCAGTTTAATTCTGATTCAGCATTCCCTTATCTTCCATATATTATTGCTGATTATTCAGGAGAGCGTTCCCTGACAGCTGAGGCACTTACAGTTCTTTTTGGTATTTTAAAAAAAGGCTATCTGAGCCGCTCTGATCTTTTTGCCCTGCTGCATAATTATCTGGTACAGACAGTTCGTGGCATTTCAGATCAGGAGGTTTCTGACTGGGCTGACTGGGCTGCAAAACTGAATATTTACCGCGACCGCCAGGACCACGAAGAATGGCAGAAGGCAAAAAGCAGGCTTCTCCTTGCCCGCCTTACAAGCGACCTTGTAGAAACTAACGATCGTCAGTTTCTACCATTTGAATCAATGACGACAGCCGACAGTAGTTCTCTTTATAAATTCATTCAGGTAGTTGATGAACTTCAGGAATGGACTTCTTATTCTGAAAAAGAAAATTTTGGGCTCGAAGATATAAACCGTATGGAAGAGCTTCTTAAAAACTGGCTTCTTCTGGATGATGACATGACAGGCATCCTTTATAATGAAAGTCTTGTTTTCCAGAATGTTATAGAAGAAATAGAGCGACAGCGTTTTACCGCCGCTCCGGATGTTTATGCAGACTGTTTTTCGAATGCACTGTTTGACCGTTCTGCTGCCGTTACCCTTCACAGTGCAAACATTCTGACACAGGGTATAACCTTTGCGAACTTTGAATCAAACCGTATTCTCTCTGCTAAATATATTTTCTTTATCGGACTTGATTCAAAAAGTTTTCCTGGAGTTGATTCCGACAATGAACTTGATCTACGCAAGAAGAATGAACGACAGGATGGTGATGAATCAATTCCTGACAGAAATAAGAATGCCTTCCTCTGCCAACTCATGGCCGCCCGCAAAGGTCTTTTTTTCAGTTATGTTAATAAGAACCTGGCTAAGGATGAAGACTTTTTCAAAACTTCAGTTCTTGGAGACCTCTTTCAGACTCTTTACGATCCTGGCAAAGACGAAGAAGGAAAAGAAAAAATCGAAAATACAGAATACGAAAAAAATATAAAAATTGATGAAGACCGGCCCTGGCAGGAACTTTACACCCCGCGTGAATTCCGCAACAAGAAGAACTTTATTGCACTTCAGTCCAGCAAGCCCGCACAAGATTCTGAGCCACAGGAGCCGGCTGTTGCTTCAACATCAGAGGAAACTGGCACAACTCTTCCGGACCGAATTACAATCAGCCAGATGAAAAAGTTTTTGCAGGATCCTTTTGTTTATATGGTCAATCAAAAACTCACCAATAATTATGATGATGTAGAAAAAGAACAGCTTGAGTTTGAACCACTCATGTTTGATTCAATAACAAGTTCAGAGATTAGAAAAGAATATATAAAAACTGATCTTCAGGGAGAAGGAAAACTTTCCGAAGAAGTTCTTTCTTTTGCTCTAAATAATCTCAATGCTTTGCCAGATTCCTTCTTTGGAGAACGTGCAATAAAAACTGTATTTGAAAATGCAGATGATCTACTCGAAAAAATTAAGGCTCAAGATTTTATTACCAGCCCTTTTTCCTTCAATGAAAACAAAATGCTGCTCATAAAGCAGATTCCCGGAATCACTCCAAAAGACTGGTTTATTACCGGTGAGCTTGCCTGGTATAACAAAGATTTTGTAGAAACAAAAGCAATAACAACTCTGGAGCTTTCAAATTCTGAAGATGTTCTTACCGGATATATTACATCCCTGCTCCTCCTTGCTTCTCTGCCAGAAGATGATAAAGAGGAGTATTCTGTAACTTTGTACGCAGGATTTTTAAAAGACAAAAATGCGGGTGTAAAACCAGAACAAAGCTATAAGGCAAGCCCAGAACTTGCCCGTACGATTCTGAATAAAATCTACAATGCAATGTTTATTTCTCAATTCCAGAAATGTGCTCCGGTAAAACTTATTTATGATGATCTTGCTAAACAAAAGGATGCCGAACCATTAACCTTTAAGGCATTTGCCAACGATCTTACAAGTGATTATGGCAAAGCCAACTGGAAATATTTTTCAAAGCGAAAACTATTTGATCCGGAAACAGACCTTGGTTATAACGATGTCAATTTTGACCAGGAATGGGAGTCTGCAAAAAATCAGATGGCAGATTTGCTTCTTTATATCAACCCTCACATAAAGCAGACAGTTGAGGCGGGAGAGTAAACTATGGGACTTCAGGAATTTAACTTAGACAATTACACAGACCTCAAAAAATCAATGTACATAGAAGCCTCTGCAGGAACCGGAAAAACTTACACAATTACCGGAATAATTCAGAAGCTGATAGATGCAAAAGTTGAGCTTGAAAAAATCCTTGTCGTTACATATACAGATAAGGCTGCCGGCGAGCTTCGCGACAGAATCAGAAAAGCTTGTCCGGATAAAGACGTAGACAATGCACCAATTTTTACAATCCACTCCTTCTGTCAGAAAACCCTTTCGGAATTTTATTTTACGGCAAATCAGTGCGCGAATCTTTCACTTGTTGCAGACACTGCAGTAGAAGATTTTATTGACCTCTGGATTCGAGATGTCCTTAAAGAGGATTCAGAATTTCAGAGACTTTTTGAATCTTCAGAGAAGGAAAGTACATTTATCAATAATCTGAAAAGAGATTTTAAGCAGGCGCTATCAAAGTATTATCTGAATAATGATGGTAAAGAAGATAAGAATATTGTTTCTCTAGATGATTTTTATATCAATATATCAAAAACCGCTTTTGTCCATGACTTCACATATCAGGAATGCGATTCTTTATTAGCGCAGGCTGAAACAGATTATCCTTCAATAAAAAAAGAGTATGACCATGCTTTTAGTCGGATTGGATCTGACACTAATGTAAAAAAAGTTGCAGAGTATAAAGTAAAGCGATTTTATTTATCTCAAATAAAAAAACTCTACCTCGCCTGGCAAGCTGAAAAAGAAAAAAACAAAGCCCAGAGTTATGATGATATGCTGCGTAATGTCCGTGAGGCAGTCTGCGAAAAAAACTCTGAACTCAAAAAACAGCTTCAGAAAAAATACACTTATGCCATCATCGATGAGTTCCAGGACACCAACCAGAAGCAGTGGGATATCTTCAAAACAATTTTTATGGAAGATAAAGACCACATACTTATTGTCGTTGGTGACCCTAAACAGTCTATCTACGCCTTCCAGGGTGCTGATGTAAACGTTTATTCAAACGCAGTGAAGTCCATTGCAGACAATGGCGGAGCACCTTACTCACTCCAGACAAACTACCGTTCAACCAATGCAATGGTCGAAGCCTGTAACTGTCTTTTCAAAGATTTTTTTGATGAAAAATCAAACATCACCTTTACAGATTCAAAAGCATCCAACACAAAAAATCCAGCAAAATACCAGGACCAGGAGATCAAACCTTTCTGGATAGCCGGCAGCCCGGACAATAACACAACAGAAAAAGATTTTGCAAAAATTACCGTACAAACAATTGTAGACTGCTGTTCTTTTGAAAATGGAAAAACAAAGCTTCAGGTTTCAACTAAAGATGGATTACGCAATGTAGGCTTTCACGATTTTGCAATTCTTGCCCGTTCCTCTTCCGAACTCAAAGAAACAGAGCGGGCTCTTAAAAAGGCCGGCGTCCCATACCTCCGCTACAAGGATGGAAATCTCTTTTTTGGAAAAGAATGCCTGCAGTGGATTGCTCTTATCAATGCAATAACAGCAAAGGATTTTACAAGCACAAACCGAAGATTGCTTAACGAAGCACTATTCTCTGATTTCTTCTGTATTTCAATTGATCAGGTTGATAATGAAAAATATGACAATCCTTCCTGCGCCGAAAGACAGCTTATAATCCAGTGGAAGCAGCTTGCCCAGCAGAGAAAATGGGCAAAGCTATTTGAAAAGATTTATGCTGATACTGATATTGAAAACAGGCTTTCAAGTCTTGATCAGATGCAGAGTCTTTCAAAAATCCGTCAGATTGGAAATTATGTTCTGGATTATCTTTATAAGAATGACTCCTCACTTGAAGATGTCAGCAAACATCTTTCACGTCTTTCAAATGATTCTGACTCTTCTATGGATGAAGGTGATATTGTCGAAAAAGGAACTGATTTTGACTGTGTTCAGTTAATGACTATTCATGCTTCAAAGGGTCTGGAATTTCCTGTAGTTATAGTTCCTGCAGGACTTCGTGCCAGAAACAACAATGTTCCTCAGGCCTTTCTTTATCATGATGATAAAAACAATTCGAAATTAAGCTTTTCTCCTTATGGAAAAGATTTATCAATACAGGAAGAAGATTATGAAAGACAAAGAATTTACTATGTAGCCTATACCCGAGCTTCTTCCCTTCTAGTTCTTCCTTTTTATGATAAATGGGATCCTGTTACAAATAAAGAAACTGGCAAACTATATTCCTTCCTGAACAAAAGTATTTCTTCCCTTTTTGAAGAGGAGAATAAAAAGTTCATAGAAGAAATATCCGACAAAGGTAAAACATATAAAGAACTACAGACTGATGTCCAGGCTTTGCTTGCAGAAAACAAAAAACTCAAGGAAAAAGAAAAGGGCTCTCAGTCTCAGAAAGAGATTTCCCAAGATGCCCAGCTGGCTGCAACAAAAGAGCTTTCTTCAAAAGTTCCGTCTCTCGCAATTCACAAGCATTCCTACTCTTCTCTCTCCCACAAAAAGGCAGTCACAGAAGAAATGACAGAAAACGGAGGGCGCGCAGATAAGGAAGGTGCAGACCTGCAGCCTTTGTCCCTGGCAGACTATGATGCTTCGGAAAATCCAGTTTCATATAACGCCCTTCCAGACTCTCAAGGCACCTGTCCTCTGGCAGCAAAGGCGCCATATAATTTCCCAAAGGGAGCCCGTCTTGGTATTGCCCTTCATGAAGTTTTTGAAAAGGCTGATTTCAAAACAGAAGAGAATGATGAAAACCTTCAACGTCTCATAAGAAGCTGCTTTGAAAAACAGACTCTAAGCATTGCTGCTGATGACCCGGATGGCTGGCTGTCATACACAAGCACTCTTCTATGGAATACTCTGAATGCAAAATTACCAGAAATCTCCGGTGCCGCACAGACCGGCAATTATTTCAGTCTCAGTCAGCTGGCAGACGGCGACAAAATCAGCGAGGCGGAATTCAACATGAATGCCGACATCAGCGAAGCAGCATCAAAGCTTCTGAAAAATTACTGCAACGGTTTTATTGACCTTGTCTTCAAGCGCAGCGTTAATGGGAAAGAAGTCTACTCTATTCTGGACTGGAAGAGTGACACCTTCGAAGCAGACCAGTATTCCGACGGCGCCCTGCTAAAGGCACATACCGACGACCGTTATTCAATTCAGCGCGTTTTATATTCCTACAGCCTTATCAAATGGCTGGCATCCTTCTACAGCGGCGAAAACGAAACAGAAATTTTTGAAAATCACTTCGGCGGAATTTATTACGCTTATGTTCGGGGCTGTCAGGCAAACACCTGCAGCGGCATCTACGCCCGTACCTGGAAGAACTGGCAGGAGCTGGAAAATGCATTTAAGAAAATAATGGGAGCAGAAGATGAAAGCAGATAAAAATAAGATTACAGATTTTTTCAATAAACTTTCCGACATGAACTGTATTACTCCCGTCTGGCAAAAGGTTCTTGATGTACTATTTGATCTTCAGCCGGATATTAGTTTTGAAGCGCTGGCTCTTTTATGCATTTATTTTTCACAGCTTGACGATGGAAATATCTGTATTCCTCTAGCCCCAGACGAGTTGACTGAAAAGTGGCTGAAAAAATGGGAAGGACTTCTTTTGCAGGAAGACCGACTCTCACAAAAAGCAGAAGATGCAACATATTTTTCTGACATAATAAGCAAAGGCCTACCTCAGATTTCACAAAAGCAGCTTCCAAATCTTATTTCAGAATCTGACTATTCAAAACCATTTATCATCAACGAAGGCTGGCTTTTTGCTACCAAATATTACAAAGCCAAAATAAATATTGAAGAAAGAATCAAGCTTATATTAAAGCATAATACAATCATTCCGCATGAAGAAGAAAAAGAAAATGTTCGCGAATATTTCAGGAATCTCACAGCCAATGAATATCATGATCCGATGATTCTTAAGGATGAGCAACTTAATGCCCTTCTTCTTGGATTGAATGAAAACCTCATAATAACCGGTGGTCCTGGAACAGGTAAGACAACCGTTGTCTGTTATCTTTTATGGAAGCTTTTACTGTCTGGCGACTATATGGATTATTCTCTTTATCTTGCAGCCCCAAGTGGAAAAGCCGCAGATCGCATGAAAGAAAGTATTTCTGATACTCTTTCAAGATTAAACCTGGAAAAACTTCCAGCGGGATCTGACCGTAATGCTGCTCTTGCAGTTTTCAATAAATTAAACGGCGCTCAGTCTTCTACAATTCACCGCCTTCTCAGTTTTAATCCAACAACAAATGGCTTCCGTTACAATGCTGAAAATCAGTTTGATGAAAAATCAATTTTTGTTATTGATGAAGCCAGTATGATTGATATTACACTTTTCTCTTCCCTGCTGGAGGCAATTCCTGAAGGAGCTAGAGTATTCATACTTGGTGACAAGGATCAGCTGCCGTCTGTTCAGGCAGGAGCTGTACTTGGTGAACTTCTTGCGAACAAAAAAGACAGTGTTGCAGCTCTTAAGGAGTCCAGCCGCTTCAATGACAATTCTGATGTCGGCCGACTTAAAAACGCAATGCAGCAGGACACAGTATTGGACAAAAACCTTGCAAACTTCACCGACTGGGAAAGCTGGAAATTGCAAAATAATTTCTCACTTCCAGAAGCTAAGGAATTTCCGGTTACAAGCTTTATCACAGGTCAGGGCCGGACTTCAAAAATCGAACAGCTTGAAGAAATTACACAGCGTTGGGCAGAGACCTTCTACCTTGAACTCACACAACTTGCAAAAGCCATTACTCCTGATTCAGCAGAAACAGAACTTGATGCTCTTTGGAAAAAAGCAAACACTGCACGAATTCTTTCTGCAGAACGACAGGGTTATAAGGGTGTTGAACCAATCAATAACAGGATCTCTTCCTTTATTCAAAACAAAGACATCAGCATTGCAGGCGACCAGTATTTTACCGGCCAGCTTTTAATGCTCACTAAGAACCAGAATATGTTCTGCCTTTATAACGGAGATTCTGGAATTGTAATTGAATACAATAATCTTAAGTATCTGATGGTAAAAAAAGAACTTAAAACAGACAATTCGCGAACTGACATTACATCGGCAAAAGCCACTACTAACGAACGTTCGTTAATAAATCAGGGAATAAGACAGCAGGGCAGCTACATATTCTACCCTCTTCATCTGCTTCCAAAAGAATCTATAGAAACAGCCTATGCAATTACGATTCATAAATCGCAGGGCTCGGGCTACAAGGCAATTCTTGTACTCTTACCGGAGCAGGCTGGTCACCCGCTTCTGAATCGTCAGATTGCTTACACTGCAATTACAAGAACAGAAGGTTCAACTTATATTGTTGCGGATTATGAGACGCTGGAAGCTGCGCGCTCGACAGTCATCCAGCGAGATACAAGAATCGAGTTATAAGTTACGTCCCGAGGCCTTGCTGGTCTGCTTCAACCATTTAGCCTCGTCCGCAGTAATCTGTTCCTCAGTCGCTCTCCACTTCCAATTCTCACCAACTGATGACGGGAAGTTCATTCTTGCCTCATGACCAAGACCAATCAAATCCTGCATTGTAAGGATGCAGACAAAGGCCTTAGACTCAAGCGCTGCCTTCATCATGGTTTCGCGCATCTGGGCTTTGTCGGTGAGTTTGAAGTATTTCATTGCGTGGTCGAGTTCAGCAGGGCTAGCCGACTCAACCCAACCGTTAATCGGGTCGTTATCGTGTGAACCGGTATATACAATGCTATTCTCCGGAATATTATGAGGCAGATAAGTATTTGTATCGTCTCCGCCAAAGGCAAACTGAATCACCTTCATTCCAGGGAAGCCGCAGTCCTTTAGCATTTTGTGAACCTTAGGTGTAAGGTAGCCCAGGTCTTCCGCAATAATAGGCACCTTGCCCAGAGCCTTTTCTACTTCGCGGAATAAATCAACTCCAGGTCCCTTGCGCCACTTTCCGTTCTTGGCATCTGCGGCTCCATACTTAATACAATAGAAAGATTCAAAACCGCGGAAGTGGTCAATTCTTAAAATATCATAAATCTCAAGACTGGACTTAATTCTCTGCTTCCACCAGCCGTAGCCGTCTTCTTTTAGAGCCTTCCAGTTATAAACCGGGTTACCCCAGAGCTGACCCTTGTCTGTAAAGGCATCCGGAGGACAGCCTGCAACCTCAAGAGGAACTCCCTTCTTACTCAGCAAAAAGTTTTCCGGATGAGTCCATACATCGGCGGAGTCTGCAGAAACGTAAATCGGGATATCACCAATAATCTTTATATCTTTAGAAGCCGCATAAGCGCGAAGGTCTTTCCACTGCTTAAAGAAAAGGTACTGCAGCATCTTGTAGTATTCGATGCGGCGGGCACACTTTTTTGTCCAGGCCTTAACAGCCTCTTCCTCGCGAAGCCGGATATCCTTTTCCCAGTCCATAAAGGAAGCACCGTTATGTGCATCCTTTACAGCCATAAAGAGGGCAAAGTCATCAAGCCAGAATTTATTCTTGCGGCAAAAAGTCTTGTAGTCTGAAGGAGTCTTTTTCTCGAAATTATCCTGCAGTTTTGCAAAAAGCTCGTTGCGCTTTACGTAAAGAAGACCAAAATCTGCCGAGGTCGGGTCCTGCCCCCAGTCAATTCCTTCATAATCTTTCTTTTCCAGAAGGCCGTCTTGTTTCAGTAAA
>JAEEGJ010019168.1_pt1 | contig 15122 bp, 14 predicted proteins | sample 8958761 | NCBI WGS metagenome assembly JAEEGJ01 (sample SAMN16246546, study PRJNA631951) | gut metagenome | biome: gut microbiome; feature: rumen; material: RS-attached | host: Bos | place: Iran: Karaj | collected 2018-10 | reverse complement strand
TGTCATGGAATAAGAATAGTTATGCAAAAATGTCGTTTTTTGCTAATATATTTGTTTATATTAGATATTATTCGTATATTTGCTGCCGAAATGATGGCATAGTGCTATCATATTGCAGATAAACGATAAGGATAATATGGCACAATCGGCAGTAACAGTCAGAATGGACTCTGAGATTAAAACGCAGTTCGACACACTCTGCGAACAGTTTGGTATGAGTGCCAATACGGCGTTTAACATCTTCGTAAAAGCGGTGATAAGAAGTCGCAGCATCCCATTTGCCATCAAGGGGTCGCCAAGCGCTTTGGACTTGTTTATGCAGCAAAGGAGCGCTGCGGAGTTGAGCAAGGAACCGGAACTTTCGCTGGATGAAATCAATGCGGAGATTCGTGCGGCAAGGGAAGACATGCGCAAAAGGAAGATTGTGCTGAAGAGATCGAAAGAGGAATGACGCTTTGATGTGTTATGAATCATGGGGTCGGAGAAAATGATGGCATAGTGTTATCACATTGCAGACAGACGATAAGGACATTATGGCGACGGATCAGGGACAAGGGAAACGGAGGCCGGTAGACCCCATGAGGCACCACCGTGAAAACGGATGGGACTACAAGGGACGGGCCATCTATCATTTTACGCTGCCAGTGGAGGAACGCTATCCGCTGTTTGGTACGCTGGAGGGCGAGAGTGCTGAGACGGCCTTCGTGAGGCTCAATCCCTTTGGGCATCGCGTGTGTCAGATGTTGTGCGGGTTGCCGCAGTTTTATGCAGGGAAGGGGTTTGCCCTGAAGGTGCTGGCGCAGAAGGTGATGCCCGACCATGTGCATCTGGTGATTCAGGTGCTGGAGCCGCTGCCGCAGAGCATCGGGGCGGTGGTGCGCGGGTTCAAGAGCGGGTGCACGAAGGCGTATAAGGAGATGTATATGGGTAGCGGCGAGAACGCCGCTGGAGTGCACGGAAATGGAGAAGAGAACGCCGCTGGAGTGCACGGAAATGACGATGGGGACGGAACTGTAAAAAACAGTAAGGGCGCGGACGCGCCTGTGCATTTCGCTCGCATTTTTGCGCGCAGGGGTAGTATCTGGCAACAGGACGCGGCCTATTATCATGAGCGCATACTGCATGCGCCTGGGCAGTTGCGGAGGATGATTGACTATGTGAAGGACAACCCGCGGCGGCTTTGGATCAAGAGCCATAACCCTGAGCTTTTCCGATTGCATAGACGGACGGAGGCGGCAGGGCTGTCGTTTACGTCGATGGGGAACCATTTTCTCTTGGATTGGCCAGACAAGCAGGTGGTGGAGATGTCGCGAAGTGCAACCAACGATGAGATGCAGGAACGACTGCAGGAGGTGCTGGCGGCAGCACACAACGGGACGGTCGCCTATACGGCGGCTATCAGCAAGGGTGAGCAGATAATCGCCCGTACTTTGCGTGAGCAGGGCTATCCGCTGGTGGTGCTGCTCAATGATGGCTTTCCCAAGGAAGGGTCACCGCACGAACGTTATTACAAGCCGGGTGGCGTGTATTTCGAGGCATGTTCAAAAGGACAGTTGTTGCTTTTGGAGCCTACTGAACAGACGTTCCTCGATGATGGCATCCAAGCAGCAGTAGAAGAGACGTTGCGCAGAAAGGCAGAGGCACGTCATTACACCTATACACCCATCCCGGTGACATCGCAGCGCTACCGCTTCGTGGCGCTTAATGAGATGGCCAAGCGGTTGGCTCAAAATATGGAATAAATATGTATCAACATTAATGACAACAATGGATATAAAGGAACTATTGAATCGGACGGATAGGTTTGCGGCCAATGCAGGTTGCAGGATTACGGAGGTGGACGAGCAGCACGCCGAGGCGGAGATGACGGTAACGGCGATGCACCTGAATGGCGGGAATGTGTGTCAGGGTGGGGCGCTGTTTACGTTGGCAGACTTGGCCATTGCGGCCTGGATGAACTACAACGGTCAGCTGACATTCGGCATCAACAATAGCATCATGTTTGTATCGAGTGCACGTGAGGGCGATGTGCTGCGGGCTGAGGCTGTCGGCATTTGCGACCATCACAAGATTCCTGCCGTAGAGGTGCGCGTGACCAATCAGGACGGACGACTCATCTGTCATGTGACGGGAATGGGGTATCGTAAAAGCGTAAAGGTGCCAACGGAAGAATGAAGAAAATCATCGTAGCCATCGATTCGTTCAAGGGTTGTCTGACATCGGCTGAGGCTAATCAGGCGGCATGCGAGGGTATTCTTCAACCTGAAGGTCGAAGTGTGGCACGCAATCTTGCGAAGATGCCTGAGGCAAAGGTCGTGCAGGTGCCTGTGAGCGATGGTGGCGAGGGATGGTTGGAGGCGTTCCAAGCAGCGATGGGAGGCGAGATCGTGGATGTCAACGTAAAGGACCCGCTGATGCGCCCTATTGTGGCGCAATATCTCATTCAGGGCGATAAGGCTGTGATTGAGATAGCCAAGGCTAGCGGATTGACATTGCTTTCGCCAGAAGAGCGCAATCCGATGGTGGCGACCAGTTACGGTACTGGTCAGTTGATAGTAGATGCTGTTAGAAGAGGCTGCAAGCACATTATCGTAGGTCTTGGCGGAAGTGCCACCAGCGACTGCGGAATAGGGATGCTTGATGCAATTCATAATTCACAATTCATAATTCATAATGACATTCGCTTCACGATAGCAACCGATGTCACCAATCCGCTTTGTGGCGAGAATGGGGCGGCTTATGTTTTTGCACCACAAAAGGGAGCGACACACGAACAGGTGCTTGCCCTTGATGCTCGTGCCAAACGCTTTGCGGAGACCTCTGCTAGGCACATGGGGCGCGACTGCCAGAACATGCCTGGAGCAGGTGCAGCAGGCGGCTTGGGCTATGCTTTCCTGCAATACATGAATGCCGAATGTCGTTCAGGCATCGACCTCCTGTTAGATACCATCCATTTTGACGACCTGCTACAGAACGCAGACCTTGTCATTACAGGTGAAGGCTCTGCAGACCGCCAAACGCTCATGGGAAAATTGCCCTTCGGCATCTTGCAACGAGCAAGAAAACAAAATGTTCCTGTAATGCTTATAGCCGGCCGCATAGCTGACGAACAAATCCTTCTTGATGCCGGCTTCTCCCATGTTGCCTGTATCAATCCTCCTAACTTACAGCTCGAAATCGCCATGCACCCCGAAACAGCAAAAGAAAACATCAGAAAGACAGTAAGAATATGAAAAACGTGGAAATACATAGTTGTCCAGAGTTGATGGACTACATCCAAGAGGTGGGATTTTTGCCGCTGCTAGATAGTGGTATTCGCGGCTATTCGGCCGAAGAACTGGTGGATGAGGACAATCGATATGTGGTGTTTGACGATGGTGGTTGGGACTGGCCATTGTGGAAATGGAAAGGGCCCATCGTCACCGAGGGCCGCTGTGTCTATGGCAAGTTCTTTGCGGGCAAGGCGGGCTTCGTGAGCAAGGAGTGGTGGCCCGACCTATGCAACTATCGTCGCGCTTCGAGACCAGCGCCTGCGGAGGGTAGTATCGAAGAGATTATCTTGCTGACATTGGCAGAGCATGGCAGCCTGATAACTCGCGAACTGCGAGCTGCCTGCGGTTTTGACGGACCTAAGATGCGGAGCAAGTTCGATGGCTATGTCACGCGCCTGCAAATGGCCTGTCGCATTGTGACGGAGGACTTTGTATATCCTACCGACAAGCATGGGCGCGAATACGGATGGGGCTGGTCGCTGTTGACAACACCTGAGTCGCTTTTGGGACGTGACATGTTGCGATGTGAGCACACGCCACAGGAGTCGTTCGAGCGGATGAAGGCGCATCTTAGCAAGCTATTGCCTGAGGCGACGGAGAAACAGATAGAGAAGCTGATTAAGTAGCATGAGCATCAAGACGATTATACTAATCCTAACAACAACGATGATGATGAACGGATGTAAAGGGCAGTCGCAGGCTCCTGTGGTGAGGCCGGCGACACAGGCGAACCGCTTTTATACGGGCGATGCAAGGGAACTGAGCGAGGAAGTGGACAGTTTCTTGGCGCTACATCGTAACGACGCGAAGTACAGTAATGTAGCAGCGTTGATAGTGCCTCATGCAGGGTACTATTTCTCTGGCAATGTGGCAGCGTCGGCGTATATGGCGATTGACCCTAAGAAGCAGTACAAGCGAATATTCCTGTTAGGGCCCAGTCACCACGAATGGCTCGACGGAGCATCGGTGAACACGGAAGCAGACTGGTATGCGACGCCATTAGGCAATGTGAAAGTGGACCACGAAACGGCTGTTGCATTAACGAACACGATTGCAACGCCACACTCTCAAAGAGAGAATTCTGTGTTCTGTTACAGGTCGGAGGCGCACGATAGGGAGCATTGTTTGGAGGTGCAGTTGCCGTTCTTGCAAAGGAGTTTTAAGGAAGTGCCACTGATTGTGCCGATTGTTATTTCGACGAATGATTACGAAAAATTGAAGCGGATGGCAGAGGTGCTGAAGCCATACTTTACGGACGAGAACCTGTTCGTGATTAGTAGCGACTTCTCACACTATCCGTCGTATGAGGATGCCTGCGAGGTGGATGCCAAGACGGGTAAGGCTGTAGAAAGCGGCGATGTGGAGGAGTTTATTGCGACCATCAATGCCAATGCGCGAAGTGGCAAGCGGAATCTGGCGACGAGTGCCTGCGGCGAATTCGCCATCATTACGCTGATGCTGATGCTCGACAAACAATATGAGGTGAAACACCTGATGTACCAGAACTCGGGCAACATCGACAATCACGATCATAGTAGGGTGGTGGGCTACCACTCGTTTGCCATCTTACGAAAGGAAAACACGAGTTTCACCCTATCTGATGCAGACAAGAAGGCGCTGAAAGAGATTGCATTTAATAGCATTCGCGATTCATTGGACGGCAAGCCTATCGCGCAGCCGACTCTTACCTCTTACCTCTCACCTCTCACCTCTAAATGTGGTACCTTTGTCTCGTTGCATAAACACGGCCATCTACGTGGCTGCATCGGACATTTTGGCGAGGACTATCCTTTGTACGAGATAGTGGCAGAGATGGCGCGTGCGGCAGCCTTTGAGGATCCGCGGTTTATGCCTGTCACTCGCGACGAACTGGATGACCTCGACATCGAGATTTCTGTGCTTACACCGATGCGTCGCATCCAGAGCTTGGACGAGTTCGAACTGCATCGTCACGGCATTTACATCAAGAAGGGCTATCGTAGCGGCACGTTTTTGCCGCAGGTGGCCGACGAGGTGAACTGGACGAAGGAGGAGTTCGTGGGACATTGTTCGCAGGACAAAGCCGGACTGGGCTGGGACGGCTGGCGCGATGCGGAGCTCTACGTTTACGAAGCGATTGTTTTTTAACGAACACGGATTTCGCGGATTACACGGATGATAGCATGTAGGTATTATAAACGGTTGGAGGACGGGCGGGTGGAGTGCACGCTCTGTCCGCATCATTGTCGGATTGCTGAGGGCAAGTCGGGTGTGTGTCGCAGTAGAAGGAATCAGAGCGGCGTACTCATGAGTGAGGTGTATGGCAAACCTTGTTCGTTGGCCATCGACCCGATAGAAAAAAAGCCGCTGTACCACTTCCATCCTGGAACGACGTGTCTGTCGCTGGCCTGTACGGGTTGTAATTTCCGTTGCCTGAACTGTCAGAACCACGATATTTCGCAGGTGTCGCCTGAGGAGGTCAATCATTACGAACTCTTGCCTGAGGACGTTTTCGCGCTCTGCCTGAAGCACCAATGTCCGGGCATCGCCTACACCTATACCGAGCCACTGACTTATCTCGAATATATCATCGATTGTGCCCGACTGGCGCACGAAGCAGGCCTTTGGAACATCCTCGTGACGGCGGGCTACGTCTGTCAGGAACCGCTGGCCGACCTGCTGCCGTACCTTGATGCCGCCAACGTCGACCTCAAGTCCTTCAGCGACGATATCTATATGAAGGTAAGCGGAGGACATCTGCAGCCCGTGCTCGACACCATTCTTGCCATGAAACAGGCCGGCGTGTGGGTGGAAATCACCAATCTTGTCATCCCTGGGATTAACGATGATATGCAAATGATTCGTCGGATGTGTCGTTGGCTTGCTGACAATGACCTCGCTGAGGCTCCCTTGCATTTCAGCCGTTTCTTCCCCCGCTACAAGATGCAGGACACGCCGCCTACGCCCATCGCGACGCTAAAAGCCGCCAAGCGTGTAGCCGAGGAAGAAGGTATCAAACACGTGTATTTGGGAAATGTCTATTAGGCCTTGTGACAATCCATGAGTTTCATGTATTCATCGTAAGTAATGTGCTTTCCACCCATTGACTTGAACAGCGCTGTCTCAAACTGACAGTCAATAAAACAGCCACCTATACGCTCCATCGCCTTGGCCAAGTTTATCAAGGCTAGCTTGGAGGCGTTAGGGACGAGCGAGAACATGCTCTCACCCATAAAGGCATTGCGCAGCGTGACACCATAGAGACCTCCAACGAGTCTGCGGCCTTCGGCATTATCAGTCGGTTCCCACACCTCAATGCTGGAGGCATAGCCAAGACGATGTAGGCGGGTGAATGCCTCGATGATGTCCGGACCAAGCCACGCTCCGTTTTCTTCGTTGCGCCCTTGCGCTTTTGAACAGCCGTTGATGACTCCCTCGAAGTTCTGATTGACGGTGACCTCATATTTGTGCTGCCGTAGCAGTTGCCGCATGGAGTGGCTGATGTGTATCTCGTTAGGGAAGATGACGTAGCGGTCGAGTGGACAATACCAATGCGGATCGTGCTCCATCTGGAAGGCATACCATGGGAAGAAACCGTTGCTATAGGCCAACACCAAACGTTCAACGGAAAGGTCACCACCAATGGCTACCAGTCCGTCGTCCTCGCCCCAACGGGGATTGGGAAACCATAACTCGTCATCCAATTGCCAAACCATACTTATTGGACTATTTTACTATTTACTATTTGATGATTCTTCGGAGGACGGCAATAGTCCAATAGTGAAATCGTCCAATAGTCCAATATTCACGTTGCCACCATTCTTCAACGAGCCAAAAAGTATCTCGCGCATCAATAGCGGTTTCAGCTGCTTGGCGATGACACGATCCATCTCACGGGCACCATATTCTGTCGTAAATCCTTCCTTCAGCAGATATTCAAAAGCATCTGGTTTTAAGGACATTCGGATATTCTTTGCTTCGAGTTTGACGTCTAGTTCGCGCAGCTTTTTCTTGAGGATGAGCGTTGCCATTTCCTTGTCCATATCGTGGAACACGACGGTGCCAGACAGGCGGTTCAGGAACTCAGGCTTGAAGGTCCGCTTCACCTGTTTCATCATCGCCTCGCCACGACTGACGCTGCCGCTGAAACCAATGCTCTGACCGGCAAATTGCGCCCCAGCATTTGAGGTCATTATGAGCACCACGTTGCGGAAGTCGGCCTTGCGACCTTTGTTGTCCGTCAGTCGGGCATAGTCCATCACCTGCAACAGGATGTTATAGATGTCTTGATGGGCCTTCTCTATTTCGTCGAGCAGCAGCACGGCATTAGGCGACTTACGGATGGCATCGGTCAGCAGTCCACCATCCTCGTAGCCTACATAGCCCGCAGGCGAACCGATAAGTTTAGCCACGGCATGTTTCTCAGTATATTCGCTCATGTCGAAGCGTATCAGTTCGATGCCCAGTTCCTTGGCCAGCACACGTGCCACCTCAGTCTTTCCCACGCCTGTAGGACCAACGAAAAGCAGCGAGGCCAGCGGTTTGTTGTCGTCCAACAATCCTGCCCGCGACATCTGCACAGCCTCGACCACCTGACGGATAGCCTCGTCTTGGCCGTAGATCTGCGAAAGCATCCTGGGGGCTAGATTCTCCAACTGCTGGTAGTCATCGTCCTTGGCAATGGCCAGCGCATCCACCTTGCACGTCTTTGCTAACACGTCCGCAATATCAGCCTTGCTGATGCTGACGACAGATTGCAACGCCACACTTTGACCGTTGGTCAAAGAACCGTCAGCCACACTTTCCGCTGCTGCTCCGGCCTCATCGATGAGGTCGATGGCCTTGTCGGGCAGGAAGCGGTCGTTGACGAACTTGGCGCTGGCTTCTACGGCAAAATCAACAGCCTCGTCATCGTATTTTACTTGGTGAAACTCCTCATAGCGGGGCTGTAACTGTCGCAGGATATGTTTCGCCTCGTCAATCGTTGGCTCCGCGATGTCAATCTGCTGGAAGCGTCGTATCATACCCTTCGAACGGGCAAAGTGGCGGTTATACTCTTCGTATGTTGTAGAGCCGATGAAGCGGATATTGCCCGCCTCCAGATAAGGCTTCAACATGTTTGACGCATCCATTGCCCCCTCGCCAGTAGCACCAGCGCCCACTAGTGTATGTATCTCATCAATGTACACAATGTTCGGCTGAGGCTCAGCAGGATAAGGCTGCTCGGCAGCAACACCATCCATAATCATCTTGATGCGGTTCTCGAAGTCACCGCGATACTGTGTACCAGCTAGCAATGTACCCATGTCCAGCTGATACACCTTGCAGCCCATCAGTCGTTCAGGTACCTTACCCTCTTCGATAAGTCGCACCAGTCCCCAGACCAGTGCCGTCTTGCCCACACCAGGCTCGCCTACATGCAGCGGATTGTTCTTGTCTCTGCGGCACAGTACCTGAATGGTTCGCTGCAACTCCTGTTCACGGCCAATCAGCGGATTCTGCTGCTGATACAGGTCGTTCATGCAAGTCACCAACTTCTTCCATGCTGCATCTGGCTTTCGCTCATCGGTATCTGCTTCCAACTGGTCGTCAAAGTCATAGCCACTAATGAGCTGACTCAAGAAATGGCTCTCTTGGTCTGCCAATCCATCCTTTAGCAGATAGCATGCCCACGACTCTTCCAAATGCAGAATGCCCATCACCAAATGGGGAATATCCAGCGATTTGGCACTACTGTTGACCACCTGCTGACAGGCATAATTGATGACCTCTCCAAGTTGTGCCGATGCCTCTGGTTCGTAGTCTTGTCCCTCTGGTACTGTTTCCACTTTTATCATTTGTTGAAACAGCCTGTCAGCCATCTTGTCTGGTCTGCAGAAGTCGCTGAGCGTATGTACAAATACCTCATCGCGCATCATGGCCAGTAGCAGATGTTCGGGCGTAACAAACTCGTTCCTGTCTTTCTGACAGTACTCCCATGCTATGTGCAGTATTCTTGCTGCACGTTCTGTCTGTCTTATCTCTGCCATAGAAACTTCAATTCTCTTCTGGTTCAACGGTTAGTCTTAGCGGATACCCCTGCTCGCGCGCCATATTTGTCGCCTTGCGGACCTTCGACACGGCGATGTCGTAGCTGTAGATGCCCACCACGGCCTTGTCCGAGTGGTGCACCTGCAACATAAGCGTTTGCGCCTCCTCCTCGCTCTTCAGGAATACCTGTACCAGTATCATCACCACAAACTCCATCGTCGTGAAGTCGTCGTTGTAGATAATCACCTTATAGCGCCGCGGTTCCTTCAGGTTTGTCCGCTGCCTTTCCCTTATCTGTGATTGTTCTTTTGCCATATCCTAACTGTTTCTTCTGCAAAAGTACAATATTTCCCGGATATATTTGCCTATTTGCAAAAAATAATGTAAGTTTGCAGTCGTTATGTTGACAGAAAAGACGATGGAGAAGTTGCGGATACTCGCAGAGTCGGCGAAGTACGATGTATCGTGCTCGTCGAGCGGTACCGTACGCAAAGGTAAGCAGGGCATGGTGGGCTCTACCGTTGGTGGCGTGGGCATCTGTCACTCGTTTGCCGATGACGGGCGCTGTATCTCATTGCTGAAGGTGATGCTGACGAACTACTGTATGTATGACTGCGCCTACTGCATCAATCGGCGAAGCAATGACATCAAGCGGGCAACGCTTTCTGTCAGTGAACTTGAGGAGATCACGATGGAGTTCTATCGCAGGAACTACATCGAGGGTCTGTTCCTGTCGAGTGGGGTAGTGCGCAATCCTAACTATACGATGGAGCGCTTGACAGCCATTGCCCGCGACCTCAGAACCGTTCATCGTTTCAACGGCTACATCCACCTGAAGAGCATCCCTGGCTGTTCGCAAGAACTGCTCAACGAGGCTGGCCGCTATGCTGATCGCATGAGCGTGAACATCGAGATACCCAAGGAGGAGTCGCTGAAACTCCTCGCGCCTGAGAAAGACCACAAGAGCGTGTTTCAACCGATGAAGATGATTCAGCAGGGTGTGCTGGAGAACAAAGAAGATCGCAAAAAATATCGCCATGCCCCACGATTTGTGCCAGCAGGTCAATCCACACAGATGATTGTTGGCGCCACGAAGGAGACAGACAAGGACATCCTCACGATGTCGTCGATGCTCTACGGTCAACCCACCATGCGTCGAGTGTATTACTCAGGCTATGTCAGCGTGAACACCTATGACCCACGACTGCCTGTACTGAAGCAGCCGCCTTTAGTGCGCGAGAATCGGTTGTATCAGGCTGACTGGTTGTTGCGGTTCTATCATTTTAGCGTCGACGAGATCGTCGACGAGATGCACGTGAACCTTGATTTGGAGGTGGATCCGAAACTGGCGTGGGCACTCAGGCATCCTGAATATTTCCCTGTGGACATCAATACAGCAGATTACGAGCAGCTATTAAGAGTGCCAGGACTCGGCACCAAGTCGGCATGGCTCATCGTGAATTCGCGACGATTCAACCGTCTTACATCATTCGACCTGAAGAAGATGGGTGTAGTGATGAAGAAGGCGAAGTATTTTATTACGTGCAACGAGTTGACCTCTCAGTTCTCGCAGCCCATCGTCGGCATCAACGAACTGCGACCAGAGCGACTACGACCGCTGCTCATCAGCAAAACGCAGCAGAAACGGGCGGCAGAAGAAATGCAACTAAAACTGGATTTTGGAGAATGACGGTATATGTGTTTGATGGAACGATGGACGGGCTGCTGACGGCGGTGTTCGACACATTCCTTTTGAAGGAACAGCCAGAGCAGTTGCTGGCGGAGGGCGATGCGCTACCGCTTTTTTGCGACCATACCTATCACGTTTCGACAGACGAGGAGAAAGCTCGACGGGTATGGGCTGGACTGGAGAAGAAACTCAGCCGTGAGGCCCTGCGACTGATTTCCGTCAGTTGGCTGTCAGAGTTGAGGGAACTGAACACGCCATTGTTCCAATATATCTGTAAGGTGTTCCGACAAGGCGATATATCGCGGAACTTTGCTGATGCAGATGTGTTGGCTGTAACGATCATTGCCCGCAGAGTACTGCACGAACAACTGAGGATGAAGCAGTTTATTCGTTTTCAGAAGGCGAAAGACGGAACATATCTGGGTGTCGTCTCACCAGACCATAATGTATTGCCCATCATTATCGACCATTTTCAGGACCGATTTAACGACCAGCCGTGGCTGATTTATGATGCGAAGCGGCACTATGGGTACTATTATAGCCTCACCCCCGGCCCCTCTCCAGAGGGAGAGAGGAGTAATGCGCCCATCCGTGTCAGCTTCGAGGACGAGGCCAAAGTGCCCTTTGATTTGAGGAATGGTAAGATGGATGCAGATGTGCTGAGCGACAATGACCAGTTGTTCCAGGACCTCTGGCGCACTTACTTTAAGGCTATCTGCATCAAGGAGCGCATGAATCCCCGCAAACAGTTGAAGGACATGCCGCGTCGCTATTGGAAATATATGACAGAAAAGAACTAAGATACTGATGACAGCAAAAGAGATAATATCGTATATGGAATCGCTGCAGAATGAGGAGCAGCGACGGATACTCATGGGGTTCTTCAAGACAGGACCTGGTGAGTATGGAGAGGGCGATGAGTTCCTTGGACTGAAGGTGCCGCAGACAAGGGAGGTGGTCAAGAATGTGTGGAAGGAGTTCCCCTTGAGCGAGGTGTCTGAGCTACTGATGAACCGCTGGCACGAAGTGAGGCTCTGCGGATTGTTGATATTGGTGGCGAAATTCGAGAAACAGGCTACTAAGCGACTGGAAAATGATGAGGATGCTATCCGTGGGCGCGATGAGATTCTGATAATGTACCTTCAGTATGCGGAACAGGCGAATAACTGGGACCTCGTAGATTTGTCTGTGCATAAGATATTGGGACATTGGCTACTACTACCGACGAACCTTGGTGACAGGGATTATAAGATAAAGGTACTGGATGAACTGGCGCAAAGTGACAACCTATGGAAACAACGCATGAGCATCGTCTGCTCATGGAAGACGTCGCAGATGGGCGACCCTTCGTGGTGCTTAAGGTATGCGGAGATTCACCTGCACCATCCGCACGACCTGATGCACAAGGCGGTGGGGTGGATGTTAAGGGAGATGGGCAAGCGTTGTTCGATGGACTTGTTAAGAGACTTCTTGCGCCAGTATGCCCACGAGATGCCGCGTACGATGTTGCGCTACGCCATCGAGAAAATGTCGGAGAAAGAACGACAGGAGTGGATGGGCCTCACCCCTAGCTCCAGCCTCACCCCTAACCCCTCTCCAAAGGGCGAGGGAAACTTTAAGGGCGAGGGGAACTATGTTGGCAAAGTAATCAAGTATGCAGGTGTCCCTGTGCCGGACTTTGTGGAGATGATTCTGAAGGGTGACGATGAGGCGATGTACTACCTATTGCACGACCGTTTGAAGCACCCCTTGCACGAACGCTACGAAGCCTACAGTAACCATCTCTGCGACGATTACGAGGATGTCATCGATGACTTCTTCCTATATCTTCGCGAGTGTGGGCGCTATCCTTATGAGCCGCTGAAGCATATCAAGAAAAAGGATGCTTTCGAGACGTGGCTGTTGAACACTTTCCGCAATTACTTAAGCAACCGGGCTGAGGCTGAAGGACAGGGTTTTTCTTTGCAAGGAAACTGCGAAGCACACGCATTCATAGCGGATGCAGGGAGTATCAATGATGAGGAAAAGATTCGTGTCGTTTCGCAATTGATTGCCTACGCCCATCAGGTGTTCTATCCTCGTGGCCGCTTCATTTTCCTGCGCTCCTTGTTGACTATGCTCAACAAACAGCGGGCTGTACCCAATAAGGATATGGCAGAGGCGCTTGAAATGTCTGATTTAGCCTATCGCGTTGCCGTATATCGTATGAAACAGAACGTGCGACATTTTCGTAATCGGCTGCTTAAAGGAGAAACGTTGCGTTTAGACGATGAACACCAGCAGATGGCTGATAGTATCAATTGTGACTTCATTCATCTCTATCCGACGCTTTTCCGCATTTACTTAGAATGTATCGATACACTCAAGACCAGTACTGCCGTGAAAGATCTTCGTCAGCAGTATCTCGAAGAGCGAGGCTTCGCTGTCCATGAACCAGATGCTGATAGCCCTATTCGTGTCAGGATACCAGCATTCTGGGAGAAATTGAATCGTTGGATTACAATATAAAGACTATGACTTCTTATCTGAATACAGAGAATATTGAACGCAGCACGGGTGGGGTAGAGTATCACCCGCTTAAGCCTTTCTTGCCTGAGAACGCCAAGGTGCTGTTTTTGGGTAGTTTTCCGCCCCAGCGCAAGCGATGGTGCATGGACTTTTATTATCCCAACTTTATCAATGACCACTGGCGCATTGAGGGACAGATATTCTTTGGCGATAAGAACCATTTCGTGGATGTGCCAAACAAGCGTTTCAAGATTGACGAAATCGTGGCATTCTGCGAAGAGAAGGGGCTTGCCTTCTTTGATACCTCTACGGCCATCCGTCGCCTCCAGGATAATGCCTCCGATAAGTTCCTTGAAGTGGTGGAGTCTACCGACATCCCGGCCTTGCTTCAGCAGCTGCCCCATCTTCGTGCCATCGTTACCACAGGCGAAAAGGCCACAGAGACTATCTGCGCCTCCCTTGGCATCTCGAATATTCCCAAGGTGAACACATCTGTTGAGGTTTCAAACGGTTTGATTCTATATAGATTGCCTAGCAGTTCCCGTGCCTACCCATTGTCCTTCGACAAAAAGGTGGAGGCCTATCGTCGTTTATTCGATTTCATTCTCCATCCATAATGACAAAGACCTACATCGCCATAGACCTGAAGTCCTTTTATGCTTCGGTGGAATGCGTGGAGAGGGGGCTTGACCCCATGACAACCAGGCTGGTGGTGGCGGACCCCACGAGAACGGACAAGACTATATGTCTTGCGGTTTCGCCTGCCCTGAAAGCCATGGGTGTAAAGAACCGCTGCAGGGTCTTCGAGATCCCCAAGACCATCGACTACATCATGGCGCCGCCCAGGCTCCAGAAGTATATAGATTACTCTGCCGAGATCTACGGCATATATCTGAAGTACATATCGAAGGATGACATATACGTCTATTCCATCGACGAGTGCTTCATGGACATCACAAAATATCTGAAACTATATAACAAGACGCCCAGAGAGATGGCCATGTTCCTCATGGACGAGATCACCAGAGAGGTGGGCGTAAGAGCCACCGCAGGCATCGGCACCAATCTCTATCTGGCGAAGATCGCCCTGGACATCACCGCTAAGCACGCGCCGGACTTCATCGGCGAGCTGGATGAGATGAGATACAGGACGAAGCTTTGGGACCACAAGCCCATCACGGATTTCTGGCGGATCGGCCCCGGCACCGCAAGGCGTCTGGCAAAATACGGAATATATACCATGGGCGACATCACTCTGGCGGATGAAGACCTGCTCTACAAGGTCTTCGGAATCGATGCAGAACTCCTCATCGACCACGCCTGGGGTTATGAGCCTACTGAAATAAAGCACATAAAGGCCCACAAGCCAAAGACCAATTCACTTTCCAGAGGACAGGTCCTAATGAGGGACTACAAGTTCGACGAGGGCAGGCTCATAGTCAAGGAGATGATGGAACTGCTGGCTCTGGAACTGGTGCAGAAGCAGCTGGTGACCCAGTCGGTCACTTTAGACGTGGGTTACTCGAACCAGGCCAACATGGGCTTTGCACACGGAACGAAGAATTTCAACTTTGACACCAACGCAGGGAACCTGATGGTGGAGGGTATAGCGGAACTTTACGACAGGATCGTGGACGAAGACG
>JAEEGJ010019164.1_pt1 | contig 15125 bp, 18 predicted proteins | sample 8958761 | NCBI WGS metagenome assembly JAEEGJ01 (sample SAMN16246546, study PRJNA631951) | gut metagenome | biome: gut microbiome; feature: rumen; material: RS-attached | host: Bos | place: Iran: Karaj | collected 2018-10 | reverse complement strand
TTGTCGTGATGATCGCTTCCAATGCTGACCGGCTTGAAAAGACAGTCAATGAGGAAGCTTTCGATTCTTCTTCCGTCATGATCCTGCCCATGGATATCTCGGATGAAAAGTCTGTGATCGACGGGATCAGAGCGGTCCGGGAGCGTTTCGGTACGATCGACTTCCTGGTGAATGCAGCCGGGATATGCGGAGAGTATGCCTTGACGCAGGATTACTCCTATGAAGGCTTCAGAAGGATCTATGAGATCAATGTGTTCGGCACTTTTCTGATGATCAAATATACCTTGCCGCTCATGCTGGAGAATGGAAAGGGAAGCATTGTGAACATCGCTTCTGTTTCGGGCATGATGGGTTATACGTATGAGGCCGGATATGGTTCCAGCAAGTGGGCGGTGATCGGCCTGACCAAAAATGTGGCCAACGAATATGGCGGAAGAGGCGTTCGCTGCAATTCGGTGTCTCCCGGCTGGGTCAGATCTTCCATGATGGAAAAGACGGCAGAAGATTACAGAAAACTCGATGCCGGAAATATTGATGAAATGATACATTACGGTTCGATCCATCGCTGCGGAGAACCTGATGAGATCGCCGATGCGGTCTGTTTCCTGTGCAGTGATGAGGCGGCCTATATCAATGGGGCCAACATTCCTGTTGATGGCGGCATGACAGTTGAATAGAAAGAGGATAAGAATGAAAAAATTTTTTGATGGAAAGAAAAAAGTGATCGGTATGGTGCACCTGCTTCCTCTGCCGGCGAATGCCGCTTACAAGGGGGACAAGGACCAGATCGTCCGTTTTGCCCTGGAGGATGCGAAGACGCTGATCGATTGCGGAGTCGATGCGATCATGCTGGAGAACTTCAACGACTGGCCTCAGTATGCCGATGAGATCCCGATGGAGTCTTATACGCTGATGACGGCCGTCGCGTCAAAGATCAGAGACATCTGCCCGATACCTTTTGGTGTCAATGTGGAGATGAATGCCTGGAAGCAGGAGTGGATCATGGCTTGGGCCGTGAATGCGGACTTTATCCGTCTGGAGGCTTTCGTCGATAACCGCGGTGGCTCTTTTGGTTACATCCCTGCCTGTTCCACGCCGATCTCCAAGGTCATGAAGGATTATCCGGCAGAGATCATGCTGTTCACGGATGTGCACACACAGGAGACCTACGGCAATCCTGATGTTCCGATCAATGAGCTTGCGCAGAATGCGATCGGTCATGACTCTGATGCGATCATCGTGACAGAGAACGATCAGTGCAAGAGGATCACTGTGGATGATGTGAGATCGATGAGAGAAGTGATCGGCGATTTCCCGATCATCGTCGGTTCCGGTGTCAAGACTTCGAATGTTCTGGAATACTTTGAATATGCGGATGCCGTCATCGTCGGACGTGGTTTCAAGACCGGCGATCGTGTTGATGCCGAACTCGTCAAAGAGTTCATGAAAGTCGTCAGAAGCAGATACTGATCGATAGATCCCATTTGTAACAAAAGGAACTGCAGCGCAGTTCCTTTTTTCTTGAATTTGAAAAATGCGGAAATATATAATATCTGTAAAATGGAAAAACAGGAGTGGTTCGTACCGGCTTATTACCCGGATTTTCAATGTAAAGCTGACAAGTGCCGTCATACCTGCTGCAGCAGATGGCGCATCCCCGTCAGTAAAGAAGAGTACAACAGGCTCGTCACCCTGGACTGTTCGAAGGAACTGGACCGGCGCATCCTGAATGCTTTCGTTACGCCGGATATCGTGACTGACGACTGTTACAGATATATCGCTTTCAACTGGCTGGGTGAATGTCCGATCCTGGACAGCGGGCTTTGCAGCCTGCACAGGGAGATGGGTGAGAAGGTCCTTCCTAAGGTCTGCCGTCTCTATCCCCGCAGTCTGAAAAAAGCCGGTCCTTTCAATGTGGCGTCCTGTTCGAGTTCCTGCGAAAGAGTCGTGGAGATCCTGTTTGAAAGCGATGCTTTGAATATCGTGAAAGTCATTTCGGATCAAAGACCGGAGATCATCTATCCGATCAGCGAAGAGGATGGAAAGCAGATCGTCGCTTTTCAGGAGATCATCAAAGACCGTTCGATCAGTCTGGCTGAAAGCATCGCCAGGATATGCCGGATCATCAATGCGGAAGAATTCGATCGCGATCTCTCCTGCGGCAAAGACCCACTGTCTGAAGCGATCCTGGTCCTGGAGAGACTTCCTTTCAGCAACGATATCCTGCTTGAGGCTTTTCAGCTCATGCAGCAAAGATACGGGGAAGACAGGGATCTGTTTGACAGGGACAGGGTCAGTTTTGAAGAAGCCTATCCGGATTGGATGTCTTTCTTTGAAAGGGTCATCAATAATTCGATGATCTATGAGTGTTTCCCGTTCCTGGACAAGAGGCTTGATCTGACGGATTCCTATAAAGGCCTCTGTGTCTCCTACGGTCTGCTGAGGGCGCTGTGTATCGCCTGGCACACTGGACATCAGAAAAAAGAGGATCTGATCGATGTGGTGGCTGCGCTGTTCCACCTGATCGATCACACCCCTTTCTATTACAATACAGCCCGCATTGCCGGGCATCCGGCACTCATGCTGAAGATCTGAAAAGAGCTCGTTGGAGCTCTTTATCGTTCTGTGATCTTTTTCAGTGCCCTGACTGCCTTTTTGATGTTGTCCAGTGAGGTCGCCAGATTGATGCGGACCCAGTTCTCATATCCGTCGGCAAAGGTCTCTCCGGCGTTGACCAGCAGTTTGCATTCTTCTTCCAGATACCTGGCGGCAGAATCCGCTTTATTGTACTGTCCGATATTGACGAAGAGGAGGTAGGAACCTTCCAGGGAAGTCATTTCAAAATACCGAGAAAGCTCGTCCCTGATGTATTCGTAGTTCTCGTATATGACGTTGTTGAGATGGTCAAGCCATTCATCGCCATACATGCAGCTGTAATAGGTCGGCAATGCGGAGAAGACGTTGACAGATCCGATATTGTTTTTCTGCTGATAGGCGATCAGTTTTTTGCGCAGTCTGACATTGGGTATGATGATGTGGCAGTGTGAGAAGAGTGCCAGCGAGAAGGTCTTGGCGACTGCGCTGATCGTGACGATCTCATTCTGATATTTCCTGAACGAGAGGGCAGGGATGAACTTCTGATCCGGCATGATGAGATCGCAGTGGACTTCATCGGCACAGATCAGGACTTTGTATCTGTGGCAGAGCTCAAAGAGTTCTTCCAGTTCGCCTTTTTTGAAGACACGGCCCAGAGGATTGTGCGGAGAACACAACATGAAGATCCTGACCTTTGAGGTCTTGAATCTCTTTTCGATGTCTTTGTAGTCGAAGGTGAAATAGCCGTCATTGTCGACCATCTTTGATTCATAGATCTTTCTTTTTGATCTTCTGATCGTCGATGCGAACGGGGGATAAAGAGGTGTACAGATCATGATCCCGTCACCTTCTTCACTCAAGGCGTTGACGACCTGGTGGATGGCATCGATCGCGCCTCTGGAGAAGCGGAACCATTCCTGTTTGTAGGCGACTCCGTTTCTTCTCTCGTGCCAGTCACTGTAGACTTTATAGTAGTCTTCCGGAAGATTCCAATAGCCGTAGTCGCCTTGTTCGATAAATGCATGAAGTGCTTCGGTGACTCTTTCGTCACACTTGAAATCCATGTCGGCGATCCACATCGGCAGGCTCTTTGTCTTTCTGGCCCGCTGCCACTTGACGGAATCGTTTTTCCTGCGGTCGATATAGTATTTTTCGGTAAATGTCTTGTTGTTCATAGCGCCACCTCTACTCCATTATAAAATAAGAATATGGAAGTCACCTATAATTGCTGGCATGGCTGTCACAAGAGATCCGAAGGCTGTCTGCACTGTTACGTCTACCGCCGCGACGAATCGGTCGGAAGAGATGCGTCTGTCGTCTATAAGACGAAGGATTTCGACTTGCCTCTTCGAAGGAACAGGAAGGGAGGATACAAGTATCCTGCAGGAACGCGATTCATGATGTGTTTCTCTTCGGATTTCTTCATCGAGGAAGCTGATGAGTGGCGAGGGGATGTCCTGTCGATGATCAGGGAGAGGAATGACTGCAGCTTTTTCTGCATCACCAAGAGGCCGGAGCGGATCGAAACCTGCATAGGCGATCTGAGTCTTTATCCCAACCTGCGGATCAGCTGCACGATGGAGAATCAGAGACGTTTTGATGAGAGAGCGCCGATCTATCTGGGCCTTCCATTAGGATACAGGGAGATCACGATCGAACCGATGCTGGAAAGGGTCGATATGTCTGCTTACATTGGCATGATCGATTCGGTGACGGTGGGCGGAGAGTCCGGTGATGATGCCCGTCTTCTGGACTTTGAATGGGTCAAGGATATCCGTGAACAATGCAAAAAGGCACAGGTCGCTTTTTATTTTCATCAGACCGGTGCCAGAATAAAAGTCGATGGGAAGATCTACCAGATCCCGCGCAGCAAGCAGCATTCTCAGGCGAGAAAGGCTTTCAAGGATCAGTGATACTGAATGGCTTTGAGTACCTCTTCTGCTTTTTCTTCGCTGAGGAGGTTTTTGATGATCAGAAAGGAGAATTCAAAAGCCGCACCGAGTCCTTTGCCGGTGATGAACTTTGAATCCTGCATCGCTTTGACGTCGGCGGGTTCCAGACCTGACTCAAAGCCGGGGAAGCAGATGAATCTTTTGTCTTTCAGAAGGCCTTTGTGGATCAGGATGGATGGGGCCGCACAGATGGCTGCAATGTAGCGGTCTTCTTTTACAAAAAGATCGATCAGTTTCTGAACGCGATCGTCGTTTTCCAGGTTCTTTGTCCCGGGCATGCCTCCCGGCAGGATGAGACAGTCATAGAGATAGGGGTCGATCTCATCGATCGTTTTGTGAGACTGAAAGGTCACTTGATGGGATGAAGTGATCTCGCGCTTCGTGCCGACCAGTTCCACGCCGATGCCTGCACGATAAAGCAGGTCATAGGTCACCAGAGCTTCACATTCTTCCAGACCGTCACTTACGATTATCATTGCTTTCATGTGTTTTTACCTCTTTTTCATTATATGTCTTTTTGTTGTAGAATAATTGTATGAAAAGAATTATGAATCTCTACGAAAGCTGCAAGACACCGATCAGAGTCGCTTATTTCGGTTTCATCCTGATCGCCTTCGGCTTTTTTATCCAGAACGAAAGCGTCAATGTGTTCTATACCTTCCGTTCCAATATAATCCTGTTTCTGGCCGAATTATGTCTGAGGATCGGTGAATTCATCATCATGAATCTGCCGCTGATCTTCATGCTGAACATCGTGTGCAAGAAAGCGAACAATGCTTCTCCTGTCGTCATGGCTCTGGTCGGCTACTTCACTTTCATCGTCACGACGATGTTGTTTTCGACACAGACTCTGAATGCGCAGGCCTATGCTTCGGGATACGGCATCAATTCGATATTCAATTCTTCAAATGGTCCGCGTCTTCCGCTGGAGACGGGCATGATCGGCTCTTTCCTGGTCGCTTATGCGACAAGGTGGTCTTTCATCCTTTCCAGGCACAGAGAGAGCTATTCTCTGACCAACATCTTTGCCAGAGATACTTCGGGTCTGATCTATAATTTCATCTTCTGTTTCCTGCTGGGTCTGATCGTTTCCTACACTTTCCCGTTTGCGTACACGTATCTGCAGAGGGCGATCACTTTTATCGGTGCCGACCTTCTTGACCCGATGAGGATCGGCCTGTATTCGGTACTGGACAGGGTCCTGTCCATACTCGGTTTAGGCAACATCATCAGATATCCGTTCTGGTATACTTCCGCAGGCGGTTCTTTCTCAAATACCGTTACCGGTCAGAGCGTTCTGGGCGATGTCAATATCTGGACTTACATCAAGGATTCCAATGCGACCTATATAGGTGCAGGCCGTTTCATCACCCCGTTCTATGTGATCAACATGTTCATCATCCCTGGTTTCTATCTGGGGACACTGTTCTCGATGAGCGACAGGAACGACCGCGGACTGCTGACTTTCGCGATCCTTTTCGCGATCCTGCTTTCGATCGTCGCCGGCAATCCGCTGCCGACGGAACTGCTGATGCTGATGACGTCTCCCGCGCTTCTGCTCGTCTATCTGATCCTGGTCGGTTTCTGTTCAAGCGGACTGGTCTCTTTTGAAGCGTTCCTGGGTTTCTCCAGCCGCATCAGCAATACCGTCATCGCGATGCCGGGCAGTTTTGCGGATTTCATCATCAATATCCGCAACTCTTCTCTGCTTCCTTCGATCCGGATCATCCTGATATTCGGCCTTGCGGGTTTCGTCTTCATGCTGCTGTTCACGATGTTCTATTACCGTTATCTGGCTTTTGATTTTGCCAGAAGCGGCAACGGAGAGGAACTGGTGAACGATCTGATCAGGATAGCCGGCGGTACTGACAATATCATTTCTGCAGGTTCCGGTCTTTTCAAACTCAACGTCTATATCCGCGATCCGGAAAAGATCTCTTTTGAGAAGATCCAGGAGATCGGCATACGAAAAGTGGTCGAAACACGCAATGGTCTGACCTTTGAGCTTGGGACTTCCTGCAATGCGATCGCCAGAAGGATCAACAGACGCCTGATAAAATAGGAGATTAGTTCTTTCTGACTTATTGACATTTCTTCCCCCTTTGGACTAAAATTTAATAGTAATTTTTAGGAAAGGTGGCTTATATGGCAACAAAGAGAACGTATCAACCAAGCAAAAGAAAACGCCAGAATGTCCATGGTTTCAGAGCCAGAATGAAGACAGTCGGCGGACGTAAGGTATTAGCCAGACGTCGTGCTAAAGGTAGAAAGGTATTATCCGATTAAAGTCACTTAGGTGGCTTTTATTTATATATGAAAAAAGAGTACCGGGTCAGGAAAAATGAGGAGTTCTCTTCGATCATTTCTCTGAAGCGTTCCGTTGCAAACGCGTTTTTTGTCGTATATCATTCTCCTAAAAAGGAGGAACATGCCAGGGCGGGCATCTCGGTATCGAAAAAACTGGGCAATGCGGTGGAGAGAAACAAGATCAAGAGGCAGGTCAGAGAGATGATCAGGGCGCTTGTGGATTTTGAAAATTACCCGAAGGATATCATCGTGATCGTGCGGAAACCGTATTTGGGACGCAGTTTTGCAGAGAATAAAAATGATTTGGAAATAGCACTCAAAAAGGCTATAATATAACAGTATGAAATTGTTAAGGAGCAAATTATGAATAAAAAACGCTTAAAACTTGTCTTCTCACTCATAGCTTTGGCGTTGTTGCTGACAGGCTGTTCGACTTCGACCGAACTCATAACATTAGACACAACTTTTTCAGAGGCGATGAATGATGGCTTTTTATCAGCCTTAATCACTTATCCATTATCTCAGGCGATCAACTGGCTGACTCCGAAGATGGGTATCTTCTGGGCCGTCACGATCGTCACGATCGTGCTCAACGTGATCGTCCTTGCGTTCACGTTCAAGTCCAGCGTTGCGATGCAGAAGATGCAGGAGCTTCAGCCTGAACTGCAGAAGATACAGGCCAAGTATGAAGGCAGATCTGATGACATGTCTCAGCAGCGCATGGCTATGGAGATGCAGCAGGTCTATAACAAGTACGGCATCAATCCGTTCGGTTCGATACTTGCAACATTCATTCAGTTCCCTCTGCTGATCGGCATGTACAATGCGGTCAGAAGATCAGAGGCTGTCGCCAATGCGACTTTCGCAGGCGTATCGCTTTCCCAGTCTCCGTCAATGGCGATCAGGAGTCAGGCTTGGATCTGTCTGGTCATCTTCGTCCTGATGGTCGCATGTCAGCTCATCTCGATCAAGATCCCGCAGTGGCTTGCGGAGAAGCGCGGCAAGGAAGAAGCTGAAAAGCATCACAAGACTTACAAGAAACCTGAAAATCAGAATCAGATGATGACCTATTCGATGCTGGCTATGGTCGCTCTGGCAATGTATTCCATTCCGACGGCCGTTTCCCTTTACTATTGCATCTCTTCGATCGTTAACATCATCAAGGCGCTTGTCATTGACAGGCTGACCCACAAGGAGGCGTAAACATGAAACAGTACACAGGCAGGACATTGGATGAGGTCCTCAACAGCATCGCTGCTGAGCAGGGCTGCCAGGTTCAGGACATCACATATAATGTTCTTGAAGAAGAAAAAGGTGGTATATTCGGTCTCCATAAATCTGTCACGATCGAGGCTTTCACTTCCAAGGATGTCAAAGAATTCATCTTTGATTACCTCGGCGCATATTTCACTGAACTGAATCAGGGCGTTGCGATCGAGATCATCGTTGAGAAGGACAAGGATAAAGAGGAAGAGCTCTTATATCGCGTCATCCTGGATGCGGAGAACAATGCGATCATCATCGGCAAGAACGGTCAGACTCTCAGAGCGATCTCGACTGTTCTGAAGGCTGCTGTCAATGCGACTTTCAAGAAGAGGATCAATCTGGTCGTCGATGTCAACCATTACAAGGAAGACCGTTACAAGAAGGTCAAGGCGATCGCCAGAAGAGAAGCGATCAACGTCGCCAAGAGCCATGTTGACTGTGAACTGGATCCGATGCCTAATGATGAGAGAAAAGTCATCCATCAGTATCTTCAGGATTTCAAGAATGTCACGACAGTTTCCGTAGGTGAAGGAAACAAGAGACATCTGGTCATCAAATACGCTCCGGATAAAGAGAAAGAAGAAAAAGAAACAGATTGATCTGTTTCTTTTATTTTGTCAGTATGTCGACGATGTGGGAGCTGGCACCGAGAAGTTCTTTTCTCTCACAGGTCTTCTGATGGAAGTCGAGATAGGCCGCAAATGTCTCTTCATCCATCCTGTTGATCGCATCCCGCATGTAATCGGTCGGTCCGTCTGAGGCAAAGCGCCTGATCAGTCTGAGGCCGGCTTTTTCATTGAGCTCATCGATCTCTTCTATCCTTGACTGGATGAATATGGCTTCCGGATCGTTGATACGGAAATCGTCTTCCAGTTTGTCTTTGATCCGTTTGTAGTTGTCATCCTTGAAGGCGTATTCGATCACGGCATATTCATTCATGATGTAGGTGACAAAGATGTTCCTGCGGGTGATCCTTTTGGCTTCTAAGAGTGCTTTCAGACGGTCATCTCTGTCGTAGAGATGATAGAGGGGGCCGAACATGATCGCTAAGTCGAATTCGTCGTCCTTGAACATGGACAGGTCGACCGCACTGGCTTCCACGATCCGGATCTCCTTGTCTTTCGCTCTCAACATGCCGATGTTTGGCCTGACATATTCGACAGCTGTCACATCATAGCCTTCCTCTTTCAAAGCGATGGAATAGCGTCCCGGCCCGGCGCCGATGTCCACGATCCTGTCGCCTTTCTTCAGGTATTCATGGATGAATTTCATGGAGGTCAGGAATTCGACCTGTCCATGTCTGCGATCCAGCCGCTTATTCTCATTGAATTTATTGTAGAAATCTGTCAGTTTCTTTTTCTGCTCATCCATTTTGCGGACCTTCCTTTAAGAAAAAACGATCAGAATGATCGTCCTTATTCGTTCTCCTCTTTGGCGATGAACATGATGTTGAGGTCAGTCGGTTCACTGATCCCGTTGATCGTTCCATTCTTGGAATACTGCCAGATGGCGATCGGGTATTCCAGTTTCGGTTCATCCGTATCGTACTGGGCAAACCAGAAAGGATAGTCTGTGAGCCTGTCCATCTCAAAATAGTTCTCAGCCCAATAGAGATAGGTGTAGATCATGCACTCATGGCCTTCTTTTTCAATGCGTTTGATGAAAGCCAGAGCGTTGTCAGTCAGCTGTTTGGCTTCAAGGCCCTCCAGGCGGGGCTTCTCATCTTCGATGAAGACTTCTTCGCAGTCGTAGACGACAGGCAGGTCGAGCTGTTTTCCTTTCAGGTGTTCGATGACCCATTCGGCTTCTTCGACCGCTTCTTTTTCATTGATGGCCTGGGAGAAGAAGTACACGCCGATCTTCAGCCCATTCTCTTTGGCGCCTTTATAGTTCTGTTCGAATTTGTCGTCTTCATACAGAAGGCCGGTGGTCGCTCCGCGTCTGCCGATGCGCAGATAGGCGAATTCGACGCTGTCGTTCTTAACTTTCTTCCAGTCGATATCATCCTGAAATTCTGAGACATCGATGCCGAAACTGCTGCTGAAGTGTTCGTCTTCGTAGTAGTATTTGCCGCTGATCACGTCGATCTTTGTGTAATCGATCTCTTTGATCGAATCGACAGTCTCTTCTTCCACGATGTCTTCCGGGACTTTCTTTTCTCTCCGTCCGAGGACGATGAGGGAGGCGAAGATCAGGAAGAGGACCAGTATGATCAGTTCAAGTCTCAGATTTTTGAATTTGTTCATAACAAAATTATAATATATACAGATGAAGGAATTTGATGAAAATATCACGATCTCAACGAGGCGTCTCATCCTGCGTTTTCTGAAAGAGGAAGACAGATCGGCGATCTTCAGGAACATCAATCATGATCCGGAAGTCCTGAAGTATTATGTCGACTCCTATAAAGAGAAGGAAGAGGATCTGTCTTTGAGCAGGATCATTGAAAAGTACCGGGCTGAAAAGATGTATTTTCTGGCCATCGTGCTGAAAGAGAACGGGGAAGTGATCGGCAACATCTTTCAGATCAACAGGCCTGACAAGGTGATGAATACAGTTGAAGTGGGTTTTGCCTTGGGCAGACCCTATTGGGATCAGGGCTACATGAGCGAAGCTTTGAATGCGATGATCAGACTGCTGTTTTCTTCGGGGGTGCATAAAGTCAGAGCCTGTCATATCGAAGAGAATGCGGCGTCCGGCGAAGTGATGAAGAAGTGCGGCATGCATTATGAGGGAAAGAGGATCGATGATCTCTATTACCATGGAAGATACTGGGATACCTTGAACTATTACATTCTGGAGGATGAATGATGGAACGTTACATGATCGTCAAGCTGAAGAAAGATACTGATGAAAAAGCCATGTATGAACAGATCTCTGATCTGTTCAGCGAGGCTGTGAAGATCGATGGAGTCAGGAAGGCGGATGTCTATGTCTCCAATCATGATCTGAGGCAGCGCTATGATCTGATGATCAGGATCAGACTGAACAAGAAGGCCGTACAGGATCTTGAAGGATCTGAGTTTTACCGCCGATGGAAACAGGAATACTCGGAACATATCGAGAAGATCACGGTCTTTGACATCTAGGACGAGCAGTCTCATCGCATGAAGAATGAGTTCATGCGATGAGATGCATCAGATCCATCTTTTTCTGATAATGATGGTAGAATCTATGACATGATCACTGTAATCAGACTTACGAAAGAGAATATGGCAGATCTTATGGAGTTTTCCAGGCAGGAAGAGTTTCCTTGCGCGGTGGATGAAGAGATGATCAGGGATTATTGCCGTGGCGATGACCCGACTTCCATGTGCGTACAGACTTATGGCGTCTATGATGATGACCGTCTCATTTCCGTCATGACCGCATCCTATCTGAATGTTTTCTATCATCCGGATTCGCCCAATGGAAAGACGGTCCATATCTCCGGTGCTTTCACCAGACCGGATCAGCGATCCAAGGGCTATGGCAAAATGTTGCTTGATAAGATCACTGAAGATTCCAGAGCGTATTTCGGTGCCGACTATCTGTGCTGTGATACGATCAGCCCACAGTTTTTCAGAAAGTATGGCTATGTGGTGAGTTCCGAAGAACGGATGTGGATCAGGATCTGAAAACTTTATGATGAACAGCCCGGTCTGCTTGTGCAGAGGGCTTTTTATATATTGGGAAAGATGCAAAAGGGTATAAAAAAACCGCTTACTAGCGGGGATCTATATACAAGCTGGAGCAGGTGATGGGAATCGAACCCACGTAGTCAGCTTGGAGGGCTGAAGTTCTACCATTGAACTACACCTGCATTCAGTGGTGACTCGACCGGGAATCGAACCCGGGACCCTCTGATTAAAAGTCAGATGCTCTACCGCCTGAGCTACCGAGTCATGATCTTGGCTGGGATGGCTGGGATCGAACCAGCGAAATGACAGAGTCAAAGTCTGTTGCCTTACCACTTGGCTACATCCCAAAGTGGTGGAGAGGGGCAGATTCGAACTGTCGAACTCGTAGAGAGCTGATTTACAGTCAGCCGCGTTTAGCCACTTCGCTACCTCTCCACAGGCTATTAACTACGCTCACCCAACTTGTGAACGCTTAAAAATAATAACATAAAAAAACGGTTTATGCAATACCGTTCAGAAAAAGAAAAAAAGATGAAACAGATAAAAAAGAGGTCATGATGACCTCTTATCCGATGTACTCGATCTCTGATATCTGTTTGATGCGTCTGCTGTGTCTTTCATCGCCTGAGAACTTCGTCGTCAGGAATGCATCGACGATATCGTTGGCCAGCTCAGTGGATACGATGCGCGCACCGAAACAGATGATGTTTGCGTTGTTGTGTTCTCTTGTGAGACGCGCGGATGTCGCTTCTGAGCAGCAGCAGGCTCTGATGCCTTTGTGTTTATTGCAGGCGATAGAGATGCCTACGCCTGTGCCGCAGATCGCGATGCCCAGGTCGATCTCTTCGTTCTGGATGGCTTTTGCCAGTTTTGAGCCAGCTATCGGATAGTCATAGGAGTCCGTCGAATCGGTACCGAAATTGACGACTTCATAACCTTTTTCCTTCAGATGACTGAGGACGCTGTTTTTTAGATCGACAGCGGAATGATCATTGGAAATTCCTACTTTCATGTATTAACTCCTGTCTAATAACACATCAATAATATCACAAATTTGATGCTATAATGAGGTGTATGGGTTTTGAAGTTGAAACATTGAAGTTTGAAGGTCCTTTGGATCTGATGCTGCATCTGATCCGCGAACAGCAGCTGGATATCTTTGATCTGGATATGGAGGTGCTGACAGACCAGTACATCGATTATCTGCATCAGATGGAAGAACTGGAACTCGAGGTGGAGAGTGAATATCTGGTCGAACTGACGACTCTGATCGAATATAAATCAAAAAAACTTCTGCCTAAAAAGCCTGATGAGAAGGATGACGATCTGGAAGATCCCAAGGATAAACTGGTCAGAAGGCTGCTTGAATATCAGAAATTCAAGGAAGTCTCCAGAACCCTCTATGATTCTTTCGTGGAAAGACAGGATCAGCTGTCCAAGCCGGTCTCTTTTGAAGAGGTCGTCAAGCTTTCCAATGAGAACGATCAGAAGATCGAAGGCGATCCTTATGATCTGCTGAAGGCGATGAACAAGGTCCTGCGTCGTTTGCAGCTGTCAAGACCTCTGGATATCAGATTCACACAAAAGGAACTTTCTCCGGAGGACAGGATCCTGCAGATCAAGGCGAGACTTAAGGATCTTCCTGAGACTTTCAGCTTTGAGACGCTTATCGAGGATTGCGACAATATCCATGAGTACGTCATCACTTTCATCGCCATCCTGGATATGGCGAAGGACCATTATCTGGTCTTTACAGTGGATGATCAGGAGAACATCTGGTTCAGTAGGGGTAGCAACAATGAATGAAGTAAACGTAGAAGAAATGACAGCTGAAGAAGAAAAAGATGCAGCTGAAGAAAAAGAGATATATGAAGAAGTTCCTGTTGAGAAGGACAATTTTTCCCATGGTGAAAATGTGAAACAGCCGGACAATATGGAGGCCATCGTCGAAGGCCTTCTGTATATCGTCGGGGAAGACGGTGCCAGAGTGGAACAGCTGGCGGCAGCGATCGATAAATCGTTGGAGGATACCAGGATCATCCTGGAGAACATCCAGGAGAAGTATGCCAGCGAGCTCTTCGGTATCGAACTGGTCGCTTATGGTTCCGTCTACAAGTTCATCTCCAAAAAGGATGTCTATCCGTATGCCCAGGAACTTTTCGGCGCTTCCAAACAGACCACCCTGTCGCAGGCGGCTCTGGAGACCCTGGCGATCATCGCCTACAAGCAGCCGATCACCCGCGTCGAGATCGAAGAACTCAGAGGCGTAGGTGCTGAAGTGATGCTGAGGAAGCTGATGGCCCGCAATCTGATCAGGGAAGCGGGACGTTCCGAAGCGGTGGGCAGGCCGATCCTCTATGAGGTGACAGAGGAATTTATGGATTCCTTCAAGCTATACACGCTCAATGAGCTTCCTGATCTTCCTGAATACAATAAGGAGGAAGGAGAGAGCGACGATCTGTTCGAATAAGAGCTCACAGGAGCTCTTTTTGTATGGCTTCGATCTGGTCTTCGCTGTAGATCCTGAATCCTTCTTCCAGACAGATCCTGGTGAAGATACCGTTTCCGCTGATGAGTTTCCCGCTGAATGTTCCGTCATAGATCCGCCCGTTTCCGCAGCTGGGTGACTTCTGTTTCAGGATGAGGAAGTCACAGTCTCTGACCTTTTCCAGGCAGAGTCTTGCGCCGGCGGAGAGTTTTTCACTGACATCTTCACCACCTGATGTGTAGGCCTTGCCTTCCAGGATCTCAAGAGCTTCATGCGGAATGGGGAAAAGGGCTCTGAATTCCGGACAGACCGCGACAAGCTCGTGTCCTTTCAGCAACTTGAGGATCTCGTCATTTCGTTTGTCTGTACCGTCGTAGCGGACCTTGTGTCCGAGAAGACAGGCGGAGATACCAATTTTCATGATTTCAGTATATCGTATGGTATCATATTTGGTGGAGGTAAAGAAAATGTCTGAATGCACACATGACTGCAGTACCTGCTCTGAGAACTGCGCTTCCAGAGCACCGGAACCTGTCGTTCCGACTGCAGATACAAAAATAAAAAAGATCGTCGGCGTCTTATCCGGAAAAGGCGGGGTAGGCAAGTCCATGGTCTCTGCGCTTCTGGCGGTCCAGCTGGCGGAGCAGGGCTACAGTGTCGGCATCATGGATGCCGATATCACCGGTCCGTCCATCCCGAAGATGTTCGGTCTGAATCAGCAGCTTTACGGCGATGAGGAAGGTATCTTTCCGGCTGTTTCGACTCTTGGCATCAAGGTCGTTTCGATCAACATGATGCTGGAGAACGAGGATGATGCGGTCTTATGGAGAGGTCCTATCCTGGGCGGTCTGATCAAGCAGTTCTATACGGAAGTCCACTGGGGCGAACTCGATTATC
>JAEEGJ010019161.1_pt1 | contig 15126 bp, 11 predicted proteins | sample 8958761 | NCBI WGS metagenome assembly JAEEGJ01 (sample SAMN16246546, study PRJNA631951) | gut metagenome | biome: gut microbiome; feature: rumen; material: RS-attached | host: Bos | place: Iran: Karaj | collected 2018-10 | reverse complement strand
TAACTTCCTTAAGCTCGAGACAGTTAAGATCATCATCATCGGCCTTTGCGCTTTCGCCTTCGCTACAGTCGGCGGACTCATCATCGGTATCGTTATGTACTTCCTGTCTGGCAAGAAGATCAACCCGCTCATCGGCGCAGCAGGCGTTTCCGCCGTACCTATGGCTGCACGTGTTGCTTCCAAGGTTGGCCAGAAGGAGAACCCTTCCAACTTCCTGCTCATGCACGCCATGGGTCCTAACGTTGCAGGCGTTATCGGTTCTGCAGTTGCAGCCGGCATCCTGCTCACACTCTTCGGCTGATAAGAGTTGTAATTAAATAACCTGATCGAGGCTGTCCATACGGGCAGCCTCTTTTAGTTGTGGCGTGATTCTTTTCGCAATGTAGAAAGTAGTATTTTATTTGTTTTATCTTTACTCTGATTCCGGGCCGTTTTCGCGCTTTTGGGCTTGTCGTTTTTGTCGCACTTTGTCGTATTTGTTTACAAAAAACCGACAAAGACAGAGCTTATAATCGCGGCATGGAAATCTTAGATAAATACATGCCCAGAGAATATCTGGCACTTAAGATCAATTATTGCCGCTGGCAGCTTAAGCATTTGCCGAAGGTAAAGATCCAGGAACGCACGCTGAATGGATCTCTGAAAAAGAGGCTGGTCACAGGCAGACACAGGTACAGTCCTGAATCACGGACCGGGCAGGATCTGTACGCCAAAATGGCAATCAGGGACTGTGTCGAAAAAGAACTGGCTGTTTATGAAGCAATGTGGGACTTATATTTCAAAGGTCCGGTACCTGAGTTTGAACTGGAAAAGACTGCCCGGACTCTGTATACCGGTTCAGACACACCTGTCGTTATGAACAAGGCGTATTTTGACAGTCTTAAGAACGATGCCAATACGAATTACCCTAAGCCTGCTTTTTATTACTTCAACGGCACATACTACCGCTCTGAAGCAGAACGAAGTATTGCGGTTTTCTACACAAATATGGGCATCCCTTTTAAGTATGAACCGGAAGTTATGCTCGCCGGTCTGCGCAAGCCTGTCTACCCTGATTTTGTTCCATATTTTAAGGAGATAGATTCATGCAAGTTCCATGAGCACTTAGGAATCATGGGGTCTTCTGACTATATCAGAGATTCGAAGATCAAATTCGGGAACTTCACAAATGCCGGTCTTCTTCAGGATCTTGATTTCTATTTTACATATAGTTCCGGCGACACCATTTTAGACACACGTTTTCTCCACGCAAAGATCAACGCGATGTTAATTGGTTCTATGACCTGCTGCACCGAAAAAAGCCCTTTCTTATACTAAGGTTAGAACACTGATTGAGGCAGGGCGCAAAACCGTACGCATTTTGACCTCAAATGAAGTGGTAACGTAAAAGTAGACACACGCAGAAAAAATATATACACCTACGTCAGTTTCAGTTACATAATTAAGTATCAAGTAAACAGAGGTGTAAAAATGTTCGGCACAAAAGAAGAAAAACTAGCCATTGCCAAGCTTATTAACGATGGCGAAATTACATTGCACGAGGCTTCGGTGAAATACAATGTGCCCGCAAGAACAATTGAACGCTGGCTAACTCAATACAGGGAAACCATAGGTATAAAGAAGCCATCCAAGAAACCTGTCAACAATGTCCTTAGCAACGAGAGAGCTGCTTACGAGAACATGACACGAGAAGAACTAATCAATGAACTTATCTTGGCCAAGGCAAATGAATTGAGGGCAAAAAAAGGCTACGAAGTGAGAGGAGATGGTGCAAACAAGGAATTCATTACCTCAAACAACGAGAATTCGAAATAGTATTTGAACTCTCCGGAGAGTTCCCGGTTAAAAGGCTCTGCAAGGTCTTAAACGTTAACAGAAGCGGCTTCTACAAGTGGAAGAAGCGCTTGGAGAATCCTTCAGCCAAGATGAGGTCGTTTATCCAGGATGTCCAGATCTTCAAAGAATACCACGAGAAATACCCTTCTCACGGTTATCGCTGGCTTAATGCTAAGATCCGTCTAGATGAGGGCTTGGTTATGTCAGATCAGCGGGCTCACAGGTGTTGTAAGTTTGCAGGCATACAAAGCAAAACTAAGCACTACAGATATAAGAAAACAGGCATACCCAGTAAAGTATTCCCTAATCTTATGCTTGCAGGCGTAAACGTAGATGGTCCTCTGCAGTGTGTTGTAAGTGACATGACAGCATTCAGGATAAACAACGTATATCACGAGCTTACTCTCTATATGGATTTGTGGAACAACGAGATCCTGACCTATGCCCTGTCAGCCAGGAAGGGTGACAGAATGACCTATATCAAGGGTTTAAACAGCCTTATAGAGCTTAAGAAGCTAAATCCTGAAATCAAGATGGTCTTACATACTGATCAGGGCTCGGTCTACGCTTCCAAAGAGTTCAACGAGGTGCTTCCGCTATTTAACATAACCCGATCGATGTCCAGAGCAGGAACTCCTACAGACAATGCAGCCATGGAATCGATAAATGGCTGGATTAAGGAAGAGATGAGGCTGGATTTTCATCTTACCGGAGACAATGTGGAGCACGAAGTCGATGAGTATATCAGGTTCTACAATGAGGAACGTCCTGCGTACGCATTGAATTATCTGACTCCAAAACAATATCGAATGCTCTACCAAAAAGTTTAGGTGTATATTTTCTTGTTTGTGTGTCTACTTTTGCTTGACTAGTGCACAAATGCGCCCGAAAAACGAGCTTGTGCATAAAAAGACGCAAAAACGGGCGCATTTCCACCCTAAATGAGTACGAAAAACAGCACATGCTGAAGTAGAGCTTCAAAAAGATTTTGCGGGGCGTGTGCACAGGAATCAAAAACCCCTCCGGAGGTCTTCCGGAGGGGCGGATTAACTGTTATGCACAGTAAGTAATCAAGCTTATGTCGTCGGCGCGATGGGTGCCTCAGGTGCAGCGGGTGCTGCGGGTGCTTCCGGAACAGCCGGTGCAGCAGGAGCTGCTGTGGCAGGAGCGCCGCTTACTGACTCTTTTACTTCGCCTGTTGAGACGTTCAATGTCTGGACGTTCTCGAGGCCGGATACTGTGATGTTCTTGTTGACCTTAGCGTCATAGGTGTTCGCTCTCATGATCTCTCTGATGTCGATACCTGTTGTTTCCTTTACGGACTCAATTGTCTGTGCAAGGACGGAAGGTACATAGGAGCCCATTGAGTTTACGCCTGTGTCGCCGTTGCCTGAATCGATGATCGTAACCTTGTCAATCGTGGAGAGAGGCTTTGCGATCTCAGCTGCCATTTCAGGAAGAGCCTTAACGATCATTTCCATCATAGCTGCCTGACCGTACTTCTTCATAGCTTCTGCCTTCTTCTCGAGAGCTTCAGCTTCAGCGAGACCCTTAGCTGCTATAGCTGCAGCCTCAGCTTCACCGACCTTACGGATACCTTCAGCTTCCTGAGCCTTAGCGAAAAGATCTGCTTCAGCCTGGACCTTGCGAGCTTCTGCCTGCTTCTCAAGTTCGAACTTCTCAGCTTCAGCCTTTCTCTGTCTCTCATAGAGAGATGCATCTGCTGCCTGCTGCTTAGCGAACTTCTCAGCTTCTGCCTTCTTCTTGACTTCAGCGTCGAGAGCCTGCTCTTTAACTTCAGCTTCCTTTCTCTTGAGGTCAACTTCCTTCTCCTGACGAGCAATGTCAGCGTTGGTCTTTGTGACCTCGATGGTCTTACGCTGATTCTCTTTCTGAATCTCGTAAGCTGCGTCAGCCTCAGCCTGCTTTGAATCTTCGACTGTCTTGAGCTCTGCTCTCTTGATAGCGAGTTCGTTCTGCTTTACGGCGATCTCTGTGTCTGCTGCGACCTTAGCGTCGTTAGCTTCCTTCTGAGCCTGTGCCTGAGCGATAGCTACGTCTCTGTCAGCCTGAGCCTTAGCGATGGAAGCATCCTTCTGGATCTTTGCCATGTTGTCCTGACCCAAAGCGTTGATGAGATCCTTTTCATCTGTTACGTGCTGAACGTTGCAGGAGATGATCTCGATACCGAGGCGCTTCATGTCTTCCTGAGCCTTCTGCTGAACTTCGTCACCGAACTTCTTTCTGTCGTTGCAGAGGTCCTTAAGTGTGATCGTACCGATGATCTCTCTCATGTTACCCTGGAGGGAATCAACGAGTGAATCACTGATCTGCTGCTCCTTCATGTTGAGGAAGTTCTTCATGGCGATCTTAACGCCTTCACCTTCGCTCATTACTCTTACCTTTGCGACAGCGTCGATGTTTACACCGATGAAGTCTGCTGTAGGTACATAGCCATCTGTCTTGATGTCGATCGAGATCTGCTTGATCAGGAGCTCGTCCTTTCTCTCGAAGAAGGGCATCTTGAGACCTGCTCTACCGATTAAGATCTTAGGGTTCCTGCGAAGACCTGAGATGATGTAAGCCTTATCCGGCGGTGCCTTTACGTAGCTGCAGATAATGATGATGATTATGAAAACTACTACTATTGCTGCTGCAATAACAGGCCATGTGAATAAAATTTCCGGCATTTCCTTATCCTCCTTATTTCTTAAAAAACCCCACACCGAATCTTGTACGGTACGGGGATGCATAAGATATTGCTAAAGATATTTTACAATATGGGTACCCCCGGTCAAGAAAAATCGTATCCGGCCAAATCCGATTTGTACACTTGAATAATTCGGAATATTCCCGATTGTGCGGGTTTAATATTTTTCCACAAATCGGAAGATTAAAACCGCTTAAACGCAACTATAGCAAGCATTTGAGCGAAAATAAAAGACCCGTCTCAAGTGTTTGAGACGGGCGAACTGTTCCTTATAAATAAGAATAAGATTACTTAAAGAAATATACGAATCCCAATACGTGGAGGACGACACCTGCGATGCAGAAGAAGTGCCAGACCATGTGGGAGAACTTGAATCTTCTCTTGGAGGGCGCGAAAAAGATACCTACCGTATATACGATCGCACCTGACATGAGAAGCCAGAAAGTTACAAGTGATGTGTTTCTGTAGAATTCGAAGATCCTGAAGATGATCGCCCATCCCATTGCCGCATAGATGAAGTAAGTGAATCCCTTGCCTACCTTTGTGTGATATGCAAGTGCGGTAACGAGGACGCCTGCAACTGCCATGGCTGCTTCCAAAGACCAGAGGACTGCGCCGGAGATAGGGCCTAAGACATTGATGCAGATGGGTGTATAAGCGCCAAGGATGGCAAAGTATGCAACACTTCTGTTGACCTTGTTCATTACTCTCTTGTGGGGAGTGCCGTGCTTCATGAGGTGATATACCGTAGACATGAGGAGCGCAAGGATCAATGTGATGATGAAAGCGGAGATCGCTATGACAGACATAATGACATGTGCCTGTGAAGCGCTGCTCTCTGCTGATACTCTTAAATATGTGTTTATTGCAGCGAAAGGAAGGAGACCTAAAAGATAAAGGACAACAACACCGGAAGTTACAGAGTTACCGACTTCTTCACCAAATGTCTCGTATGTCTTGTTGATTCCTCTTCTGACTGCCTGCTTGGAGCTCTCAAACCATGTAAGCTGCTTAAGACCTTCTTCGAGAGGGTCTTCACCGGTCTGCGCGGCATGCTTCTTATCGGAACTGCTCGCGAGCAAAGTTTTCCAGTATTTCTTGTTCTTTGCCATTAGATTTGATTCTCCATCCTATTAGTCAACTGATACAGTTTACACGCAGTTATTCAGGTTTTCAACCTCGCGGCGTGTGCCTTGCCCCGGCTGTTATTTATCCTGATTACCGGAAGCAGGTGAGCCCAGAGGTATAACACCATAATTTGCCGGAGGCGGCATCGGAATTGCCTCGTCAGTCTTGGGCTTGGGCGCACCCATCGGAATAGCTTCGTCTTCTTTAGCTTTAGGTGCCGGCATGGGGATCGCTTCATCTGCCTTGGGCTTCGGCGGAGGCATCGGGATTGCTTCGTCAGCCTTCGGCTTGGGTGCCGGCATCGCGATAACATCAGGAGCTTTGTCTTCCTTCTTTTCGCCTGCGGAAAGAGCTTCGACCTTCCCGGTCTCAGGTGCTCCGACACTGATATGAACAGGTCTTACGGGCGCTCTTACGCCGGCACGTCTGACAGGCTGGGATTCCTTCATGGGAATGGGTTCATCCTGCTCTTTTGAAGGCGGCATGCCTATAACGTCATCAGGCTTTTCGGAAGATGTGACATTGCGGGTAACATCTACAGGTGTCTGGGCAGTAACCGGAGCGCTGATAACTGTGCCGAGTACTTCCGGCTTGCCGTAATTGAAAGCTTCACTGGGCTGTGATGCTTTGGGTGCGGCCTTGTCCTGAGGCATCGGGTTAAGCTGCTCGGAAAGGTATGCCCTTCTGTAGAAACGGATTATCCTGAAGATAACAGGCCATGCGATGGCGACCGGAAGGATCCAGTAGACGACCTTTGCCGCCTGGTCGTTGCCGATAAGCTGCGAAAGAGCAGCAAAGGGTGCCTGCATTACAGCATAGATAGTTCTTAATACAAGTGCTCCGAATACGTGAAGGAGCTTGGGGTCATCGCCCGTGATCAGCTCGGAAGCCGGGTAGAACCATAAAGGGAGATATGCCATGATGCCGTAAGCGGCAAGGCCCCAGTTGATCCATTCCTTTTTCTTGAAAGCAGCAAAGAACGGGAGAAATACTATGAAGAATAATGCGTATGCCACGCTTGAGACGCGCTCGAAAAGAGAGAAATCCCTGGGGATTATCTGCTCGTAAGTAAAATAGAGAGGCTTAAAGCATACGAAAACTAAAGCTCCCGCAATAAGTCCCAGGAATACGCACGTAAAGTAATCTCTTCTCATATATCCCCTTTAAAAGATAAGGTCGGCTGCAAAGAGCCGACCCTATTTTATAACAAAATAAGAAGATAATAAATTGTTGTTATTCTTCTGCCTTCTGTTCGCCTAATTCATCGAGCGATCTCAAGTACTTAACCTTTAGTGACTTGATCGTTACGCCGCCGGATGCGAAGTGTGCACGGAATACGCAGTTCTTTGCATACATCATGCATTCAGCTTCCTTGGTGACGAGCTCTCCGTTGGTGCCGTTCCATGTGATTACTGCGAACGGGATGCTCGTGATGTAAAGTGTCATCGGGATCTGGGCAAGCTCGCCAAGCGATGAATAGCCGGTGAATTCAAGAGAATAGAAGCCCTGCTTCTCACATGTGAGTCCGAAAACAAAGTCCTTGCCTCTTGAGGTCTTGGTCTTGCATTCGATCGTGATCTCATCCTTCATCTCATAGAAAACATCTGTATCGACTTCAACATCGTCGTCCTTGAAAGGGCTGTCGATGTGATTGATCGTGACCTCCTTGCCCTCTACCCTGTCCATTGCAGGTGTGTTCATGGCAAATGTCAGGATGTTGATGGCATTCCTCTGGAGCTCTGCTCTCGTGATCTTGGAGCCGTCACCTTCGGTGAGTTCCTTGAATGTATCAGCCTCCAGGAGGTTCTCGCGCTCGACGCTTGTGCATACCATATAGACATCGTTCTGTGATCTTGCCATGACTGAGTGATCTTCAAGGTTATACTTCTCAGCGCGTGTGACTTCCTTGTTGATATAAGCCCACCAGTCGGTCATAACGAGACCCTTGAAGCCCCACTGCTCGTGAAGGATCATGGTGTTCTGGTCGTAGTGGCATGCGCTGTAGATGTCATTGATTCTGTTGTAGCTTGTCATGACACATCTTGCACCGCCCTCTCTGATGGCGATCTCGAATGCGGGCAGATAGATCTCGCGGAGTGCACGGGATGAGACTCTGGAGCTCATCTCACGTCTCTGTGTCTCACGGTTATTGGCGCAGAAGTGCTTGATAACAGGTGTGACGCCTGACTTTTCGAGCGCCTTGACCTGTGCAACAGCCATAAGGCCTGTAAGGAGCGGGTCTTCGGAGAAATACTCGAAGTTACGTCCGTTAAGGGGATGTCTGTGGATGTTGATTCCGGGACCTAAGAGAGCATCAATCTTATTGGAGAGCATTTCGATGCCGAGGTAGGAGTAAAGCTCTTCCACGAGCTCCACATTGAATGTTGAAGCAAGACATGTTCCGTTAGGAAGTGAGAAAGCCTTCTTGCCGGAATCAAGTCTCATGCCGGAAGGACCGTCCGTGCAGCAAAGCGTGGGAACACCCATAGCCTTAAGCTCCTTTGTAACGCCTCCGAAAGCAGCAGCCGTGCCGATAGTTACCTTCGGGCTGCCCATGCCTTCACCTCTGATGATGAGGCAGAGCTCTTCGTCAGCAAGCTGTGCCACGAATTCCTCCATGGTATTTTTGCCGCTCTTTACGTCAGAGAGCTTGATGCCCTTATCGCCTGTCTGGGGGATCTCAGGCATTACGCGGTCCATTCTGCTTGCAAGATAGTCGACTGTCTGAAGCGGTGTGTCCTCTTCTCCCTTTGAATATGTGCCGTCACCGTTGGGAACAGCGGTAAGACGCTTGAATGCCTTGGTGGGCGCAAGTGCCGTGCCGAGTTCTTCAAGAAGTCTGTTCTCAGTGATATCAAAAGAACCGATAGGCTGGGCAGTAATGAAATCGCTTCCGAGGAAGAACTCATAAGTGCCCTTCTCAAGGACAAAGCCTGTAGCGCCGAGACCGCATCTGCCGTCATCGTCAAATGAAGCAAAACGTCTTACGGGTGATTCGATAGTAACTGTCTCTTCATCGCCTGAAGGGATATTTCCGGTCTTTGTAAATCCCGTAAGTACTCTGGAAGGCTTGGAAAGAGCTCCGTCAGGTGCTTTGCAGTAGAGCATGACGGCCTTCTTGCCCGGAACGCTTCCTGTGTTCTTTACCTTAAGGCTTACTTTTACGGTATCGTTCTCGAAAACAAAGCTTATATCAGATAATTCAAAGTCAGTATAAGAAAGACCTGCTCCGAACGGATAGAGCACTGCATCTTTTGCAAATGTCGAGAAATATCTGTAGCCTACGAAAATATCTTCAGCGTAGATATCCTCCTTAGGATCCTTGAGGAAGTTCGCATCAGATGAATAATCCTCAAGCTTCTCTGCGATAGTATCAGGAAGGCATCCTGACGGGTTCTCTCTGCCTGAAAGGATCCTTGCGACACTGATGCCGCCGATCATGCCGGCCTGCCATACATAAAGGACACCCTTGATGCTGTACTTCTTAACGAAAGACATGTCGATGATGTTGCCGACATTAAGAAGGACGATCGTGTTCTTGAAAGCAGCTGTTACGTTCTTTAAGAGCTCCTCTTCACTGTCACTTAAGTAGTAAGCGCCCTTCTCTGCTGAGTTGTCACGGTCTTCACCTGCCGTGCGTGCGATGATGACGACCGCATAGTCGTTACGTGAAGCGAGAGTCTCTGCAAGTTCTGAAGACACAGGCATCTCGGCCTGAGACCATGCCTCCTTGCCCCAGCCGAGACCTGCATCAATGGGATTTTCAGCATCCCATTTGTCGTATATGTCCATGAGCTCTGCATCAAGTGAGATATCAGGGCAGTCATTGAGACCTTCTCTTATGTCTGTTACATGGTGAACATTAACCATGCCGCCCGAACCTGTGCCGGACTTGTAGTAATGGATCTGCATCCTTCCGAAAAGAGCAACGCGCGAGCCTTTCTTAAGGGGCAGGACACCTTCTTTATTTTCGAGCATGACAATGCCTTCACAGGCAGTCTTAATAGCTGACTCCGTGTATTCATTCCAGTTAAGGGTTATCTCATTCATATATCGTTCCTCCGTTTTCGGCCATAATTTACCTGTTAGTTTTTCTGCACTGAATATACAGTATTTCGGAAACGTCTTATTGTATTTTACTTGCATTTATTTGTTATTTCTTGCTTACAAAAGCAAGATATGTAAACAACCCGAAAAATTGCATTTGCAGGCTTTTTCGGACCGTGGAAGCGGGTTTCTCCATTCCTTGACACTAATATTGCATGATGTTAAATTTTGTTTACCTTTTTTGAGGTGTACAATTAAGGTAATTTTTTCTGCGGGGCGTTGCTTTGAACTGGAAGATCTGTAGCAAGTTTTTAAAGATCGCTTACTGCTCGGGAATAGTCGGTCTGACTGTTCTTATGTCTATACGTGATTCCAAAACGAATCTTAAGCACGAAGCGGTCATAGAAGCCGGAAGCGCCATATCGATCGACGGTTTTTTCGATAAGACACCTGATGATGCCGCTTTCATAACAGATATTTCTTCCATAGATACAAGCATCCCTGCTGTTTACAATCTGAAGGTCCGTCACGACCTGATCTTTACCGATACAGTCTCACTTAAGATAGAAGACACGACAGGTCCTTCAGCTGAAGGCCGCATAAAGAAGCTCTTCTCCTATGAAGCCATACCTGAAGCATCGGATATGGTGGATCATGTTTACGATATCAGCGGAGTAACTTCGATAGAATATGTCGAAAAGCCTGACATCAAGGGCGGCGGCATCTTCCGCATCCCCATCCGCCTTACAGACAATTACGGCAATCAGAGCGTCGTTTATGCAGGTCTTGCAGTTATATCAGACGATTCCGCACCCGTTATTCACGGCATTAATAACATCACTATAGTTCAGGGCCAGACACCCGATATCTCCACCGGTATCTACGCGACAGACAACTACTCACAGAACATCTCCGTCCGTATCGATGCGAGCAAACTCAATAAGGACGTTCCCGGCACATACGAGATAATCTATACGGCAACAGACGATGCCGGCAACAAGACAAGAGAAGTCTCGACTGTTACCGTTACCAAAAAGCCCGCGCCGAAGAAAAAGGTCAAGAAGAAGACCGTCAAGAAAAAGAAGACAGTCACAAGGGTCAAAAAGAAAGCAAAGACATCCTACTACAGCCGAGAAGCAGACAGGATGGCCAATGCTCTTATAAAGAAGCTCAGAAGAAGCAACAACGTCGAGACGGCAAGAGCGATCTTCAACTGGGTGCATAAGAACGTCCACTACGTACATTCATCCTCCAGATTTTCGGGCAAGAGAGCAGCATATCAGGGCCTCAAGTATCACAGCGGAAACTGCCGTGTCTTTGCTTATACATGCCAGCTTCTCCTGAACAAGGCCGGTATCCGCAACATGATCGTTACGCGTTATCCGATAACATCGACAGAACACTTCTGGAATCTGGTCTACATGAACGGCGGATGGTATCACTGCGACGCCACCCCATTCAGAAGCCATCCAAGCGTTTACTTCAAGCTGACAGACAGCCAGCTCGATAAGTACCACAGGTTCAAAAAGAGCAAATATCCGGCCCGTGCGAAAAGCTGACACCAGGCCAAATCAAACATAAAGAAGGACCATTAATGAAAAGATTCATACCCGCAGCAGCGATCGTCTGCGCAGCACTCATATTTACATCCTGCTCATCAAATGAGGATACAACACCAGAACTTGTATCAGGGGGCCAGACAACGGTAACTTCTGCGGATAACAGCACATCTGACACTTCAGGTGCCATGGCTCAGGGACAGACAGAAGACAAATACTTCATTACCTACAACGGAGTAAACATCGTCCTGGGAGATGAAGTGGCACCGGTAGTAAAAGCCATCGGAAAAGAATACCTCTACACAGAGAACCCTTCCTGCGCCTATGTAGGCATCGATTACACCTACGATTACAAGTCATTCATTATTTATGCCCAGACAAAGGACGGAAAAGAATTCATAAACACGGTTGAGATCAAGGACGATACCGTAGACTGCGGCGGAGTAAAGGTCGGCCAGACATTGGAAGATGCCAAAAAGGTCTACGGCACTCCCACTTCCAATGCCGAACTCGGCATCGTATATGACAAAAACGGCACTGAGATCCAGTTCATAACGGACGGCACAGATAAGATCGTATTCATTCTTTATACGAATCCTTCTGCAGAATGACGCAGAATAAAGCCGTTGTTATTTTTATAAATTTGCAAGTTTTCTGATATTAAGTAAAATCTTACAGTTCTATAATGTGCGAAATTTAAGACTGTAAGAGGATTTGTATGGCTTCCAAAAGAACCGACACAGATATGACCAAGGGCTCGCCCTTTTCGATCATATTGAAATTCACGTTTACTTTGCTGCTCGGAAACGTCGCCCAGCAGCTCTATAACATCGTGGATACGATCATCGTCGGCCGTTATGTAAGCCCCGAAGCCCTTGCAGCAGTAGGCGCCACAGGCACGATCGTCTTTCTTATAATCGGAACGTCTAACGGCATGGTCACGGGATTTTCCGTCGTCACGAGCCAGAGGTTCGGCGCCGGTGATTCAAAAGGCGTCAAAGCATCCGTCACCAACGGTTTTTACTTAAGCCTTATAGTCGCGGCTGTTCTTACTGCGGTAAGCCTTACCTTCATGAAGCCGCTCCTTACCCTGATGAATACGCCTGAAGATATCTATGACAACGCTTATGCCTATATATCGACCATCTGCTGCGGCATCTTCTTCACCATCATGTATAACCTCTGCTCATCGCTCATGAGGGCGATCGGCAACAGCAAGATGCCTTTGATCTTCCTTCTTTGCTCGGCAGCAACGAACGTGCTCTTAGACCTTCTCTTCATCATAAAGTTCGGTCTCGGCACAAGAGGTGCGGCACTTGCCACAGTAATCTCACAGGCGCTGGCAGTTATCCCCTGCGTCATCTATATCTATGCGAAAATGCCGACCTTAAGGCCTGCAAAAGCCGACTGGAAACCCGACTCAGGCATCATCAGACAGCAGTTAAAACTTGGCATCCCGATGGCTATCCAGTACAGCATCACGGCATCAGGAACAGTCATCATGCAGAGTGCTTTCAATACCTTCGACTCTGTTGCAGTCGGCGCTATTACCGCTGCAAGCAAATTCCAGGGCATTATCACACAGGGAATGTTCACCGTAGGCCAGACCATGGCAGCTTATGTCGGCCAGAACTTCGGCGCCAGGGACATGAAGAGGATCAGACAGGGCGTGAGCGCCGCGATGAAGATCTATATCGTCTATTCCATAGCAGCTGCCGTGATCGCCATCCTGGCGACACCTCACGTGCTCTGGATCTTTTTCGATGCCGAAGTCGTAGACGTATCGATATATATTCCGTGGGCAACGACCTATATCACTGAGTGCGCGGTATGCTACTTCTTCCTGTCCATGATCTTCATCTACAGGAACACGATACAGTCCATAGGATATGCGGGCGTGGCTACGCTCCTGGGCTTCGTCGAGCTCGGCGCGCGCATAATAACGTCCTTTTACTCGATCCAGGTCCACAACTACAATATCGCCGTAGCCTCCGACCCGTTCGCTTGGATCGCAGCAGGCATGGCAGGCCTCATTATTACCGTCATCCTCTTCAAGAGGATCGAGCGTAAGTGGAAGACCTCAGATAACGCTGAGAGTCCGGCCGCTATAGAAAGCAAATAAAGTCCTCCCCAAAAAGAATTGTTCAATATAAAAGATCCGCCTTCATTCTCTTGCGAAGACGGGTCTTATTCTTAGATTAAAATGCTTTATCTCTTATGTACTCTGTGTACTTTCTGTTGTTGAAGTCTGTGCCGGTTCAGAAGTGTTTACGACATCGAACTCCATTCCGTAGATATTGCTCGTCTGAGGATCGATCAGATAGAACGCATAGAATCCTGTCTTGATGTTGTCCCTCTGAGTGTACTTAACGCGGATCTCAGACGGATACTGATCTGTTATGTACTGTGAAGTGTAGATGGTGGTCCACTTCGGCTTTGTCTCTTCAGCGAGTCTGTAAACGTACTTCCAGATATACTGCTTGGCACGTTCATTAAGGACAAGCACCATCTCTATCGTATTGGTATCGGTATAGCATTCCTTTACCGGATCCCAGGTGTCACCGACCATGTAGACCTTGTCCACCATGTCGAAAATACTGTTCATGTACTTAAGCTTGGGAACCTCAAAGTAGTAAAGGGATACGACATCGTCAGGGTTAGACAGAAGATAATGTCTGCCTTCCTTCTTGAACTTGAGGGTTATGGTCTTGTCGATCGTTTTTTCGACATCTGCAAGAAGAGTATTAAAATCAGCAGGTCCCAAGAAGATGTCCCTTTTACCTATTACTTCGTTATAGTCCTTATAGGAGAACTTGACGTCTACTGAGCAGTCGCTTCCCCAGAGTCCTGACTTGAAGCTCTTCTCGTCGATCTCATAAGTCAGGGATGAGATTACCATATTCTTGACTACCAGAGCCTTGTCAGGCCTCGGTGTCTTATAATCGTCGTCCGCGATCTCCGGTACGGCCGGCATAGCTTTCTCTACTTCTTTTGAATCCTTGGTGCTGTTCTTGCGAAAATTCTCATAGTTGCACTCAGCAAGTGAAGCAGCGATCCTCTCGACCGCCTCATATACCCTGCTTTCCGTAGTGGAAACATCAGATTCATCTGTCTCTGTCTCGCTGGGATCTGTCTCCTTGGGCTTCATACAGGATGCCAATGTGAAGACATTAACCAGGATAAGTAATATAGCTATGAATTTCTTGCCCATTATTCCTTCCTCCGAACAACGCTATTATATTACATTACATTTCCCCGGGTGCAAATGTGGCACATTAAGGATTTTTGTAATAAAAAACCACCCCCGGAAGACCGGAGGTGGTAAATAACCTTAGTTAAAAGTCTATAGCGCTAAGATCAAGCCTTACCGTCTGAACCGAGAACGTACTTAATCTTGTGAGCAACCATGTCCTTAACTGCCTGACGAGCGGGCTTAAGGTACTGACGGGGATCGAAGTGATCAGGGTGCTCAGCGAAATACTTACGGATGTTACCTGTCATAGCAAGACGGATATCAGAGTCGATGTTGATCTTGCATACAGCGAGTGTAGCTGCCTTACGGAGCTGCTCTTCAGGGATACCAACTGCATCAGGCATGTTTCCGCCATACTGGTTAACCATCTTAACGAATTCCTGAGGTACAGAAGAAGAACCGTGGAGAACGATAGGGAAACCAGGGAGTCTCTTGATGCACTCTTCGAGAACGTCGAAACGGAGCGGAGGAGGTACAAGGATACCCTCTTCATTTCTTGTGCACTGAGCTGCTGTGAACTTGTAAGCACCGTGAGAAGTACCGATAGCGATAGCGAGTGAGTCGCATCCTGTTCTGGAAACGAATTCCTCAAC
>JAEEGJ010019160.1_pt1 | contig 15128 bp, 14 predicted proteins | sample 8958761 | NCBI WGS metagenome assembly JAEEGJ01 (sample SAMN16246546, study PRJNA631951) | gut metagenome | biome: gut microbiome; feature: rumen; material: RS-attached | host: Bos | place: Iran: Karaj | collected 2018-10 | reverse complement strand
CTTAGCTATATCGGGATCGAAATGCGTGCCCATGCACCTTTCGATCTCTTTTCTTACTTCGGCCTGAGAACGGGGAGATGAATAGGAACGTTGGGATGTCATTGCATCATAGCAGTCGGCAAGACAGATGATGCGCGCTTCTTCAGGGATGTCCTTGCCGGATAAGCCGTCAGGGTAACCTGTACCGTCGTATTTTTCATGATGCCACTTTGCACCCGTGCTCAATTTGGGCAGCTCCTTGATAGACTGCAGAATTTCCCATCCGATAACCGTGTGGGTCTTTATGATGTCAAATTCCTCATCCGTGAGCTTGCCCTTCTTGTTGATAATGTTAACGGGTATCCCAATCTTGCCGATATCGTGCAGAAGGCCGAGAGCATATATCTCATCCTGCTCGGCTTTGCTCTTACCCATACGCTTTGCAATTTCAGCGGCATATATTGCCACACGCTGCGAATGACCGTTTGTATAATGATCCTTGGCATCGACCGCTTTGGAAAAAGCAAGCATCATTTCATTCGAAAGCTTCTCCTTGACCTTAAGGGCAGTTTCTCTTTCTCTTGCCTCATTCAGTTCAGCTCTGGCTTCCAGTAGTCTTACATAATCCGGTGTTTCCAGTGACAGGAATATAACCAATACTCCCAGAGAAGCAATAAAGAGAGTTATGAGCATGTCGTCAAAATAAAGCATCTGGATCAAAAACATGGAACCGGCAACTATGCTGGAAATTCCCATAGCTCTGATCTGGGCTTTCCTGTAATTTTCAGTATGCCTGAGCATGTACATGCATCCGATAAAAAAGTACAAAATCGGGAATCCGTATGCTACCGGTATGAACAGCGCTTCATGTATATAATTCCCGTGACTGTCATAGGTAAATACCAGTCCCGTTATCGGATTGGAGAGAAGAAGCAGAAGATTGATCGAAAGCAAAGTAAAATTCATGACATTTCTTTTTGTTTTGCTGACTTCTCCCATATCGGAATAGGCATAGATATAGTAGATGAAAGCAAAAGCCGCAAGGGATGTCAGAATAGAATCGGTGATGTTAAAGAAATAATGTACGGAATTGGTAACTGACGCATGGGCGCTGGTGACGATAGCGGTAGCCACATCAAAGATATCGGCTATCATTACAACAAAAGCAAACCTTCTGAAGGCTACATTTATCTTTGTCATGTTGGTATAACGTAGCCACAGGTATGCGTATAGAGCGATATCCAGCGGAATAACCGCTACTTCCATGTATATATTATAATCAAGTACCATTACAAACTTTATCTCCCGGGAATTTTTGACCATTGAGGTACGTCTGTACAGTAACATAATCAGTTTAACACAAATTGAGGATTTACCTATACATTTCTGGTACGGTACAATCTCCGGTATAAATGATGGATAATCATTTAAATGTGATAAAATAGCACTATAAAGAACGTTATAAGGGAAATGAATAATGATCTATAAGAATATTACCAAAGCTATATTCCTCAAGCGTCCTAACCGTTTCATCGCTGAAGTGGAGATAGATGGTCATAAAGAAATAGTCCATGTGAAGAATACGGGCAGGTGTAAGGAACTACTGATACCCGGGTGTGAGGTATGGCTTACGGAACCCGGGACACCTGATCGTAAGACAAAGTATGATCTGGTAGCGGTTAGGAAGGGCAACGGTATTCTTTTCAACATAGACAGTCAGGCTCCTAACAAAGTGGTGAATGAGTGGTTGGCTGAGCAGGACTTCGATACGGTGAAACCTGAGTACACATACGGCGATTCACGTATTGATTTCTATATGGAACGCAAGGGCCAAAAGTACCTTATGGAAGTCAAGGGATGTACTTTGGAGGTTGACGGAATAGGTTATTTTCCTGATGCACCTACTGAGCGTGGAGTTAAGCATATTCAGGAATTGATAAAGGCAAAAAAGGCGGGATTCCGGTCTATATTGGCTTTCGTGATACAGATGGATGGAGTCAAGGAAGTAAGGGCGAATGTTGATACACATCTCGAGTTTGGAATAGCACTTGATGCAGCTAGAAAGGCAGGCGTAGAAATATGGTTTCTTACCTGTCATGTGGAACCTGATACTTTGAAGATAGTCGGAAAATCTGAGAAAGGATCCTGATTGTGAAAAGGTATAAGTGCCTGTTATTTACAATAATGATATCTGTGGCAGTTTTGCTGACTTCGTGTGGGTCACAGGGTATAACTCAGGCTGATCCGGATGAAGCATATCAGCAAGGTTACAGTGATGGTTATTCGACAGTAACTGATGAAGACACTCAGCCTCAGATAACGGAGAGTGAGCCTGAACCATCAATCTCAGAAGAGCCTGTTACACCGGAACCTTCTGCTGTGACAGATAACGATGAATCATCAACTCCAACAGTTCAACCGGATCCCGATGCTTCTATGTCGGCAGAGCTCGCTGATAATGATGACGAGAATCTTATTGCTTTAGTTACTGCAATGCAGGCATCGGCTCCCATAATAGATGCCGGTGAATGTAATGGCATTCAAGTAGACAATATGTTTATTCTGTCGAATACTGCGGAGAATGAGAAATACACTACAGTTACCGATGATCTCAAAATAGTAGAAATTGCTCTTCAGAATGCATACGGCAAAAATTGGTTGGAGATAGGATATACCAATTGTGTTCCGGCAATTAGATATGACTCGGTGCAGAACCGATATGAAGAGAATCCATATGATATGGTTCATCCGGGGTGGCATCATACATATGCTGTCATGTACAAATGCGTATGGTCAGATGGCAATCCCAGATATGGAGTATATTATATAAGTGTATACAACGACACTGATCAGGAACTGATGGCTATTCTTTGTCCCATACAGCAAGTCAGTGATGGCATGAATTTGTGGTAGAGATTTAAGGAAATGCGTGACTTTGACAAAATAAAAAATTATCAAGAGTTTAAAAGATACAAATGGACCAGAGCTGAACTACAAGAGATCTGCAAGGATCATGGTCTTAAGTTTGTAGGAACGGATAAGGAACTTAACAGGGTCATCGAATCTTACTATAACGGAGTAGTGATACCTCCGCGCCGTACCTGGTATACCAATAAAGTGCTAAGCACTTTCGTAAATGAAAACGCAGTGATGAATGGCCTCACGCTCAGTTTGATGTTTGTATCGGTATTGCTGTGTGGTATCGGAATCATCAACATGGTAAGAGGTGTAGATAATATCCATTATGTCCCGCATTTGGCATTTGGCGTTCCGCTTATAATATTAGCAATAATCGGCATCCAGACGGATCGTACTTTTGAAGTTCTTAAGAGTTATTCCCCAAAATGCGGAGACAAGCATTTTACGAGAGAGCAGATAGATGCTCAGGCTAATTCTGAGCAAACTGAACATTTACGTAGCATGGGAATTCTTCTTGCTCCCGAGATGATGATCGGTTATTCTGCAGGAGTTGCTGCGGTCGCGTATGAAGATATTTCATATTTCCGGATAAAAGAAACCTGGCATTCAGAACGCGTCGGAGGAAGATACAGTAACAAATACAGGGAGTATTACACCTACAAGATCGCTGCAATAACAAACGAAGGCAAGGCTGTCGTCCTATCCAACTCTACCGGAAATCCCGAAACAGAATTGGATAAGGTATATCCATACATTCTTAAATACAAGACTCAGTTACAGCCTCCGGTATATAAAAAGAGTTTATTGGCTTCGGATGATAAGCCTAAGCAGGTTACAGAGGGCAAAGGCATTAAGAGTGATGTAGAGAAGGCTGTAAGTGAACAGCATCTGACACCTGTTTCTGTAAGTGAGAAAACAAAAAAGAAATTTATCAGATATAAACTGGGAACTGCACTTTTGCTTATTCCGATTTCTTTTGCGATAGCTGCAGGTGCAATAGGTCTTCTTTTCCTGCTTTGGAGAGTGCGGAATATAAGCAGGGTAATCGCAACTTTACTGATAGGAGTATTTTTCCCTGTATATGCGATTTATTGCTTCTTTAAAACTCTGGTTGCAATTAAAAAAGGTGATATGGAGTTTTATTCGGGTGAAGTCGTTGATATTCACAAAGATGGTTACGCTATAAGAGGGCTTAGGTATCATTTGGGATACATTGAGAAGATGAAACCGAAACCTGAGCCATTCATAGGCGATACGGTTATTATTGCAAGGCTCATGGATGGATTCAGTCTGGTGGCAGACAAATGAAGTAGCTGAAATCTTGACAGTAAATAATGTAGATCTGAATCTTTGAAGATATATACAGGGGGCGGCTATGACAAAAAGACGTTTGAGAAAAACTCTTATAGGTATTGCCATTGCAATTGCACTGATTATTATTGCCAGACTATTCTTGTGGGCGTGTGTGTCTGTCGAAAGGAAAGTCAATCATCCGAAAGTAATGCGGATCATTTCTCATGATCTGACTTTTGAAGAGGAAACTCTGGATGAGCAGCTATCTCTTGCACTTAACTGGTTCAATCGTCGTCACCTATCTGACAGCGACAAAGGAAGACTTTGTGAGAGAATCAGCCTTATCTATCGTGCACGCGGAGACGAGCTTGATTATTACAGATATTTGGGATATGCGCTTTATTATCTTGAACAGAGCGGTGAGAAAGATTACTCCGTAAACATCTATCTGGATCTTGCTAATTTCTATCTCAACAATTACTCCTTTGATTCGGCGCAGCGAATGATTGATTCCGCAATGGAACTTGAATCCTTCGATACGATTGAAAATCTTCAGATCAAGAGTTATGCCTACCGTATTTGGGCAGTGCTTCTGATGCACAACGGAGAATATGATGAGGCGGAAGAATATCTTCAGAAGTCTCTGGAAATAACAGCTCTTTCCGATACGGGAGTTTTCGAAGATGCATATGTAGCTATATCAGAAGTGTGGCTTGCAAGGATTTATTTTGAAACCGGTCGAAGAGAAAAGTGTGAACAGATCCTCACCAAATACGATGACAGCCCGATTTTCACCCAGGTAGCCTACAGAGATATGATGATGAGGGATTTTATAATTCCTTATGAAGAAACAAAATGTCTGTATGTTGTTTCCGGTATATGGGACAAATATGATGGCACCATAATCGAAGACGCTGAAGAACTTGAGGCTTCATCTAAGATCATTGAGGAGTTCATAGATATTTGTGAAGAAAACGGCTATGAGAGCCATGAACTTGTCACTCTTCTGAGATTTCAAACCGACTATCCTACACATAGTTTGCAAATCAACGAGAATATCTATCTCGATCTTAAAAGACTTTACAATGAACTGCTAAACATGCAGAATGCCGGCTACGCAGAGATCATCGACAGTCAGATAAACATTTCCATGGATGAAATGGCAAGGGACAATGCAACCGTCAGAATACAAAGGAGCAGGGAGATATATTTCTTTGTCGGCTCATTTATCATGCTTGTTCTTTTGCTGGGCGGTCTGTGGCTGATCATAAGCTATTCCTACGACGGCCTTACACGTGTCCAGAATAGAAGACAGTTTGATAAAAAGCTTGCCTACCTTCGTAAAAGAAAACAGCAGTACGGCATCGTCATGATGGATATAGACAATTTCAAGAAGGTTAATGACGTATACGGTCACCAATCGGGAGATAAAGTTCTTCAGCGTCTCGGACAGATACTGGCTAAAGAGGAATCGGCAAATGTTTCGGTCTACCGCTATGGCGGTGAGGAGTTTGCTGTTATTCTCGGAAAAGCAGTTTTGGGAAGTGCTATGAGTATTGCACAGAGAATCAGAACCTCCATGGAACATGAGAACTGGGATTTCGATCCCGATAAGGTCATTACACTCAGTCTTGGAATTGCCGGCGGAAGCGGAGATGAAGATGTGGTTTCAATGGCGGATGCCAATCTCTATACATCCAAAAACACCGGCAAGAACCGCGTCACAGGTGAGATAAAGAAGTAATGAAAAGACTTATCTTTGCAATTGCATCTCTGCTGCTATTAGGAGTGGAAATCCTCATAGGCCTCTATGCATTAGGCTGGGTCAGGAACTACCTGGGCGATGTCCTCGTGGTTATACTTCTGTATACCCTGTGCAGAACAGTGAGCCCGGAGCGCCCGAGTAACCCCTATATCCTTCCTACAGCTATCCTTGCCTTTGCATTTATCGTGGAATTCCTACAGCTCTGGGGATTCTGCGACAGATTCGGCATCACCAACAGACTCCTCAGAATTATCATCGGAACCGGATTTTCACCCGAAGATCTCTTAAGCTATGCCATCGGATCCGTTCCTTGCTATATCACAGAGCTTATCATTAGGCGAAAAACTCCACAGGCTTGAACTCTCCCGGATTATCTACGTATGCATATCTGTAAAAGACTTAAGGAGGTTAAATCATGAGTGAAATAGATGATCTTATCAATATGATCGACGGCAAGATGAACAGCGGAGTCAGCAGACTTAAAGTTGGCTTCAGTGAGGAAGTTGAAGAGGGACAGAAGAAGGAAGCATATCATCTGGGCAGATGCGACGTTGGAAGTCCCTGGGCTACCGGAACTGTAGGCAATTGTGATGCTGTCGATACGGATTTACAGGTGAAGTAATATGAAAAAGCAGACAGGAAAACTTACATTTGCATATATGCTTACAGCAGGAGCAGTCATGGGACTTGGGGGATGCGGAATGAATGAACCCGGTGTGCCCGTATATGGACCGCCCGAGGGGCCTATGATAGAAGATGATACGGATGATCCCATGAACGAGGTGTACGGACCTCCCGAGGCTTATGAAATAGAGGATGAAGAGTCCGCTGATACAGGCGAGGAGCATTATATCGGTACATTTTACTCGGATGATGGGACTGTTTCCATTGTTCAGGATTTTGATGCGGGAACAGCTGTGATAGTTGACGGAGACGAAGAAATTCCCGTGGAAATATCTGACGGTGTATATGGCCCACGTATCATGAAGTGTGATATAGACGGTGATGGGGAAGATGAATATGTGATCTCCGAGTGTGAGGGAACAGGCACCGGTTTTTCCACTCATGGTCTTTGCATAGTTGAAAAGACTGATTCGGATTACAAGCTCACCCGCTATGATTGGAATTACTTTGCTGAAATAATCAACAGCAGGTTCAGTTATTCATATGATCCTGATGAAAACAAAATCCTCTTCAGGATTCAGAACGGAGAAGAGGTTGCTGAATATCCCGTGACTCTCGAGGGTGATGAGAAATTGGATGATGTGGTCTTTACCGACATAGTGGATGTGTATTTTGAGGATGGTAAGGTTTATCTGTCCGCAGCTTCAGGTCTGATCTTCGCAGATCATGGCTGGCCGGAGTACGAGCAGGGCATTGAGCCTTACGCCCCAATCACTGTAGATACCGATTCCGGTATCACAGTCGGAGACTTTACAGTGAGACCTGACGACGGAGAAAAGTAGTTGAGTCGGGTGACGGTGCGGTGACGGAATGCATCAAAAATGATATACTTAAGGAAGTACTTCTGAAACACAGATCGGAGGTGGTAGGAATGGTACTGACGGAGTTTAATGAGGAAGTTTATAAGAAAGGGATCTATGATGAAGGCTACTCTGAGGGAGTAAGCCATGGGATGGCTCAGGGTATATCTCAAGGTCAGTCTGCGCTTGCGGAGGCTATTAAGAGAATTCATACCGGCGCTTCGGTAGACGATCTGATTAAGGCCGGGTTTGATAAAGAAACTGCAGATAATTACGTTTGATAATAAGGCGGGGGTGATCAAATTGGTCAGTCTCGCCTTTTTTATGGTAAGAAAGAAGAATTATGAAAGTGAAGCATATTAAGAAATCACCTCGTTATGCCAAAGTTCCTCTTTTGCTGGGACTTGCATCCTTACTGTTTTATCCGGTTATTATGCTGGGGCTGTTTCTGAATCTGCCTTATCCGGTATATATTGCGGTTTTCCTGATAGGAGTCTTATTACCTATAGCAGGTTTCTTTATTCTGCTTAAGAATCCGTTAAGCAACACCTCGGAGAAGGTGTTATTTGTATGCGGCATCATAGTATGTATCATTATGACTATCATTAATATGATTGTTTTGTATTGGGGAGTCTGGATTCTTTTGGCGGCGAAGGATGAAATCCCTTACTTATTCGGATATGAGAGATTGGTGTGACTTAAATCTTATTTAATTTGGGGTACTGTCATGAACATAACTGTAATAGATGATAAATGGACTTTTAGAAGGGGATACCTTGATTCAATATCCATGATGGAAGCTGATCCCGGCACGGAAGTGGATCTTCCTCACGACGGAATGATAGGAACTGCGGTTTCTAAGGATGCTCCTGCGGGAGTGGATTCAGGCTTTTTTCAAGGGGGACTGTCCAATTACACTAAATATGTATTCATCCCCGAGAAGTGGCAGGATGGATGCGTCGGACTTAAATTTGATGGAGTCATGATGAATGCAACCGTTGATGTAAACGGAAGCAGAGTATCGATATGTCACAATGGCTACGCACCTTTTTACATCGACTTGACCGATTACGTAACCTATGGCGAGAAGAACCGCATCACAGTTAACGTAAACACGAGCATGCAGCCTAATTCCAGATGGTATACGGGTTCCGGTCTTTACCGCAGTGTTTCTCTGTGCCATGGTCCCAGGGTCCACATAGTTCCGGACGGAATATATGTCTATACCAAAGAAGTCGCGAGCGGCTATGCATTTTTGGAGGCTCTCGTTGATGTAGAAAATTCAGGTCTCGGCAATCGTATGGCGGAAGTTGAGCTATCGCTTTATAAGGAAGAAACGGGCGAGCTTGCGGCATGCACAAAGCGCGTGATCCATGTAGGCCGCGGTATGACTGAAAGTGCGAGGATCACCCTTAATGTTAAGGATCCACTCCTCTGGAATGCGGATACTCCAAACCTTTATAAGGTTAAGGCTGTTGTCAGAGACCTCGGAAAATACACCACGCATCTTGTTCCTGATGAAGATCCAACTGTGGATGAGGCAGAGACTCTTTTCGGAATCAGGACAATCAGTGCAGATCCCGTTCGCGGTCTTTTGATAAACGGACAGAGTGTGACCCTGAAGGGCGGATGTCTGCACCATGACAACGGACTCCTCGGTTCCGTTACTTTAAGAGAGATCGAAGAAAGAAAAATAAAGAAGTTAAAGAGCGTGGGCTTTAACGCAATCCGTACAGCTCATAATCCTCCCTCATCCGCACTTATTGAAAGCTGCGACCGTCTGGGCATGTATGTTTTTGACGAAGCTTTTGATGCATGGTACATCGGAAAAAGAGGAGGGGACTACCATCAGTTTTTCGAAGCTGACTGGGAGAAGGATCTTACGGCATTTGTAAAAAGAGACCGCACCCATCCTTCGATCATCATGTGGTCTACGGGAAATGAGATCCCTGAACGCGGAGGCCTTGGAAATGGCTATACCAGAGCAACTAAGCTAGCGGAGAAGATCAGATCACTTGATTCGAGCAGACTTATCAGTAACGGAATATGCTCGTTATGGAGCGGACTTGACGATAAACTTGCAGTAGGACAAAACCAGGCACAGAATGCTGGCGACGGTCTTAAGTCCACACTTCAGGAAGCTGCTACAGAACCCTTCACCAACGGACTTGATGTGGTCGGATACAACTACATGGAAGAAATCTATGAAAGGGACCATGAGATGTTCCCCGAAAGAGTCATTCTCGGATCCGAGAACTTCCCCAAGGAGATCGGCTTCCGCTGGCCAATGGTTGAAAAGCTTCCGTATGTCATCGGTGATTTTACATGGACCGCATGGGACTATATAGGCGAAGCAGGTATCGGAAAAGCAGCTTACGTAGATCCGGATGACACTAATGCACCTAAGAATCCTTGGGATCTTATGCCACAGCAGACTTCATACTATCCCTGGAGACTTGCTAACGATGCGGACTTTGACATAAACGGAGGAATGCTTCCTCAGGGCGCGTACAGGAGCGTTGTATGGGGAAGTGATAAGACCTATCTGTATTCAATGCATCCGGATACCTTCGGTAAAAAAGAGATCGTAGGCATGTGGGGATTTCCCTATGTCCATACAAACTGGAACTATAAAGGATATGAAGGATCTCCGATCGAACTGGTTGTTTTTTCACATGCGGATGAAGTAGAGGTCTTCATAAACGGAGAGAGCATAGGAAGAAAAGCTGTATCCATGGAGCGCCCCATGCCATGCAGCGCAAGGTTTGAGACCGTATATAAAGCCGGTGAAGTAACTGCGGTAAGCTACACTGCAGGTAAGGAAGTCGGCAGGGATACACTTGTGACCACAGGTGAACCTGCAACAATCAGCATTTCTATCGATAAAGAGAGTATGCGTGCCGACGGTCATGACCTGATCTACGCATCCGTCATGATAGTTGATTCGGAAGGACGCGTTGTTCCCGATGCCGAGGTGAGCATAAATGCATCTGTTTCAGGTGCGGGATACCTTGCAGGTTTTGGATCTGTCAACCCTGTTACGGAAGAAGATTACACAGATGATGAAGCCGTAACCTATCGAGGACGCGCAATGCTTATAGTAAGATCAGGCTACGAAGCAGGAATGGCCAAACTTGAAGTCAGCTCCGAAACTCTGGGAAGCAGCTTTGAATGCGTAGTGCCGGTTGGACATCATATAAAAACCTCCTAAGCAGTTTAAGCTGCTTAGGAGGTTATTTTTGTTATTGCAAAACTTTTTATACGGTAAAGAACTTTACGCTTTCGTTGATCTGTTCAACTGCTTCGGCAACGGACTGTGCGGCTTCGGATACATTGTTGCTGGATGTGGCAACGTTCTTCGAGCTTTCGGTCAGCTGATTAATGGTAGCAGTTACTTCTTCGGAAGTTGCGGACTGTTCCTCGGATACAGATGCCATATTGGTAGCAACGTCGTTTACCTTCTCCATCTGATCGGCCATCATCGACATTGTACGGCTTGCATCATTCAGGTCATTTGTAATCTGCTGGAATGTTGAAGCGGCATTTGTGATCGCTTTGGAGCTTTCATTGATCATCTTAGTGTTATACTCGGATTTCTCAGCAAGTACACGTACCTTTGCGGTCATGCCGCTGATGATATCCGCAATCTGCTTGGTTGCATCGGCACTGTTATTGGCCAGCTGTCCGATCTCTGTAGCAACTACGGCAAATCCGCGTCCTGCTTCTCCCGCACGTGCAGCTTCTATGGAAGCGTTGAGTGAGAGGAGATTGGTCTGACCTGCGATGCCGTTGATCATATCTACGATCTGATTGATCTGCTCGGCTGCTTCATCCACAAGACGTACCGCATTGTTCATGTCGTTCATGGAAGATACGATCTCATCCATGCCGTCACTTACATGACTCATGTCCTTTCTTCCGATCTCGGCCTTTTCAACCAGCTCGACCATATTAGTTTCAACTTCGCGCTCTGCCTCAGAAAGTTCAGCTACGGTTGTGGCGAGAGTTGTGGCATTATCTGCAACTTCTGTTACGGATTCTGCCATTGATTCCATACTGTCAAGGATCTGTTCCATGGATGCGGCCTGTTCCCCGGCTTCCGTACTCAAAACACTTGCAGTGTCCTGAGAAATCTTTGAATCTGAATCAAGGCGCTGGGTTACATCCTTGATGTTCTTGATCGCATTACGAATATTAGCGACAAGGCCCTGCATCGATTCGTTCATTACTGCGATCTCATCATTGCCTTCAGCTTTGACTTCGACTGTGAAATCACCTTCACTGATGCTCTTTATATTTTCTGTAAGTTCGGTGACGGGCTTTTTGATCATCCTGCCGAGTGCTGTTACAAACAGTACTATGATAACGATCAGCATTACTATGCCGACAGTAACAACGGTGTTTACCATTGAATACACTTTGTGAAGGACATCGCTTTCATTTGCGTAATCGACTACTACCCAGTCGGTTCCCTCTACGCTGTAGACAGCTGCGATATAGGTGACTCCGCCTGATTTGAAAGTTGATACGGTGCCGTCTTCGGCAGTCAGGATGTTCGAGAGACTCTTATAGAAATCATCTTCAGTTTCTTCTGTGTTATAACCGCAGTATTCACTGTTTTCACAGCTCAGGATCAGACCGTCTTTCGTGATCATGGCAGCACGTCCTGTATCAAAAACAGTGACGTCATTCAGATACGCCTGGCTGGCTGCCATCATAAGATCGGATGCTACAGTGCCTTCTCTGCCGTCTTTTAAGTGAACGTGACGGACAACTGTAGCACAGAGATCTCCGGTGTCGGAATCAAAATAAGGAACGTCGTAGTAATAGAAATAGGAGTTATCGTATCCCATACCCTGTTTATACCAGGCTGACTCTCTAACATCTTTTCCGGGATCCCATCCTGAAGGATCGAGATATGCTCCGTCATTAAGCGCCAGATATACACCGGTGGGGATCATGTCATAGCGAGCTATAGTCTGATCCAGGAACGCAATTATCTCATCATCATCCGCAAATTCCTGAATCTCCAGGGAATCGGCGATCGCGTTGAGATAGTAGAATGTAGAATTAAGCTGTTTGTTTATTTCCTTCGAATCCGCAGCTACATGCTGCTCCATCGAAGTATATAGAAGATCTTTGATAAGGTTAAGACCGAATGTTGCAACGACTGCGATGATAACTACAACTCCCAGGATAATTACAGGGAGCAAAATGCCCATCAGCTTTGCACTAAGTTTTTTTGTCTTTTGTAAGCTTTTGTCCTGACTCATTTCGTTCTCCTTTCAAAGTGGTATATATAATCAATATAGCACATTATAACGCACGTTACCATAAGCAAAAAATGTGGTATATTTGCCTATGTAGAGGCATTCAGAAGCCCTTTCGTGCTAAAATATCCATATCGGCAACATCGGTGGTGTTGGTCCGGAGGCTACAAAAGATAAAGGGAGATCCAAATGGAAGTAAATCAGATTCGAAACAGTCAGCTTAAGGAAAATCTTGCAACCAAGGAACAATATGAAGCACTTTTCCTGGAGATGAATCCGGGATACTTCGAGAGGGACTATGTTCAAAATGTTCCCGAAGATGAGCCTGCTTCCGAGATGATGCTGGATTTGTATGATTTTGACGAGAATATCTATTCGAAATCTTTCGGTGATGAAGTTACTTTCGGATACTATGAAGGTGACATCGATAAGCTTAAAGAAGATGTAGCAAGAGTTGTCCCTCACTGGACTCAGTTTTTCGGAGAATGGTCTCGCGTATATTGTGCGTTTGTTAACGGGGAGCCGGCATCCTTTTGTCAGATTCAGGATTTTGGCGAGCACATGGTAGGCGATTCTAAATGGAAAATTGGCGGACCCGGATGCGTCGGAACTCTACCCGAATATCGTAACCGTGGTCTTGGACTATCCATGGTGAAGAACGTCACGAAGATTCTTCGCGATGAACACTATGATCACAGCTATATCCACTACACTTACGAGACTGCCTGGTATGGAAAACTTGGCTATAAGACATTTGTATCGTGGAACGGAAAAGGATTTGTTGAAGGATAATAATTGATTATTACCTTTGGAGGAACACAAAATTGTCACGAGTACATTTTGAAGAGGACCGACTCGTAGTTGAGACTTATTTTGGTTTCTTTTTCAATAGAAAAATAAAGATTAAGTACGAGGATATGGAGAGGATTGAGTTTCCCGGCGGAACGGATGTTTTGTTTTATCTGAAGAACGGGAAAGTCAAGAAGATTCCTGATCCGGGACTTGTCACGTTTTATACCGGATTTGGTGAGATGCTGAAAAAGTACAGGATTCCTTTTCAGGAACGACTGTCGGATACGGGACATGAATCAATAGAGACGGTAAGAGAGAAGGCTGAGGAGTGTCGTAAGGTGGCACTCGCGTATGCAAATCGTGCTTTGCAGGAAAAGTACGGTCCTCAATATGAATTCGAGGGAAAGATTGTAGAACGCATTGTTTGTACCACGCTTGAATTCAGACTTCTGAAGAACGGAGTGATTCAGGAGGAAGATGATTATGATGAGAACATTGACGGAGAACCAATCATCGATGAAATGGATATCGCGTATCTGAATGCATGGGATCCCGAATTAGAGCGAGGAGAGTATTATATTACCGAGGAGGCTCTCAGCAAAGCTGCTTGCGAGAACTATCTGGATGAGAACCTGCTTAAAATATTTTTCGAGTACTTTATAGAAGACAAAGAGTAACTTATAACTATGCACCGTCTTAAATCCCTTGAAAAAGAAATAAAAGCTCATGAATACTGCCCGGATCAGATAGGGTACTATTTTTGCTGTGAGTTTGTAGACATGACGCTTGATGATTTGGAACCACTTAAGGAACTTCTGGTAAAGCACAAAATCATTGGTCCGGATAACTCGCTTGAAACGGTTAAGGCTGAAGACCCGCAGGAGGATTTCACAGCGATAGCAGATGAATGGCATTTCACCGATGAGGTAAAGGCCGAGTTCAAATCGATAATAGATGATGCGGATGCATATTATATCGTAAACATCAAAGGGCCGGATGCCCGCAGCCTCAGCGATTGGAGCAGCATCAGAGTACTTCAAAAGGGCAATCAATTTGCCGAACTGGAATTTTATATCTGTGACTGATTTTATGGATTCTAAAGGAGCGGGACATGAGAATACTTATCGTTGAAGATGAAAAAGCACTTGCTAAGCTCGTTGCAGACAGACTTACGAGAGATCACTATACGGTAGACATTTCAAATGACGGCGAAGAGGGGCTGTACAATGCTTTGTCGGGCGCGTATGACCTTATCATCCTCGACATCATGCTTCCCGGAAAAAGCGGTATAGAGATCTTAAAGGAAGTCAGAAAAGAAAACACGGAAGTTAAGATCATCATGCTTACCGCAAAAGCAGAGCTTGAAGACAAACTTGCGGGTTTCAGTAACGGTGCCAATGATTACATCCCTAAGCCTTTCCATATAGATGAACTATCTGCACGCGTAAATGCCCAACTTAATATCGGAAAGGCTGTTGAAAACAGTATTAAGTTCGGCGACATTGTTTTGGATTATGATTCATCGAAGATCAAATGCACGACAACCGGAGAGGATGTCAGCATCAATAATAAAGAGTTTCAACTTCTCGAATATTTGATCAACAATTCAGGCAGAATTCTTTCAAG
>JAEEGJ010019159.1_pt1 | contig 15131 bp, 8 predicted proteins | sample 8958761 | NCBI WGS metagenome assembly JAEEGJ01 (sample SAMN16246546, study PRJNA631951) | gut metagenome | biome: gut microbiome; feature: rumen; material: RS-attached | host: Bos | place: Iran: Karaj | collected 2018-10 | reverse complement strand
CAGAGGCTTCTGATAATGATAAATATGTAGCCCTGCAGTTCCTGCGCAATGCCGAGGTGGCTGCCCATGGCATCCTGCCTTTCTGCCAGGACACCGGTACTGCTATTATTCATGGCGAGAAGGGACAGCAGATTTGGACAGGTTTTGAGGATGAAGAGGCACTGAGCCGTGGTGTCTATAACACCTTCACTCAGGACAACCTGCGCTATTCTCAGAATGCTCCGCTGAATATGTACGACGAGGTGAATACCCGTTGCAACCTGCCTGCTCAGATTGACATCGAGGCTACAGAGGGAGCTGAGTATCGCTTTGTGATGGTCGCAAAGGGTGGCGGAAGCGCCAACAAGACCTACTTCTACCCCATGACCAAAGCTACCATTCAGAATGAGGGAACTCTGTTGCCTTTCCTGGTTGAGAAGATGAAATCACTGGGTACAGCAGCCTGTCCTCCTTACCACATTGCCTTCGTGATTGGCGGAACCTCAGCTGAGAAGAACCTGCTGACTGTGAAACTCGCTTCTATCAAGTACTACGACAGTCTGCCTACCACAGGTGATGAGACAGGACGTGCCTTCCGTGATATCGACTTGGAGAACAAACTGCTCGACGAGGCCCACAAGATAGGACTCGGTGCTCAGTTCGGTGGCAAGGCTCTGGCTCACGACATCCGCGTCATCCGTCTGCCCCGTCATGGTGCCAGCTGTCCTATCGGTATGGGTGTGAGCTGTTCTGCTGACCGTAATATCAAGGCCAAGATCAATGCTGACGGTATCTGGTTGGAGAAGATGGATGCTAATCCTGCTGAACTGATTCCTGCAGAATATGCCAAGGCTGGTGAAGGTCAGAACACCATCGTCATCGATCTGGACGAGGGTATCGACGCTGTCCGCAAGGAACTCTCCAAGTATCCTGTTTCCACGAGGGTAAACCTGCGTGGAACCATCATCGTGGCTCGTGATATTGCACACGCTAAGTTGAAAGCCCGTATCGATGCTGGCGAGCCCATGCCCGAATACTTCAAGAAATATCCTGTGCTCTATGCAGGACCTGCTAAGACACCAGAAGGTTATCCCTGTGGTTCGATGGGACCCACGACAGCCAACCGTATGGACCCCTATGTTGACGAATTCCAGTCGTTGGGTGCATCGCTGGTAATGATTGCCAAGGGCAACCGTTCACAGGTAGTTACCGATGCCTGTCAGAAGTATGGTGGTTTCTATCTGGGCAGCATCGGTGGTGTTGCTGCAGTTCTCTCAAAGTCGAGCATCAAGAGTATTGAGTGTGTAGAATATCCTGAACTCGGTATGGAGGCTATCTGGAAGATTGAGGTAGAAGACTTCCCCGCCTTCATTTTGGTTGACGACAAGGGTAACGACTTCTTCAAGCAGTTGAAGCCCTGGTGCCCCAACGCAAAATAAGTAAAAGATGAACAAGAAAGCACTCTGGCTACTCCTGACCCTATTCCTTTCCCTGCGCATCATGGCGCAGGGCGAGGATTTCACTATCCTCAAAGGCGATTGCATGCCTTTGGCTGATGAAAGTACAGCTGATAGCCACCGTGCCACTCATCGTGCCCTGATACCCAAGACGGATTGGGACAGGGAAAAGATTTATAAACAGATGGTGATACTCTTCACTTTCTCTGGCGATGACAGTGAATTCACTATGGAGAACCCCCAAGAGTATTACCAAAAACTATTCAACGAAAAAGGCTTTAATCCTAACCTGGGACCTGGCTGTGTGGCTGACTATTTCAGAGACCAGTCGGGTGGACTGTGTAACATTGAGTTTGACATCTATGGACCTGTACAGGTTTCGTCTAAATCACAGCCCTACGACGAGCCAGACGAGAAGACTCGCAATTACGGAAGGGACTCTATGAGAGAGGCTACCCAGCTTGTCCTTGAAGCCAATCCCGATGTGGACTACTCGCAGTATGACTGGAATGGCGACGGCACTATCGAACAAGTGATTTATATTTTTGCAGGTCCCCCTGGAAATCAGACTAACAAGTATGGACACATCTGGCCAAACACCTCCACTTTCAATGTCGTCACCACACCTGACGGGAAGAAGATTGCGCCTTATTCTGCCAGTGGCGAATACTGGGGGATAAGGAAAGCTGACAATGTTGTCGTGTATTGTGGTATCGGCACTGTCTGCCATGAGTACTCCCACAGTCTGGGACTGCCCGACATCTATCCGACAACTGCAGACCAAGGCTATTCTGTCTGCGATGAATGGGACCTGATGGATGGTGGTAATTTTACCAATTGGGGATGGTGCCCACCCAACTACACAGCACTGGAGAAATACCTGATGGGGTGGCTGGAGCTGACAGAACTGAACGAGGCTGCCACCATCACTGGTATGAAACCGGTATCCGAGGGTGGAACTGCATACATTGTCAAACATTCCGATTCCGAATGGCTGCTGCTCGAAAATCGCCAGCAAACCGCATGGGACGCAGGGACGCCAGGCAAGGGGCTCGTCATCTACCATGTAAACTATGACGGTTCTGTATGGCAAGGAAACAGTGTGAATAACGACAAGACGAAGCGTCGCTTCCATCTTGTTCATGCTGACAACATGGATTATGACGCGTGGAGTACATATATCGAGGAGAAGAAGTTGAATCCTTATGCTGCTGACGATAGGATGAACCGCCTTTTCCTCAGCACCTCACCCTATCCATATATCTCTGAGGATAAGGAAACGGTGAATAACGAACTGACAGACACCTCTACCCCAGCAGCCACGATGTTCTATCCCGGTACGGAAGGTGAGATGCTGTTAGCAAAACCCATCACGAATATCCAGATGACGGACGACGGACTCATCTCGTTCGACTTTATGGGAGGAACAACGGGAATCCGCCACTTACCGATAGCTGGCGACAACGACGCGTCCTGCCTGTATAATCTGCAAGGCCAGCGCATTAATATTCCCAAGCCTGGGAATTTATATATTGTGAAGAAAAATAATGGTACGACCTATAAATATATAAAATGAAGCATTTGAAAAAGATATTAACCCTTCTCCTGTTGTTGACCACACTGACAACAACTGCCCAACAGGAAGTACAACGGCAAGGGTGCCGACGCGGCACGCCACGCAGCCAGCATGGGATGACGCTTCGCTCAGCGCAGAGCCGACAATTGGGCGGTGATTTCTATACGGGCGAGCGTCACCAACTGACCGTGCTCGTATCGTTTGCTGACTTAAGCTTTGAGGGCGACGAGACTGCCACGATGACGAAATGGGACAATATCATGAATACCAAAAACTATCAGGAAGAACCCTACAAAGGTTCTGTGCGCGACTATTTCTACGCCCAGAGCTATGGAACGTTTGACCTGAACTTCGACTTGCAGTATGTGCAACTCACGGAGGGGGAAGCCCGATACGCCAGCACAGCCAATGATGATGAGAATTCGCAGTTTCTGGTCAACGACATCATGGACATCCTCACGGAGCGTGACATCGACTGGAGCCTGTATGACTGGAATGGCGACGGATTTGTCAATCAACTGATGATTATCTTTGCAGGAAAAGGCATGAACGACGGGGGAGGTTCCAACTCCATCTGGGCACACCAATGGTGGCTCAGCGACCATCTGAACAAGTCAACAGAGGATGATTCGAGCGACTACTGCGAGCCCCGCACTGTCACCTATGGCGACAAGACCTACAGTGTTGATTGCTACTGCGCCGTGCCAGAATCAGGACGTTCGTATGCCAGTTTCGGAACTCTCTGTCACGAATTCAGCCATTGCTTCGGCTTTCCCGACTTCTATTTCAGCAGCACATCATACGTAAAGCAGTGGGATCTGATGGACTATGGCAACTATAACGGCAACGGCTATATCCCCTGCAGCTATTCTGCCCACGAACGCTGGCTCATGGGATGGCTCCCGTTTACTGAGCTCAGTGAAGGGACAACGGTCACGGACATGCCTGCCCTCAGCGACAAGCCCGTAGCCTATCTCATCCGCAACGACGCCTATGAGAACGAGTTCTACGTGGTGGAGAACCGCCAGCAGAAAGACTGGGATGCCGGATTGCCCGGTAGCGGTATCGTCATTTTCCATATTGACTTCGATAATGATGCTTGGTTGAATAAATACGTAGGTCCTAATCATCCTGTGTTTGTGGACCAGAATAACACCTCATACAAAGAATCAAATGCGTACACCATCATCCCTGCCAACGCAAACGCCAGTACCTCTGCGTCCAGCGGTTGGGCGTACCCCTATCTTAGCAACAACGAATTGACTAATACGTCATCGCCTGCCTCGACTCTCAATCATAAGAACAGCCAGGGCGAGTTCCTGATGAACAAGTCGCTGACAGATATGGCTGTCACCGATGGGCTGGCCTCGTTTGTCTTTGGCGACAATTACATCAAATTCCCAGAGCTGCTGAACAAGGTGACGTTCTTCCATGAGACGAGGAGCTTCAAACTGCCTGCAGGAATCACTGCCAGTGTCGTGACCAATATGACAGATGACGGAAAACTGGTTTGCGAGAAGATTGTCGATCAGACTCTGCGCGACGGTATCACCCCATCCAACACCCCCATGATTCTGACGAAAGAAGACGCTTCGTTGCCTGCTTCCATTTCATTGACAGAAGTCACCAAGACACAGCCTTACGACGGTCCTAACCTGCTCAGAGGTTCTGACAATGACTGTACAACGGATATCTACGGAGCTGACTATCTGTTCTATAAACTGGCATTAGGACATTCCGCCTCCGACTACCAAAGTATTTACAGCTGGTATTGGGGCGCTGAGAACGGAGGTGCATTCCACATCGAGGCCCATAAGGCATGGCTCGCCCTGCCCATGACCAATGCAGCTTCCCAACTGTCGATGATTAACGCCAGCGAGTTGACCTCACTTCGTGAGATAGGAAACGACAAACTGGGCATCGGCACTGACGTCTATTATGACCTCAGCGGTCATCGTGTAGCCTATCCCAAGAAGGGTATCTTTATTCTTAACGGTAGAAAAATAGTGATACGATGAAGCAACTATATACATATCTCCTGCTGCTCACCTGTTGTCTGTGGGTTTCATGCAGCAAGTCTGACGACAAGTCAAATACCTACGAAGTAAACATGTCTGTCACTGCTTTGGGTGAACTGAAGGAATACACCCTGAAGGATTTTGCCAACTCCATTGACGAGATAACCATTCAATCCACACAACCCTCCTGGGCGTTGATAGAATTAGAGACGAACACCAACAACGAAGTGGTCGTCATAGTGATGGTGGACGAAAATGACGAAGAGGCGGAACGTACCCACCAAGTGTCACTGAAGGCAGAGAACGGACATATCTTCCTTCTCAATATCACCCAGAAGGCACCATTGTTCTTTGAGAAAACGTTGGATTTTGCAGGACAAGGCGGACAGCATGCCCTCACCTTGGAGAATTTTACGCCACCTGTCGTATCTACTGAAGGACTGGATGACTGGTTGGAGATTGAGTGGAAAAGCGAAACGTCAAGGGATATCATTGTCACAGCAAAAGCGAACCCTTCAGCTACCGAGCGTACTGCTCAGATAACGCTAAAGGATTCGCAAGGCAATCATACCATTCTTCATGTGTCGCAAACAGTCATGAAGGACAATTCTGACGACACCACAGAACAGACAACCGACCAGGAAGCGCTCTAACAACTGTTGTTAATTCCTGAATACCAGTCCTTCACCGAATTCGTCGATGACGATGGGCTTTGAGCGATCCACCTCGTCAGCCAGAATCTTGCGCGAGAGGTCGTTGAGCACCAAGTGCTGGATGGCCCGTTTCACTGGTCGTGCTCCGAAGTCGGGATCATATCCCTCCTGAGCCAGATAGTTGACAGCAGCATCGGTAATGTCGAGCTTGATGCCCTGAGGCTCCAGCATGTCCGTCAGTCGTCGCATCTGCAGACGCACCACATCGGCTATCTGCTCCTGCGTCAGCTGCTGGAAGGTGATAATCTCATCAATACGGTTCAAGAACTCAGGGCGCATCGTCATGCGAAGCTGTTCACGCGTGGCATTCGACGTCATGATGATAATCGTGTTCTTGAAGTTGGCAGTCCTGCCCTTATTGTCCGTCAGTCGCCCATCGTCCAGCACCTGCAGCAGGATGTTGAACACGTCTGGGTGTGCCTTTTCGATTTCGTCGAAAAGTACAACACTGTAGGGCTTGCGACGCACAGCCTCCGTCAACTGTCCACCCTCATCATAACCAACATAGCCCGGAGGTGCACCGATCAGACGGGAAACGGTATGCTTCTCCTGATATTCCGACATATCGATACGCGTCATCATGGTCTCGTCATTGAAAAGGTATTCTGCCAAGGCCTTGGCAAGTTCAGTCTTACCAACACCTGTCGTGCCGAGGAAGATGAACGACGCTATGGGACGCTTGGGGTCTTGCAGACCAGCACGCGAACGGCGCACGGCATCAGAGACAGCGCTGATAGCCTCGTCCTGTCCGATGACACGGCGGTGCAGTTCGGCCTCGAGGTTCAGCAGCTTCTCGCGTTCACTCTGCAGCATGCGGGTGACAGGGATGCCCGTCCAACGGGATACCACCTCGGCGATGTCGTCGGCGGTGACTTCCTCGCGAACCATTCTTCCGCCGACAGAATCGGCGGACACAGTATTCAACTGTGCCTGGATGGCGGCGATGTCGTCTTCGAGGGCCTTCAGCTTCGAATAGCGTATCTCGGCTACCTTACCATAGTCGCCCTCGCGCTCCGCACGCTCGGCCTCGTACTTCAGGTTCTCCATCTCTTGCTTGTCCTGCTGGATCTTGTTCACCAGCTGGCGCTCGCCTTCCCACTTGGCACGGTACTGCGTCTCCTGCTCCTTGAGCTCGGCAATGTCCTTGTCAAGATCTGCGAGCTTAGTGGAAGCGGGAGAACCGCTTCCCACTGTAATTTCGCGCTTGATGCTCTCGCGCTCGATTTCCAGCTGGGCCAGACGACGCATAATCTCATCCAGTTCCTCGGGGACGCTGTCGCGCTCCATACGGAGCTTGGCAGCTGCCTCGTCCATCAGGTCGATGGCCTTGTCGGGCAGGAAACGCTCAGAGATATAACGCTCCGACAGTTGGACGGCAGCGATACAGGCATCGTCCTGGATACGTACCTTATGGTGGTTTTCGTAACGTTCCTTCAGACCACGCAGGATAGAGATAGCGCTCAGCTCGTCAGGCTCGTCCACCATCACCGTCTGGAAACGACGCTCCAGAGCCTTATCCTTCTCGAAGTACTTCTGATACTCGTTGAGCGTTGTGGCACCGATGGCACGCAGTTCACCACGCGCCAGTGCCGGCTTCAGGATGTTGGCGGCATCCATGGCACCCTCGCCACCACCGGCACCCACCAAGGTGTGTATCTCATCGATGAACAGCACGATACGGCCTTCAGCCTTCGTTACCTCGTTGATGACGCTCTTCAGACGTTCCTCAAACTCACCCTTGTACTTCGCACCAGCAACCAGTGCACCCATGTCCAGCGAGTAGAGCTGCTTATCCTTCAGGTTCTCAGGAACGTCGCCACGTACGATACGCTGGGCCAAGCCCTCGACGATGGCCGTCTTACCCGTACCCGGTTCACCTATTAATATAGGATTGTTCTTCGTACGGCGCGAGAGAATCTGCAGCACACGACGTATCTCATCGTCACGTCCGATGACGGGGTCGAGCTTACCCTGACGCGCCAGCTCCACAAGGTTCTTCGCATACTTCTCCAGCGACTGGTAGTTATCATCTGCCGACTGCGACTGCACCTTCTGCCCCTGACGCAGTGCCTGGATAGCAGCACGCAGTTCACGCTCCGTGACACCAGCATCCTTGAGGATGCGACCAGCCGTCTGACCATCGGTTAATAGCGCCAACAGAATGGGCTCCACACTGACGAATTCGTCGCCCATCTTCTGAGCATAGTCCTGTGCCTTGAGCAATACCTTGTTGGCATCACTGGAAAGATACGGTTCACCACCCGTCACACGGGGCAGGTGTTGCAGCTCTGTCTGTACGAGCATGTCAATCTGTTGGGCATTGACACCCAACTTCTGCAGCAGGAAGTTCACGACATCCTTGGCCTTATTCATCACGCCTGCCAGCAGGTGTACGGGTTCGATGGTCTGCTGGCCATTGCGCTGTGCGGTGTTGACGGCCTCCTGAACCGCCTCCTGCGCCTTGATTGTAAACTTGTCTAATGTCATAGTTTTGTCCTCCTAATTTTATTTATCAGTTATCATTTATCAATTATCATTTAGGGCGAAGCCCGCATTGAGGCGAAGCCCGCATTGAGGCGAACAAACTATGTGCCGAAACAGAAAAACCGACAAAATGACAGAAGAAAGCGCCATTTTGTCGGATATTTATAAAGGGCACGCAGGGAAATTGCGCGCCACACTTCGACCTCAGTCGAAGAACCTGCGTGCGCACTATTCTTTCTCAATGAGGATGCGAGCGTCCACAGCCACCACGTTGTCTTGGTCGGCCAACAATGGATTGATGTCTATCTCCTTGATTTCCGTAGCGAAGCGGAGGAGCGTGGACAGGCGGACGATGATCTCCGCATACTTATTCTCGTTGATACCTTTCTGACCACGCGTACCTTGCAGAATCTTATAGCCACGCAGCGAGTGAATCATCGAGAAAGCCTCATTGTAACCCAATGGAGCAAGACCCGACGACACGTCCTTCAGCACCTCGACGAAGATGCCACCCAGTCCACAGAGTACTACATGACCAAAGCGTTCCTCGTACTTAGCACCAATAAAGAGTTCGGTGCCTTTCAGCATCTTTTGCACCATCACACCCGTCGCATCAGGGATTTGCATCATGCGGTCAAACTCTGCACTGAGAACCTCCTTCGAACGGATGTTCAGCGCCACACCACCCACATCGCTCTTATGAACGGGACCTACCACCTTCGCCACAACAGGGTAACCACACTGCTCGGCAAAGGTCGTGAGTTCCTCCTTCGATGTGCTGACCATCTCCGGCACAAGAGGAATGCCCGCGCAGGAAAGGATGTCGCGTACAGTCTGTGGTGGCACATAACCATTCTCCTTGATATCAAAGATGATTTTGTTCAGTTTAGGAATGTCGATACCGTAAAGCTGTACCTCTGTGGGGGCCGGCTTGGGGGTACGTATCATCTGCGAGAGGGCCGTCGCCAGCGTCACCTCGTCGGAAAAGTTCACATGTCCCTTCTTCAGGAATTCTGCTACCTCAGGACCTGCCGTATGCAGACTAGGCAAGATGGGGAAAATCGGTTTCTTGCACGTCAACATCTTCTGATGGAGCACCTCGTAGGCCTCGTAGAGCTGCGTCAATCCAGGGGTGCCGTAGATGACGGCGATGGCATCGATATTCTTAAACTGCTGTTCACAGTAGTCGATGGCAATGCCCAGTTGTTCAGCTGTTCCTGTGGCAAGGATATCGATGGGATTAGCCACGGCAGAGCCTGGGAAGAGTTTGGTCTTCAGTTCGTCAGCCTCAGGACCCTCAATCTTGGGAACGTTCAACCCACCCTTCGACAGCGCATCCGTCAGCATCACGCCAGGACCACCGGCATGTGTCACGATGGCGAAGTTCTTACCCTTCAGTTCGGGCAACGTGAAGATGCAACCCACCGTCGTCAGTTCCTCACGCGAGAAGCAACGGACGATGCCCGCCTTACGGAACAGGGCCTCAACGGCAGAGTCTGACGAGGCGATAGCACCTGTATGACTACTGGCCGCACGACTGCCACTCTCCGATGAGCCCGCCTTGATAGCTGCTAAGCGACAACCCTTTCGTATCAGATTGCTGGCATGGAACAGTAGCTTATCGGGATTCGCTATATTCTCGATATAGAGCAGTTTCACCTTCGAGTCCGTCTCAGGATTAAAATGTTCGTCAAAGTACTGCAGCACATCCTCAATACCAATCTGTTTGCCGTTACCGATAGACCACACGCTATTGAACTGCAAACCCTTGATGACAGCACTCTCCAGGATGAACACTGCCGTAGCGCCAGAGCCTGAGACGAAGTCGACACCTTGTGGATTGAGGTTCGGAATGGGTTTGGTGAATACCGAGTGATGCCAACGTGTCAGCAGTCCTATACAGTTAGGACCTATCAGTGCAGCACCATACTGCTGACAGGTGTCCAGAATCTGCTGTTCCAACAGAGCACCCTCGTGGGTCTCCTCACCAAAACCTGCCGAGATGATGATGAAGGCACGCGTCTGCTTCTCCTTGGCCAACAATTCCACATACTGCGGACAGAACTTCGCCGCCACCACGAGGATGGCCAGTTCTGTGGGTGGCAACTCGCGGGCATCGTGGAATGCCTTGATGCCCTGCACCTCGTCCTCCTTGGGATTGACAATGCGCAACATGCCCTGATAGCCTCCTTGCAGGAGATTGCGTACCACAGCACCACCAGGTTTATGAACATTGTTGGACCCGCCGATGACGACGATACTCTTAGGTTGTAATAGTTCTTGGTTTATCATATCTTTATTTACTATTTGACAATTTACTATTTTCTCAATAATTCTGGTGTGCAGCTCCGAATGTAAATAGGCATCTCCTCTGCTGTAGCATCATAGTCGGTGATTGTCAGGCGCACGATGGCCCCTTGTCGGTTAATATCGCGCTGCGGATCGAAGATAAAGTTGCCTAGTCCATAAAAGATAGGCTTGCCACGATAGGTCTCCATCGGCTGACGGGTATGCGTATGGTGACATACCAGGCAGTCGGCACCAGCATCTATCAGTTGACGGGCATCATAGCGTTGGCGAGGCACCACCTCCACATGGTTCTCCCAACCCCAATGCAGGCTGACAATGATATAACACTGCGGATCGGCACTACGTAGCTGGGCGATACGCTGACATAGCGAGTCATTGCTCTGCTGACTGACGCAAGGCTTGTCGGGCAGAAGGGCAAAGTTCTCCAGTGCCATCTGCAACGAAGCGACGAGCCATACCTGTCTGGGTGTCTTGCTGAGCAGCACAGGTTGAACGGCTTCCTGCATGTTCCGACCAGCGCCAAAGGGCATCATGCCAGCCTTCAGGATGTTCTGATAGGTGTCCAGCAAACCCTCGCGTCCTTGGTCGATGGAGTGGTTGTTGGCGAGATTCAGGTGAGTGAAGCCATGCCGTTGCAAGGCTGTCAACCATTCCGGTTCTGCCCTGAAGATGTATTGCTTGTAGACGGGTGCCTTAACCTTGGTGGCAGGACACTCCAGATTGCCCACCACCACGTCGGACGCCTGTAGCACAGAGTCGATACCTGCTGAGAATAGCTGGTCGATGCCCTTCTTCTCCACGACTTTGCGCACCCCGCGGTCCAGCAGGATGTCACCCGTCAGGGTGGCTGTGAGCTTTTGGCTGTTAGCTGTTAACAGAGAGCCAAAAGCCAATAGCCAACAGCATATTGCCACTCTAACAGCCTGTGCTATAGAAAAACTTCTCATTCGTCTTGGGTGTCTCTTTCAAGGGGACGATGATGTCCTGCATCCAGGTAGGACGTCCCTCGTCAGGATGACTCTCCAGATTCTTCTGCCACTCCTCGTCCGTCAGTCGTTGTACGTCCAAGGGGCGCTGTGTCTCACGATACGACAGCACAGCACCACGCATGAGCCACAGGTAGCCGTCGACCTCCACGACACAGTATATCTCGTCTGCCGCTCCCACTGCCGCATACATCACACTCTTCTCGGGGTTGTTGTCAGCATTGGCAGTATAGACATCAGCGATTAGTGCCACCTTGCGGTCGGTATCCTGCACATCATCCCAGCCCATGAGGTACTGATCCTCCTCACGTATCAGGTCGAGGGAGATATTCTCGAAGGTGGCACCGATATGCTCCAGTGTCTCGTAGTCCTCTTCGGTCAGCTTTCTGCCAGCCAACTCTGTCTCGCTGATGCACAACAGGAACTCGGCTTCTTCACGAAGGCGCTGGGTGGTGTTCTTGCTCTTCTCGGTGGTCAACTGGTGACGCTCCAGCACGTCGGCAGTGGCATCGAGCAGACTGATAGCCTTACGCCAGAACTTGACGTTAGGCTCTACATAGCCCGTAACAATAGGATCGGGAGGACCACCACCGCCACACTCGGCACCCATCGGTTGTTTGGCATAGAGGATAGCATCGTGTTTCAGCTCTGCCCATGAAGCAAGAGCGGCATTCAGCGTCTTCTTCTGCCATTCAGGAGTCAACATAAAATAAGGATAGCCCTGACAGGTGTCGTTGACCGTCTCCAATGCATCCATCCAACGATTGCTAATGGTCTTTTGCCAGTCAATCTCCTGCATGCGCTGCTTCATCCTGCCGAGTGCAGCAACAAAGCCATCCCACTGCCGGGCTTCCTGCAACTCGTCGAGGAGGATGCGCTCGGCAGACGGCACACCCATTGACGCCATCACATCAAGACCCTTGGGCAGAGCGCGCTGTGTAGGGAGGTTATCATAGTCTACCATCTCCTGCAGCACCTCGCCATCGGGCATGTAGCGCTGGGGAAGCAGGTTGATTTTATATCGACTGCTGTATTCGTATTTCGGACGAATGCGCGTCTGTTGCTGGGCTAGCGCTTCTATCTCCTTGCGCAACAGTCGCATCGATTTCTTGCTCTTCAAGAATTGGCTGGCCGGTCGTCCTTTCATAAGGTCATAGACCTGCAGAATGGTAATGTTGTCAGGTGCACCAAAGAGCCACGTCATGGGTTCGCTCAACTGCTGGTAGAGGGCGCGCATCTCACCGTCGCCACCCGTCAGTTCAGCCAGCACGACAGCGTTCTGCAACTGTGACGGCACGTCTGTTCCAAAGGGCACCGTCTGCAACCACATCATCGCACGGAAGTAGTTCTTCAGCGTGTCGCTGCGGGTGTAGTGCCCACGTGGACGGAATAGCTGGTAGGTGAAGGGAATACGTTCGTAGCCAAGGTATTTGGAGTAGTCCAGTTCTGACGCCATCACCTTCTTTACCTCGTCAGCTACCGTACCAGCAGCACCTTGTTGACCCGTTATCAGTGCATGAGCCACATCGAAGTAGGTCTTTAGCCACTGGCTGTTCTCTGTTGTCAGCTGCTGACCACGTTCACACAGCCGCTGTACCACATGGCACAAGCGCTGTTCCTCGATATTACGCAGCAGACAGTCGAAGTACAGGTGGTAGAGTTGCAGGTAGAGGTCAGTGGTCACGAAATTGGGCATGTTCGTATAGTCGTTCCGCTCATAGACATGGAACAGCTGCTCGTGCTGAGCAGGCACGATGGCGAAACCGTTACGTCCCAGCTTGTCACGCAGACGACTGTCAAACTGCTCCATCTGCATGGCATTCACCACATTGCCCATGTTAACACGATGGCCCGCCTCACGGGGGTTGAAGTTCTCCTGTTTCAAAACCTGTTCACGGGCTTGTAGCTTACCGATGAACGTCTGTTCCGCCTTGCTAATCTTGATGGGTACCTTGGCATCGGCCTTGTAGTAGTTGTTGCGCCAGCTGTCGTTACTATCATACTTGATATCCATCTCCTCAACTTGTTCCCAACGTACCACCATCAGCGAGTCGTACCACGACGTACACTGGAAAATTCCTCGCAGGAAGGCATCGCGGAAAGGATAGCCGCTACGGGCATAGAAACTGTTGCGCAACACACGCAACTCCGTCAGGTTCAGCTGCGAGATGTCCTGTTCGAGGTTGACGGGTTGGTTCAACTGCTCCACGTTGATGTTCCCCTTTCCAGGCAGCATCACACGTTGGGAGTTTTGAGCCTGACAACCCATTGTCAATAGCCATAAGCCAATTGCTAAAATTGTATGTTTCATATCATTCAAATTTTTCTCTTGCTGTTACTTCATCCACATTCTTTACAAGGTATCGCTCGAAGGCTACGCCAAAACCGCTCCAACGATATTCGGCCACCGTATACTGTCCCTGGGCATTGGTCTCCAGACTGCGTACACAACCGTCCTTGAAATGGAAGTCACACAGCGTGCCACCCAGTTTCGAACCAAGCCACATGGGACGTATCAGTCCCTCGTAGTTCTTGAAGATAAACAGACGTCGACCCATTTCCGGATGGAAGCGGGTCGGTTTGATGACACCCACCAGCGCCTCTGTGGTACCATTGCCATCAACGTCGCCCGTCTCCATGCGATAGACCGGATAAGGCAGTCGCCACTGGTGACTGGTCGTGTCGGTGGTCAGCGTCAACAGAGACAGACTATCCGTCTTGTGTTCAAGCGAAAACGTCTGCGCCTGACAACTCAGTGCCAATAGCCAACAGCTAAGTACCAACAGCCTCTCTATCCTCATGCTTGTTTTAAGTTTCTGCAAAGATAATGATTTTTATGCAAACGGCATGCACGAAACAGGAAAAACTTGCAACAAGGTTGCAGAAAAACAGCATTTACGGACTATTGCAACCAAGTTGCAGCAATGTTTTCCTACCTTTGCAGCGTGAAACAAGAAAAAAACAAGATAATTATGTCACACGAACATCATCATCACGACCATGAGCACGGTCACGAGCATCACGGTCATCATCACCACCATCATCATGTGATGCCCACCAGCATGAACGGCATCTTCGTCTTCTGCATCGTACTGAACCTACTGTTTGTGGGCGTCGAGGCCCTCGTAGGCTGGACACAGAACTCGCTATCACTGTTATCTGACGCTGGTCATAACCTCAGCGACGTGTTCAGCCTGGTATTGGTACTAATCGCCTTCCATCTTGCCAAAGTACGGTCGGGTGCACACTATACTTACGGACTGAAGAAGTCGACGGTACTCATCTCGCTACTCAACGCCGTACTGCTGTTGGCTGCCGTTGGAGGCATCGTTTACGAGAGTATCCTGAAGTTCACTGAACCCATCGACGTCAATGGTGTCGCCGTATCGTGGACGGCTGGTATCGGCATCCTTATCAACGGACTCACCGTGGTACTGCTGATGCGTGGACAGAAGAGCGACATCAACGTACGTGGTGCCTTCCTGCACATGGTGGCTGACACACTGGTATCGGTAGGTGTCGTCGTCTCAGGCATCATCATCACCTTTACGGGGTGGAATGTCGTAGACCCCATTGTCAGCCTCATCATTGCCTTCATCATCCTTTGG
>JAEEGJ010019157.1_pt1 | contig 15132 bp, 6 predicted proteins | sample 8958761 | NCBI WGS metagenome assembly JAEEGJ01 (sample SAMN16246546, study PRJNA631951) | gut metagenome | biome: gut microbiome; feature: rumen; material: RS-attached | host: Bos | place: Iran: Karaj | collected 2018-10 | reverse complement strand
CCACGGCGCCGGTGAGGTCGCTCTTGCGCTGCACACCGTAACCGATCACGACCGTCTCCTCCAGGAATTCAGTGTCTTCCTCGAGGGTGACGTTGAACACGGTCTGGTTCACCGTGGAGAAGGTCTGGTCGGCATAGCCGATGCAGGAGATGTTGATGTTGGCGCCGGCAGGGACGTTGAGACGGAAAGTACCCTTAGCGTCAGTCACAGCACCAATGGAGGCATTGCCGACGACGACAACCGCCGCTCCGACAACCGGAGCGCCGTTCGCATCGACAACCGTTCCGCTGATGGCGCGGTTCTGGGCGGTCGCGACCGTACCCAGCAGGCCCGCTGCGATGATCATCACAGCGGCGGCCATTCTTGCAAAAAATTGCCTTGTCATAAAGCGTTGATTTGGTTAGTAAAATATGGTTTAAAAAGTTTTTGTGCCAAGCATTTGTGTCATGCAGCCGAACGCAAAAATACCCTTTTATATAGGAGCGGACTTTCAAAACGCGACCGAAAACAACCATAAATCAACCATAATCCTGTCTTTTCGGGAACACCCCGGAGCGAAAGCACATTTTTTAATAGGCTTTGACTCAATTTTGAAAGATTTTTTGCTAACTTGCGTCACCAAAGAACGAATAATGAAAAGAACGCTCCTGTTCGTCCTCCTGCTTGCTACTACCTTGATTGGACGGACGCAAAACATATCAGTCCAGTTTCGTAACTTCAGCACCGACGACGGTCTTCCCGACAATTCGGTCCGCGCCATCTTCCAGGACAGCGACGGCCTTATATGGTTATGTACGCGCGAGGGCATCTGCATGTACGACGGCCTCCATTTCAAGCAGCTGGAGGATCCGTCCTGCGATATCCTGGACGGCCTTGCGATGAGCCTCGCGGAAGACGCGCAGCACCGGCTCTGGTTCATCACCACCCGCGGCATCGGCTTCCACGACCTGACGACCGGGGAAACCCGGACGGTCCGCCGCAGCACGTCCGGCGGACTGGTCGGCGCGGCCGGCATCGCCGTGGACCGGAACGGCATGGTCTGGTTCGCCAACGAGGACATCTTCTACTGGGATCCCGAGCGAGAAGTCCTGGTGGACTACTCCCCCGTCGCCCTCTTCCGCAGCAACACGGTCGCGGCCGACAGCAACGGCAGCGTCTGGTTCCTCTCCACCAGCGGCGACCTGTACCGCTTCAACACGATCAACAGCAGTTTTGAACGCATCCGGCGCGGAGCCGGAGAACGGTTCTCCCGCCAGGACATCGTTTCAGACGGGGCCGGCCACATCCTTTCCTCCGCCCCGGGCGGCATCGTCCTGTCGACCGACATCTTCACCAATGCCACCACCACCCTCTACCAGACTGACAACGGAGAAATCCGCTGCATCGTCCCGGAACCCGGCGGAAGGTGCTGGCTGGGGACCGATCACGGCATCGTCCTCGTGGACGGAGACAGCCGCCGGGTCTTCACCCACGACCGGTCCGATCCGGACTCCATCGCGGGAGAGGACATCTGGTCGATGCTGCTGGACCGCCAGGGCAACCTCTGGGCCGGCATGTTCTACAACGGCCTGGCCCTGCACCGGAGTCCCAGGAATCTCGTATCCCGGCATCTGGGCCGGCGTTCCGGCGGAGACCTCCCGGGAGATATGATCCGTCCGGTCGTCGCGGTCGATGACAGCCATATCCTGGCCGGCGCCGAAGACGGCGGCCTGGCCCTGCTGAACCTCGCGGACGATACCGTCGAGGACCTCACTTTCCCCGGGCCGAACGGCGCCCCCCTCAATGTCCAGGGCCTCTGTCTGGACGGGAACGACCTCTGGATCGCCACCTTCGGCAACGGCGCCTACCGGATGGATTTCCCGGGCAGGACCATCCGGAAGAACTATCTGTCCGACCTTTCCGCGGCCACGATCGCCAGCACCCGGAGCGGCGACATCTATCTGGGAACGACCTCCGGGTTGTACCGGTATGACCGGACCGCGGACCGCTTCCAGTCCTGCCCGGAATTCGGCAGCAGTTTCATCCACGCCCTGTATGAGGATTCGCGGGGCAACTTATGGGTGGGCACCTACGGGAACGGCCTGTGGATTGGCAAAGACGGGGTCTATAAGCATATCACCCTGAACGACAAGGAGTTCGGGCTCACCTCCGACTATATCACCAGCATCCGGGAAGACAGCCGCCACCGGCTGTGGGTACTCACGGAAACGGGCGGCGCCTGCTTCGCCGGCCTGGACGAAATCGCATCAGGGAATTTCCGGTTCCGGTCCCTTTCCCGCCGCAACGGACTTCCCTCCTCCATCACCTGCTGTCTCGTGGAAGACCTGGACCAGGTGCTCTGGCTGACCACCACCCATGGTATCGTGAAGCTCGATCCCGAGGACTTGTCCATCCGGGAAATCTACCAGGAGGAACACGGAGGCACGATGAACCAGTATTCCTACGGCTCCGCGTGCTCCACATCCAGCGGCCGGCTGTTTTTCGGCAGCAGCCGCGGGCTGATCGGTTTCACCCCTTCAGAGCGGTCCAACCGGCAACCGCTGCATCTTTTCATCACTGAAATATCCGCCAACGGCCCGAACGGTATCTACTCTGTGACCGAGGAGGGGAAATCCACCCTCCACACCCAGAAAATCCGCCTCCGTTACAAGGACATCTCCTCCCTGACCCTCCGTTACGCGGCCCCGGACTTCCAGTCCTCCCGGACAGGCCTGTTCAGGACCGTCCTGGAAGGCAAGCGCCGGTCCATCCAGAGCTATAATTCCTCCGGTGAAACCACTTACACGGACCTCGCACCCGGAAAATACCAGTTCCGCGTGAACGGCGTCGGTGCACGCCGGGATGCCTTCCGGGCCATGGACATCGAAATCGTCCCGCCTTTCTACCGGTCCAAATTGGCCATCCTGCTGTATCTGCTGGCCCTGGCCACCCTCCTGTACCTGGCCGCGAAGCAGTGGGACTTCTTCCGGCAGCTGAAAATGACCCGCCAGGTAGAACGCCTGCAGGCCCAGACGGAAAAAGAACTCTATGATGCGAAGATCAACTTCTTCACGAACATCACCCACGAGATCCGTACCCCGCTGTCCCTCATCAAGATGCCGCTGGACAAAATCATCTCCAGCGGAAACTATACAGAGAGCAACCGTCACGAACTCCTGACGATGCAGGCCAATACGGACCGCCTCCTGAGCCTCACGAACCAGCTCCTGGACCTGAGGAAGATGGAAAAAATGGAAGTCAAGCCCACCTTCCTCCCCCATGACCTCGCCGCCCTGGTGCGGAAGACCTGCGACCGGTTCGCCCGGATGGCGGAAGACCAGCACATCCAGATGGACATCTCACTTCCGGAGACGCCCTTCATGGTGGACTGCGCCGGCGAGATGGTGGACAAGATTGTCGGAAACCTGCTTTCCAACGCCTGTAAGTACGGAAACGGCCATGTCCGCGTCGGCCTGGAGCCGCTGCCGGACGGCGAGCGGGTCCGCGTCCGCGTGGACAGCGACGGCGACCGCATCTCGGACTATGACGCCGACCAGATCTTTGAGAAGTTCTACCAGGGCCGCCCCGCCCGCCAGGGCAAGGGAACGGGTCTCGGACTCCCCTACGCCCGGAGTCTGGCGGTCCTCCACGGCGGATCCCTCACCCTGGACCGTTCCGTGACTGATTTCAACTCGTTCGTGCTGGAGCTGCCCGTCCATCAGGAAACTATGGTGGAGCTCCCGACCGCCCGCGAGAAGGAGGAATCCGAAGAGACGCCCGCCGCCATCGACAATCTTCTCCACACCGTCCTCGTGGTGGAAGACGATCCGGAGATGCGGGGATATCTTGCGAAAGAGCTGTCGGAACAATACAACGTCCTCGTGGCCCCCAACGGCGAAGATGCGCTGCAATTGGTTGAAAGCCAGCGGGTTGACCTGATTGTCAGCGACATCATGATGCCGGGCGTCGACGGTATCGCCCTGTGCAACCGGATCAAGTCCACCACCGAATACTGCCACATCCCGGTCATCCTCCTGACGGCCGCCGTGGGTATGGAAACCCGGATCGACACCCTGGAAGCCGGTGCGGACGGCTATATCGAGAAGCCGTTCGCCATCGAGCTGCTGCTGGCGAACGTCGCCAACCTGTTCAAGAACCGGGAGATCGCCAACCGCCAGTTCACCCAGTCGCCGCTCACCCACTTCAACTCGATGGTGACGGGCGGCATGGACCAGGAGTTCATGGAGCGGCTGCACGACACCGTGATGAAGCACCTGGCCGAACCCGACCTGAACATCGAGACGCTCACGTCCGAACTCGGCACCAGCAAGTCCACGCTTTATCGAAAAGTGACGGCCAACACGGGTCTCAACATCAATGAGTACATCCGTGTCAGCCGTCTCAAAAAGGCCGCGGAAATGCTGTCCAGCCAGAAATACCGGATCAGCGAGGTGGCGTATATGACCGGTTTCTCATCACCGTCCTACTTCGCCACCTGCTTCCAGAAACAGTTCAACGTTTCTCCGTCCGCATTCCTGAAGAACCTGAAGGGTTAGTTCGCCTCCACGTTCCGGAAGGTTTCTCCGAAGATCAGATAGCCGACGTTGCCGGCGATGGTGCCCTCGTTCTGACCCCAGAGGAAGGGCCAGTCGTCGTAGTTCTCGAAGTGGTCGGGCTGCCGGAACAGGAGGCCGGGGGCCATGTTGCCGGGGATGAAGGAGAAATCCGCGCGGTTGTTGCCGTAGAACACCTGCTTGGGACGGGCCGCACCGACGGCGGCGACCCAGGAGTAGTTGTGGTACGGATGGCAGCCGAAGAGCCAGGAAGGAGCCTTGTAGATGTGCTCCTTGCCGATGATGTCCGGATAATGGCGGTGCGCGTTGCACACGGTGGTGCCGAAACCGGTCACCTGGCCGCCGCCCGCCCAGTTGCCGAGGCCGATCGGAACGCCGTAAGGATTCTGTTCCTCCAGCTGCAGGATATAGTCGCGATACTGCTCCACATAGGGACGGAGTTTCTCCTTGTAAGCCTCATCCAGGTACGGAACCGCATCCAGGGCCGCGCTGATGGCGCCCATCGGCATCCGCTCGAGGGCCGGCCACACGGCGGCGGTGAACTGGTCGAGATACTTGGGATCCTTGGTGGAGACATACAGCTGGAGCGCGGTGGAGAAGTTGCCACCCTGGTTCATGCGACGGCGGTTGCGGGACGTCGTGTCGGTCGCCATCAGCTTCGTGCCTTCCTCCTGGAGCCGAATGGACTGCTTCAGGGCGCGCTGCGCCAGGCTCGGGTTCCGGTCGGCGAGGACGCGGCTCGCGGCCGCGAACATCGTCGCCGCCTGGAGGTCAAGGCCCGAATTGCGGCTGGTGAAGGCCCACATGTCGTCCGGCGTGCCGCTGGACTTGCCGTCCGCGGACTTCTGGTACGGCTTCAGGCGCGGGTCATAGTGCAGACCGTCCGTGATGCCCGACGCATCGCCCAGATGGTGGTAGTTGTCCAGGACCGAATTGGAGAGGGTCTGGGCCATGTGGCCGATCTGTTCGGCCTGCGCCACGAGGTTCAGGACGCCGTGCTCGATGTACTGGAGAATGTCCGGAACGCCGTCGGGACGATGGAGTTCCACGTAACGCTGCTCCTCGCTGACGAAGGTTTCGTCCCGCTCCGAGCGGAACTGCTCCCACAGGGTGATGAGGTTCTGGACCACGCTGATGTTGGAGCCCGTTTCAATGTCGAAGTCACCGGCGTCGAAATAGCCGCCCACATTCAGGCCGGGGATGAGTTCCAGGGCCTTGTACTTGGTATCCGTCGTGGGCCCCTGCCAGTGCAGGTCGAAGTGGTCGGTGCTCGGCGGCGCCTGCAGGTAGCCTTCCTTGAAGGGCTCGCCGTGCCAGAGACGGTAAGCCTCATGGACCGCCATGTGGTTCATATGGACCGGAATCCAGACGTCGCTCGTCGCCACGGTGATCTTGTCATAGACCGACGGGTCGATGATGAAGTTGCCCGTCCGGACGTCTCCGTATTTCAGGAAATAGACGCCGGGTTCGGTGAGCTTCGAGAAGTCGAACTTGGCGTAGTTGTATTTGTAGTACTCACCCCAGACCTTGACGGGACCGCTGAACGCCTCCCGCTCGGAGCCGTCGGCCTCCACTTTCCAGACGGAAGCTTTCGACTGCACCTTGTCCTTGCGGTCCAGTTCGATGACGGCGACCTTCGGCTGGTCGGGCACGTAGCCCATCTGGGAGAAGCCCACGTTCGGCTCCCGGATCCAGCCCGGGACGGCGTTCGGCTCCACGGTCCAGGTCAGGACCTTGCCGGTCTTTCCGGCCGGGAGGACGCTCCGCAGGACGAACCAGCCGTTCTGGGCGAGCATCCGGCCGTCATAGAGCTTCATCTCGCTTTCGCTGGTGATCTTCACCATCCGCTCCGGCGCGTCCGGGGCCATCAGGAACTCATGGCCGGCGCTCAGCGGCAGCGCCTCGATGAACTGGCCGGTACCCCGGTCGTCATAGGTCCGGTAGCCCTTGAACTGGCGGACCTTCTCTTCGTTGGGACGCACCTTCGTGTCACTGACGGCATAGCGCGGGAAACGCTCGGGCTTCCCGTCCACCAGGTAGGTCTTCAGCCAATACTGCGACGGCAGGAACTCGATGTTGAAGCCCGCCTCCCCGGCCAACGCCTCCGGGACCGGTTTGTCCAGATAGACGGAAATCTCCACCGCTTTGCCCTTGGGCTGCACTATGACGCGGGAATCGAAGTCGTACCAGTCGTAACGCATCCCCACTTCGATGGTCTGGGCGAGGGTGTCAACGGTGCGGGAGGTCATCGTGGGCACGAGGTCCCACTGCTCGGGGGTCGGGCTCAGGCGGACGGCGCCACCCTGGATGGTCCGCACGCCGTGGTGGACCACTTCGATACCGGAGTTCTTCTCGTCATTGAACCCGCCGCTGAAAGGATTGTTGAATACCAGGACGTTGACGCCCTGTCGCTCAAAGTAACCCAGATCGTTGAGTTTCAAGTCCGGTGCTTCGGACTGGCAGGCGGCCAGCAGGAGCGCCGCCGCGGCAAAGAGAGGGAATCGTTTCATATAGGTACAGTTTGACTTTCGCAAGTTACGGGGATTTGGCCGCGCGATATAGCAACTTTGTTGCAATTAATGTCAGTTTTGACTCATACTTCTTACAAAAGGCTGAAGGTTGCGGGGAAAAAGTTATCTTTGTATAAAGTACAAACGATTATGCGCGCAATTCCTTTCGCTGCCCTGGCGGGGCTCCTCCTCGCCGCCTGCACGGCTTCCGTCCGGCCTGTGGAACAGGACGGAACCGGCCTCTGGCTCGCCGCCGGAAGACCGGTCGATGCAATCATAGCCTCCGTCGAAACCCAGATCGACCCCGCCCTTCCGGCCGAAGGCTTCCACATCTATGACGCCGGCGGCGTCCGCCACATCGACGCCGGTTCCGAGGCCGGTCTGCGGTACGGCCTTTACGCCCTGCAGCGCGCGGAAGTGCTGAAACAGGCGGGGCCGGGCATGGACCTGCAGGAAAAGCCGTATTATGACCTGCGCCTCCTGAACCACTGGGACAACCTGGACGACACCGTGGAGCGCGGCTATGCGGGCCTGTCCATGTGGGAGTGGACTGCGGCGGACATTCCCGTAGAGCGCATCCGCCGTTACGGCGAGCTTTGCGCTTCCGTGGGCCTGAACGGCTCCGTCCTCAACAATGTGAATTCCAACCCTTTGATTCTGGACGCCGAGCACATCGCCCGGGTGGCGAAGATCGCGGACATCCTCCGCGAATACGGCATCAAGACTTACCTGTCCATCAAATGGACCAGCCCCATCACGCTGAGCGGCCTCAAGAGCGGGGATCCGCTGGACCCGAAGGTCCGGCAGTGGTGGAAGGACAAGGCGGCGGAGATCTATGCCGCCATCCCCGATTTCGGCGGCTTCCTCGTGAAGGCCAATTCCGAAGGCCAGGCCGGTCCGCAGGACTACGGCCGGACGCATGCCGACGGAGCCAACATGCTGGCCGAAGCCCTCGCCCCCTACGGCGGCATCGTGATGTGGCGCGCCTTCGTGTACGCCCCCACCAGCCCCGACCGGGCGAACCAGGCCGTGGAGGAGTTCCTGCCGCTGGACGGTCAGTTCGCGGACAACGTCATCATCCAGGTGAAGAACGGACCGGTGGACTTCCAGCCCCGCGAACCCTTCAGCCCGCTGTTCGGCAAGCTCCGGAACACGAAGACGATGATGGAGTTCCAGATCACGCAGGAGTACCTGGGCTTCTCCAACCATCTAGCCTATCACGGCACCACCTGGGAGGAGTGTCTGGACGCCGACACCTACCGGGACGGCCCCGGCTCCCCGGTCGCGAAGATGGTGACCGCCATCGCCGGCGTCGCCAACACCGGCCAGGACCCGAATTTCTGCGGCTATGTCTTCGCCCAGGCCAACTGGTACGCCTTCGGACGCCTCGCCTGGAACCCGGAACTCGGAGCGGAGCAGATCGCGGACGAATGGATCCGCCAGACCTTCCTGATGCCGGAGGGCATGAAGGAAAAGGCTTTTGACAAAAAGTTCGTCGCCCCCGTCCGCGACATCCTGATGGCCTCCCGCGAGGCCGTGGTGGACTACGAGATGCCGCTGGGCCTGCACCATCTGTTCGGCGGAACGCATTACGGACCGGCTCCCTGGGAGCGTCTCGGACGGCCCGACTGGACGCCGGCCTACTATCACAAGGCGGATTCCGCGGGCATCGGCTTCGACCGCACGCGCGCGGGTTCCGACAACGTGGACCAGTACAACGAGCCGCTGGCATCGACCTACAACGACCTGGCGACCTGCCCGGAGAACCTCCTGCTGTGGTTCCACCATCTGCCCTGGGACTACAAGCTTTCCAGCGGGAAGACGCTCTGGGACGAGATCTGCCTGCACTATGACCGGGGTATCAAAACCGTGGAATCCTTCCGCACCACCTGGCAGGGCCTGAAGCCATACGTCAGCCCCGCCCTGTGGGAGGAGACCGACCGGAAACTCACCATCCAGGCCAGCGACGGCCGCTGGTGGCGGGACGCCTGCGTGGGCTATTTCCAGACCTTCTCCGGCCGTCCGCTGCCCGCGGATGTCGAACCGCTGCGCACCCCCATCGACTCGCTCATCTACCGCAGCATCCTGTCCGACCGGCTGGGCATGCCGCAGCATGACGAGGCGGGCGACCCCATCATCATGATGCCGAGACGATTCAGAAGACCGTAAACCATGAAGAGGATCCTGCTTGTGCTCGCCCTCGCGGCGGGCCTCACTCCCGCTTTCGCGCAGACCCGCGACTGGGTCACCACCTGGGCGACCGCCCTGCAGATCGCCGAACCGCACAACCGGCCGCCACAGCCCGGTCTGGCCGGGAACTCCTTCCGGCAGATCGTGCAGGTGTCCATCGGCGGAAAAGCCATCCGGCTGCACCTGTCAAACCTGTTCAATCCGGATCCGACGGACATCCTCGGTGTCGAGGTCGCCGTGGCCAGGACAATGGGCGCCAGCCCTGAAATCGAGGAAGGGACGTCCGTCAAACTGACCTTCGACGGCTGCCCGTTCGTGACGATGGGCCCCGGTGAATCCGTGGTCTCCGACCCGGTACCCTTCGCTCTGGAAGACCGGATGAATCTCGCCATTACGATCCACTACGGACGGATTTCTTCGACCACGCTGACCAGCCATCCGGGTTCCCGGACCACATCCTACATCGCGGACGGCTACACCACGGACTTCTCTTCACCGATTGCGGAAACGAACCATTGGTACACCATCAGTTCCATTGACGTGAAACCCCGCCGCAAGAGCGCAGCGATTGCCGTCCTCGGCGACTCCATCACCGACGGCCGCGGAACCACGACCAACGGGCAAGACCGCTGGACCGACCAGCTCTCCCGTTCTCTGCTGGCCGATCCAGCCACCCGGAACCTTTCCGTCCTGAACTTCGGCCTCGGTGGCAACTGCATCCTCCGCGGCGGCCTCGGTCCCACCGGGCAGAGCCGCTACGTCCGCGACCTCTTCGGCCATCCCGGTGTGAAATACATCATTCTCTTCGAGGGAACGAACGACCTGGGCGGGAGCCGCGACGGCAAAGCTACCGCCGAGGGCATCAAGGATGTATGGACACAAATCGTCCGGGAAGCTCACGCCTTGGGCATCAAGGTCTTCGGCGCCACCGTCACGCCTGTCAAGGGAAACGGCTACTATTCCCCGGACCACGAAGCGGGGCGCGTCGCTCTGAACGATTGGATCCGCACGGGCGGTGTCTTCGACGGGGTCATCGACTTTGACCGGATGGTGGCCGACCCGGCGAATCCCGACCGGCTGGACCCCGCCTTCCTCTACGAGAACGACTGGCTGCACCTGAACGCGTCCGGCTACGAGAAAATGGGCTTCGGCATCGACCGGAACCTGTTCAAATCTGCGAAATAGGGATCAGCGGGCCTCGGTGAACGGCTCGCTTTCCGCCTTGAACATCCGACGGGCATCCTTGACGGTCATGCCCGTCGCTGTTTTACCCAGGTCCGGAACGTTGAAGGACTTCAGGTTATAGACATAGAAACGGGAGGATTTCTGCGGGAGGACGAAGGGCTTGGTCGTGCGGCCGTCCGCGTCCAGGTGGCAGAAATAGGGTTTTCCGTACTGTCCGTCACCCCGTTTGCTCGCGAAGACGAACCAGCGGCCGTCCGACGACCAGCTGTGGTACGAATCGGACTTGTTCCCCTTGATTTCGTCCAGGGGTCGGATTTCCCCTGTCCGGAGATCGGCCAGGTACAGCATGCATTCGGGATGGAACAGCGGGAAGGTTCCGTAATCCGCCGCGGAGAACATCAGCCAGCGTCCGTCCGGCGAGGCCTTCGGATGGCAGACGGAGGCGTTGTGGGCGCGACCGCTCCAGACCGTGTCCGCTTTTTCCCCGATCAGGCCGGTTGCAGGGTCGAAATCCGCCCGGACGAGGTCGTACCTGGCCTTCGTGATGTCGGCCGGCAGCGACACCGTGTCGGCCACGCAGTAAAAGACCGAGCGGCCGTCGGCTGAGAAGCACGGGAAAGTCTCCCATGCATCGGCCCGGGCCGCGTGCGGAACGTTGATCATCCGGTTGTTCTCGAAATCCGCGACCGTCAGGTCGGACGCCGTGTCGAACACCTCCATGCGCGCGACGGCGTCGGTGTGGAAACTGGGGAGGATGATGTTGGTCGAAAAAACGCCGAACCGCCCGTCGGGATGCAAGTCGCCGTACACGGTGGCGGAGAGCATGTCCTCCGTCTTGAGTGACAGTTTCCGGAGCTTGCCGCCCTGGTTCAAGATGCTGCCGCCCTGCGGACCTCGGATGTAGTACAGGGAATAGTCCCCGCGCGACTGCCCATGGACATGGCAGTTCATGCAGGCGTTGTCCGTGTGCTTCCAGTCGCAAATCACCGTCTCGTCGAAGTTCTCGACGCAGCGCTCCACGATGGATATCTCGTTGTACATCTGATACGACGGCTCGATGAGCCGGTAGGTCAGCCAGCCGTCGACAGGGTCTTCGCTGACGAATACCGACCAGCTGTCCGTGACCGGTTCACCTTCCACCACGGCCTCAGCCTTCACGGTGATCGTCATTCCTTCCGCTCCCTTCAGGAAACGTTTCCAGGCACGGAGGCGCCATTCCACTTCGGCGCCCCGGATCGTGACGGACTTTCCGTCCAGAGTGAACGTCGTCTTCGCTTTACGGACATCCTTCATGGCATACCGGAAATTGAGCGGCGCGATGTTGGCCGGAACGGTCACTTCCTTGTAATCCGGATAAATCACCAGAGGCCCCTCGCTGCCGTCCACGGCCGTGGCGGGGTCTCCCGCGCCGCATGCGGAAAGCAGCGCGCAAATCCAGAGGGAAAGAATCCACTTGACCTGTCTCATGACTTATTGCCGCGCCTCCATCGCTTTCAGATAATAGTACCAGTAGGTGTTTTGAAAGGCGTTCGGATTCCGGCCGAAGCGGCCCATCCGGTCGACCTCCGAGAGCTCCACCCCGTGCCGGGTGACCTCCTCCGGATTCAGCCGGCCATGCTGGCTGAGCCAGATGAGGACGGCCTCTTGATAGAGATGACCCTTGGGCGTCTCCGGAAGATAATCCTCCATGAATGCCTCCAGGTCATAGCCCATCAGATCGAAGCAGAGCAGATACTCGCGGGCCGCCCGGTTGCCGGGATCGGCCTCCAGCAAGGCATGCAGGACGGAGCGGGGTTCTGCCGAATCATGCACGAAATCCTTCCGGATCAGCTTTGCACGGGCTTCGGCCAGCTGCTTCCGGACGGCGTCATTCTGCCGGCCGGGCATCATGCTCCGGGCCCATTTCCCATAAAACAAAGTTTTGCTGAGGATGTCCAGGTATTTCCGGGCCGCGGCATCCTCCCCCGTGACCAGATTCACCCGGGCCAGGCGGACGAGGAAACGGACACCGGTATGCCGGGGGGACGCCTGCAGCGAAGTGATGGCGCTCTGCTCCGCCACAGTCAGGTCGCCCAGCTGGAACCAGGCTTCCCCCGCCAGGGTGTTGGAGAACAGCGCCCGCTCGGAGGAGACCGGGAACAGCAACGTAAGATGATGATTCTGGGAATGGTTGAGAAGCGTCTCGCCCAGGTTTCCCTTCATCGCATGCGCCAGATTGTAGCAGTAGCTCGCCTCCTCCATGTACAGGTCTTTTTCGGACAGTTTCAGCACCCGGTCCCAGTTCTCCCGCGCGGTTTCGACATCCAGGCCGATCATCCGTTCGTAGTCCGATTTGGGCACGTTCCACAGCTTTCCGTATTCCGGATGGTAAGGCGAACCCAGTGCCCAGACACCGGCACCGAGAAGAAGTACGGCAGCGGCAGCGCGATGCCACGCTTTCGGAAACTGCAAAGCCAGCAGGAGCAAGGAAAGGAAACCCAGTACAACCAGCGTGTAGCGGGTCAGACAGACATTGCCCGTCTCCCGCAGGAACGACCAGGCGAAAAACAGAACTCCGACGGTGAGCGAAGGCCAGTGTCCCATGAAATGCCGGCAGATCCGATATGCGACAAAGCCCACGGCCGTGAGAATAAGCGCCATAATGAGGGGCGCGACGACGGGCAAGTGGAAAAACTGCTCCAGAAAATCGGCCGTGAAACGTGCCAGCCAGCCCACTCCCCGATAGGTTTCGGCGATATAGTCCCCGTCGAACAGAAACAGGTTCAACTGCTCACGGCGCGCCAGATGATAGGGATAGGCGAACTGGAAGAAACTGAACGTTCCCAGCAAGGCCGTCGCCGCGGCCAGGTATCCGGTTTTCGGTTTGAATCCTTGTTTTTCCACCTTGCAAATATGCGTTTTTTTATCCGCAACTCAAAAGAAAGGGGCGACCGTCCCGGCCGCCCCCTCCTCTCTAACCATTCATTAACCTAAATGCTATGCTATTTGACAGGATAGCCGGGATTCTGATAAGCCTCCTTCTCCGCGTCATCCATCTGCATGTTGTCCAGCTGGCCCTGCGGAATCGGACGGAGATAGTGGAACTTCTGGATGTTGCGGGTGACGGTCGCGGGCGTGTGGTCGGCGGCGCCGGGGCCGCAGATCGTGTACTTGCCGGCGCGCTGGGCCCAGGTCTGCGTACGGATGAGGTCGAACCAGCGGAAACCGTCGCCGAAGTACTCGCGCATGCGCTCGTCCAAGATGTAGTCGATCGTGATGTTCGCCGGGGTGGCGGCGGTCAGGTCAGCGCTGTAATCGGCCACGACTTCCTCGTCCCAGTTGACGCTGTAGGACCACTTGCCGGCGCGGGCGCGCAGCACGTTGATGAGGTCGCGGGCGGACTTGCTGCCGGAGGCACCCTTCACGGCCGCCTCGGCGGCGATGAAGTAGAACTCGGAGAACTTGGCGATATTGAACGGACGCGTGTGGGCGGCGTTCGGGGAACCGGTACCGGTCGTGTTGGTGCGGTACGGACCGAGTTTCCAGATCTTCGGATACATCAGGCGGCTGACACCGCTCGGGTTCACCACATAGTAGTCGTAGTTGGCGCTCTGGCCGAGCATCGAGATACCGGCGTTGTAATCATACTTCACCGTCGGGTCTTCCTTGTCCAGATAAACCAGGAAAGCCTCGTTCGTGCCGATCTGGGAATTGTTCGGGCCCACGACGTATTTCGCCTTGCCGCCACCGCGGTCCCAGTTGGTGCGGAAGACATAGACGAAGGTTCCGTCGTAACGGGAATCCTTGTCACGGTCGATGAAGGTGGCGATGGCCTCCTGGGTCGGAGCCATGCGGGACCAGGGACGGCCGCAGTACTGCTGGTCAGTACGGAGAACCGGGTTGATGCGGGAACCGTCGTCGGCGGTCGCCTGCATGTTCGGATAGTTCCAGTTCATCATCCAGCCGGCGAAGTTGTCCATGCCGCCACCACCGCTGTAACCGAGGTCCGCACCGTTGTACTGCTGGGAGTTCTCGGTATGGTCAGCGTAGAGCATGATCTCCTTGTTGCGGTCGTGGGCACCGTCGCTGACCTCGTAGAAGTAGTCCACAAGGCCGTAAGGGCCCGGATTGTTGATGCCCTGCAGGGACAGGTCATAGGCCTGCTGGAAGTACCACTTGGCGTCGTGGCCGTCGGGATCGGTGCGGGAGCACTCCGGATAGGTCGGGATCTGGCCCGGGTTCTCCAGCCACCAGGCGTAGGTGAGATAGGCCTTGGCGAGGTACAGGCGGGCGACGTTCTGGGTCAGGGCGCCGGTCACGCGGGGATTCACGGGAAGGTCGTTCACCGCGGTCTTGAGGTCCGGGAAGACGGCCTTGGTATAGACCTCGGGCACGGTGTTGCGCACGGACTCACGGACCGGCTTGCTGTTGAAGGCAAGTTCGCCGGCACCCAGGTCGAGCGGCACGCCGCCGAAGGTCTGCACCAACTGGAAATAGTCGAAGGCGCGGAAGAAGCGGGCTTCGGCGATCATCGCCTTGTCCAGGCCCACGGCCTCGGCGTTCTCGATGATGCCGCTGGCGGTGTTGATGTAGGTGAACGCGTTGCCCCAGAGGTTGTCGCTGCGGGAGGTGCTGGCGTTCAGGTTGCCGGCGTCGGACATGTCGGCGTCCTTGAAGTTGCCGTCGGCGGACTGGCCCCACGTGGCCTCGTCAGT
>JAEEGJ010019155.1_pt1 | contig 15134 bp, 15 predicted proteins | sample 8958761 | NCBI WGS metagenome assembly JAEEGJ01 (sample SAMN16246546, study PRJNA631951) | gut metagenome | biome: gut microbiome; feature: rumen; material: RS-attached | host: Bos | place: Iran: Karaj | collected 2018-10 | reverse complement strand
TAAAAAACGTAATTTATCTTAGCTAATCTTTAAGAAATGTAAAATACAGGGAGGGGCAATGATGAAAGGATATTATTTAGCCATTGATATTGGCGCCTCAAGTGGTCGACATATTTTAGGCCATTTAGATAATGGTAAATTAATTTTAGAAGAAATTTACCGCTTTAAAAATGAAATGAAATGTAAAGAAGGTTCAAAGATATGGGACGTTAATTATCTTTTTGAGCAGATAAAGACAGGTTTAAAGCTTTGTAATGTGTTAGGCAAAAGACCAGAGTACATCTCTATTGATACCTGGGCTGTAGATTATTGCTTACTAGATGAGAAGGATGAGCTAATAGGGGATGTGTATGCTTATAGAAACGATAGAACAAAGGGCATGGATCTTGAAGTGGAAAAGATTATAGACAGCAAGAATCTTTACAGACGAATTGGCATACAAAAGCAGCCTTTTAATACAATTTATCAGCTTATGGCAACAAAATTTTTAGAAGAAGAAAGTCTAAAAAAAGCAAAAACATTTTTAATGTTACCAGATTATTTCATCTTTAAATTAACTGGTATTAAGACAAATGAGTACACTAACGCAAGTTCAACAGGTCTAGTAGATCCAGATACTAAAAACTGGGATTACGACCTTATAAGAAGGCTTGGCTTAAAAGAGGAAATCTTTTTAAAAGTTAGAAAGCCAGGAGTAATTCTTTCGGATTTTACAGAGGAAATGACTAAGGAAATTGGCTATAGAGCAAAGGTTTGTTTATGTGCTAGCCATGATACAGCATCAGCTATTCTAGCCCTTCCGAGTTTAAAGTCTGATGTACTCTATATTAGTTCTGGTACTTGGTCTTTGTTTGGTTGTGAGAATTTAAGTCCTTGTTTAACAGAAGAAGCAAGAAAATGTAACTTTACAAACGAGGGTGGCTTTAACTATCGCTTTAGATTCTTAAAAAATATTATGGGACTTTGGATGATACAGGAGCTTAAAAGAGAGTTTGGGGATGAGTATACATTTTCACAAATATGCCAATTAGCTAGAGAAAATTTGAATTTCCCGTCAATTGTGGATGTGAATTCTAATGAGTTTCTAGCACCAGAATCTATGTCAGAAGCTATAAAAGATTTTTGTAAAAATACGAAGAACAAGTTCCAGAAAGTCTTGGCGAACTTGCAGCAGTAGTTTACAAATCCTTAGCTAGAGGTTATAGAAAGGCAAAGGAGGAAATAGAAGAGCTACTAGGAAAAGAGTATAAGGAACTTTTTATTATTGGCGGTGGTTCTAATGCTGATTTACTAAATGAATTGACAGCTAAAGAAACCGGACTAGTTACCTTTGCAGGACCTGTAGAGGCTACAGCTATTGGTAACATTTTAGCAAGTATGATAGCTACAGGAGAGGTACTTAGTTTACTAGAGGCAAGAGAATTAGTTCGAAAATCTTTTGAAATAAAAAGATATGATATGAAGAAAGACTGTATGAAAAATATTAACTTAATAAATGTTCCTGTTATGAAAATTAGGACGGTAAGTTAGGTAAAAATTGTATTTAAAACATTTCGGAGGGATTATGGACGTAGTAAAAAGATATGAAGAGGCTAGGAAAATTTACAAAAGCCTTGAGGTAGATACAGAGGCTGCACTTGATAAACTAAAGGATGTGGCTATTTCAATTCACTGCTGGCAGGGAGATGACGTTGTAGGCTTTGATTCTAAGGAAGCCTTATCTGGTGGCATTCAAACAACAGGAAATTACATGGGTCGCGCAAGAAACCCAAAGGAATTAATGGAGGATATTACTAAGGTTATTTCTTTAGTTCCTGGGGCTAAAAAGCTAAATCTTCATGCAAGTTATGCAATTATTGATGAGGGAGAAATGATTAATGGTAAGAAAGTGGATAGAGATAGCATTTGTCCTAAGCACTTTAAACCATGGGTAGATTTCGCTAAGGAGCATAATTTAGGACTTGATTTTAATCCTACATTTTTCTCGCATCCAATGGTAAAGGATGGACTTACTTTATCTTCACCGGATGAAGAGGTAAGAAATTTTTGGGTAGAGCATGGTAAAAGATGTATTGAAATTTCAGAATATTTTGCAAAAGAAACTGGCAAGCCTTGTCTTATGAATATCTGGATTCCTGATGGATATAAGGATATTCCTGCAGATAGACTAGGTCCTAGAGCTAGATTTAAAAAGTCCTTAGATGAAATTTTATCTATTTCTTATGATAAATCCAAGGTTTTAATTTGCCTTGAATCTAAGGTTTTTGGTATTGGTGTTGAGTCTTATACAGTGGGTTCTGCAGAATTTTGCATGAACTACGTAGCTAATAAAGGCATCACCCCTCTTATGGATAACGGTCACTATCACCCAACGGAGCTTGTGTCTGACAAGATTAGCTCAATGCTTCTCTTTAATGAGCGCTTAGCCCTCCATATTACTAGACCTGTTCGTTGGGACAGTGACCATGTAGTTTTGTTTGATGATGAAACTAAGGAAATTTGCAAGGAGATCGTAAGAGCTAATGCACTTGATAGAGTCTTTATTGCTACAGATTACTTTGATGCTTCTATCAATCGTATTTCTGCTTGGACTACAGGTCTTAGAAATCTTGAAAAAGCCTTACTTTATGCCTTACTTGAACCAAAGTCTTTAAAAGAATTACAGAATAAATCAGACTTTACAAAGCTTATGGTTATGCATGAGAAGTTAAAGGAAATGCCATTTGGCGATGTATGGCAGGAGTATCTTAGACGCGAAGGCGTGGTGGATGACTACTATAGTGAAGTGGTTCGCTACGAGAAGGAAGTGCTCTCTAAACGAGTTGATTCCTTTGAAAATGTATCGCCAAAGTCAAATGCAAATAAGAGTGGCATGGTGGCAGCAGATGAGAGCTTTGTATCTCCATTGGAGATAGAATAAATGGATAGAATAAATATATGAAAAGATTGTTATTTGGGAGGAGAAAATGGACATTTTAGATGCTAAATTTGTAAAGGAAATGTGCGACACAACAGCTAATATGTATAGACTTGGCTGGGATGAAAGAAATGGCGGTAATATTAGTTATTTGCTTGAGGATGAGGAAGTAGCTAAATATCTAGATTTATCAAAAATTTCTAGAAATATTGATATGGGATTTAAGGCAGATTCTTTAATTGGCAAGATTTTTATAGTAACAGGAACTGGTAAATATTTTAAAAATGTTGAGAAGGAACCAGAAAATAATCTTGGAATTATTAGGATTGGAAAGGATGGCCATACAGCAGAACTTCTTTGGGGTTTTGAGGATGGTTCGAAGTTTACAAGCGAGTTACCTGCTCATTTAATGAGTCATATGGCTAGGCTTTCAGTAGACCCAGAAAACCGTGTAATCATTCATTCTCATCCAACAAATACTTTGGCTATGAACTATATTCATGAATTAGATGAGAAGAAATTTACTCATACTTTATGGGAAATGTGCACTGAGTGTATAGTGGTTTTCCCAGATGGGGTTGGTGTTCTTCCTTGGATGCTTTGTGGCACTAATGAAATTGGTGAAGCCACAGCCAAGAAAATGAAGGAGTTTAGACTTGTAGTTTGGGCTCTTCATGGAATTTATGGTGCTGGCAAAAGTCTTGATGAAACCTTTGGACTTATTGAGACAGTTGAAAAAGCAGCTAAAGTTTATATGTTAACAGAGGCTACAGGCAAGGAGAGAATTAACACTATAAAGGATGAGGATATGGTTAAGCTTGCTGAGTACTTTGGTGTGGATTATAGAAGAGATTTCCTTGATTTACCGGGACAGTCTATTAAGAGGATATCGTAGGGTTGAGGCAGTAAATAAGCGGGTTGCGATTGAAAGTTCCGGCATGACCGAGAAGCTTAAGATAGCTGAAAGTCAGTAAGCAAGCGGGTCGCAGCCGGAAGTTCCGGCATGACCGAGAAGCTTAAGATAGCTGAAAGTCAGTAAGCAAGCGGGTCGCAGCCGGAAGTCCCGGCATAACCGAGAAGCTTAAGACACCTGAAAGGCAGTAAGCTTGTGGGATTGACCTAACGGGAGTTTATTATCCTGTTAGGTCAATTTTTTCTTGTTTTAAATTTGTCGATTTTTCAATTGTTGACCTAGCGGCGAAAAAGTCTTCGATTAGGATTAAAAAAGTAAGCTTTTTAGGAGCTTTTTTGGGGGCGATTGACTTAATGCGAAAAAAATTCCCTATAGGGATTAAAATTGAATAAGCAGAATTCAAGAATCATTGACCTAATGAGGGTAAAAAGTCAGGCTAGGGTCAACATTCCCAGAATAGACAGTAAATAAGCGGGTCACAGCTGGAAGTCCCGGCATAACCGAGAAGCTTAAGATAGCTGAAAGTCAGTAAGCAAGCGGGTCGCAGCCGAAAGTCCCGGCATAACCGAGAAGCTTAAGATACCTGAAAGGCAGTAAGCAAGCGGGTCACAGTCGGAAGTCCCGGCATAACCGAGAAGCTTAAGATACCTGAAAAGGCAGTAAATAAGCGGGTTGCGGCCGAAAGTTCCGGCATAACCAAGAAGCTTAATCCCCAGAAACTCAAAAAGTTTCTTGTCATTATTTTCCATAATCCTTATATCCTTTTATTTATAATAAAGTTAAGATATGATATAATTTAACTAGAAATAAAGTTAGATATCTTCTTGGAGGGTGAAGAATCAAACTATAAATCGTGAAGAGGAGAACTGAATATGGCTAAGAAAAAGTGTGTAACAAAGACCTACGTACTAGACACCAATATCTTAATTCAACAGCCAAATTCCATTTATGGCTTTGATGACAATGATGTTGTTATTACATCTACCACATTGCAGGAGCTTGATAGTAAGAAGACTGCCCCTGGCGAAGTTGGTTATCATGCAAGAGAGGCGATTAGACTTATTGATGCACTAAAGCATGATGGTGACTATCTAGAGGGAATTCCACTTCCTCATGGCGGTAGATTTATTATTGATCCAGATGGAATTAACAAGGAAAATCTACCTCAAGGTTTTAGCATTGAAAAGCCCGATAATCGTATTATTAGTTCCGTAATTACTAGAGCAAAGACGACAGACGCTCCGGTTATTTTAATTACTAATGACGTTTCGATGCGTATTAATGCAATTTGTTGTGGAGTTGAGACGCAGGGTTATCACAACGAAGAAATTGATAACGAGGATGACATTTACACAGGCAGATGCGAGGCCTATGTTGATGGAAAATCCTTTAATGAGTTAATAACTGGTGGAAGTGTAGGAGTCCTTGATGGATTTAAATTTTATGAAGACGATGACAGAGAAGTAAAAGTTGAGGAAAACGAGTTTTGTTTAGTAAGAAACGCAGATAAACCCACAGATACAGCCCTTGCGATTTGCAGAGGTGACGTGCTTTATAGAATCAAAGATAACATGCATCCTTTTGGTATAACAGGAAAAAATGTAGCGCAGAAATTTGCACTTTATGCCCTAATGGCGCCACCAGAAGAGATTCCATTAGTAATCCTTCGTGGACCTGCAGGTTGTGCAAAGACTTTTCTTTCCCTTGCTGCTGGACTTGATGAAAGCTATAGTCAGGGTGGAAGAGGAGATGTTAGATATCAAAAGGTTATGATTACAAGAAACAACGTCCTTTCAGATGCAGACATCGGTTATTTACCAGGAACTCTTGAGGAGAAAATGGGACCTCTTGTCGCACCATTTATCGATAACCTTGAGGTTTTACTTAAGGGTAATGAGAAAAATGAATCTATGGATATGATTCATACTCAGATCGATGATTTGCTTGAGGATGGAATTTTGGAAATTTGCTCAATGGCTTACATGAGAGGTCGTTCAATTACTGGTTCTTATTTAATTATTGATGAGGCTCAGAATGCCACAGTTGGCCAGATTTTGGAGATTATTTCAAGAGCTGGTATGGGAACAAAGGTAATTGTTGCCGGCGATCCTGACCAGATTGATAATCCAAAGCTTGATAAGATTAATAACGGTCTTGTATTTGCTGCTGAGAAGATGCGAGGCAGTAACCTATGTGCACAGTTAGTCTTTGATAGAAATGAATCTGTTCGAAGCCCACTTGCCATGGAAGCTGCTAAGAGACTTACTCTATAGGATTTTGAAAATGTGACATAGATGCTTTGGAGTTAATGAGTTGAAAGTAAGCGACACATTTTTATAAAAAGAAAAATATAAGCGTAGTCGAAAGCTAGGAAGAAAAATTCTTTTCTAACTTTTGGCTACGCTTTTTTTGAATAAATGTGACGTCGAAGAAACATATTAATCTCGGCCCCAATAAAGATAATGCAGAGACAAAAGTATGCCCAAACTAGTGCGATTACAAGGGTTGAAAGACCACCATACATTAAAGAAAAGTTTGGCGAATTTTCTACCCATAAAGAGTAGAGGTAGGAGAAAAGTAACCAACCTGCAGCGGCAAAAATTCCTCCTGGAAGCTCTCGTAAAAAGTTTGTATTTTTCCTTGAGATAATGGTAAATACGGAGGTAAATAAAATACTTAAAAATATTGGTAAAAGCAGATTCTTACTAAAAAGAATGGTACCAAAAATGTCCGAAATAAAAGGAATGTGATTTAAATATTTTATTATGAACATAAAAATGTAATTACCAAAGACAAGGATACAAAGGCTTGCAGCAATGATGAATATAAAAATGATTGCTGAAATGCTTGAAATGATTCGCATAAAGAGCCAGTTTGGATAGTTTTCGATTTCATAAATTTGATGGAGCCCCTTAATCATTGCAAAAAATCCTTTTCCGGCGGCCCAGATAAGCGCAATTGCTGTAACAACAGTAATGGATGCGGATGATTGATAGGCACTAGTTATAAAGCTAGCGGCTATGGGCTGTAGGGATGCAGGAATTATTGGAACGATGTATTCTATTAAGTCTTGGCTTGTGACTGGTAAGTAACGCATTAAACTTAAGAGCGCCATTAAGAAGGGTAGGATACTTAAAACAATGAAGTAGCAGGCACTTGCTGCGTATTCGGATACCCTGTCCTTGGCTAATTTGTTGGCACTGTCTATAAAAATATGATAGAATTTTTTGGACTCTAAATTTTTCTTGGCATTGTCGATTTTCTTTTTCATAAAAGTTACCTAACTTATCCCCGTTCATTAGATTTAAAGTCATTTCTCTAAATAATAAAAATTACTTATATATTAATTATACCTAATTTTCTTAATCTTGCAATAATAGTTTATTTTAGGTAAAATATTAGGGTTATGTAGGGCAATTTAGATATTGCTTTTATCTATAATGCTAACGAAATTTTAAAGGGAAGATAAAATATGAGTATAAGCGTAAAATTACAGGTGTTTGAGGGGCCACTTGATCTTCTGCTTCATTTGATTGATAAAAATAAGGTTAATATTTATGACATACCTATTTCCATGATTACTGAGCAGTATATGGAATATGTGGATGCGCTAAAGGACGAGGATTTAAACGTTGTTTCGGAGTTCCTTGTTATGGCTGCCACACTTCTTGATATTAAGGCGAAAATGCTTCTTCCTCGCGAGGTTAACGAAGAAGGCGAAGAGGAAGATCCAAGAGCTGAATTAGTTGAAAAGCTGCTTGAATATAAGCTTTTTAAGGCAATGGCTATGGAGCTTAAGGATAAGCAGATGGATGCTACAAAGTCTTATTATAGAAAGGAGAGTATTCCTCCTGAGGTAAGTAACTACACTCCACCAATCGATTTAAATGAGGTGGTGTCAGGCATCGATTTGACTAAGTTGAATGCAATTTTCCATGATGTACTTCGTCGTAAAGAGGAGAAGATTGATCCTGTTAGAAGTAAGTTTGGTAAGATTGAAAAAGAAGAGGTATCTATGAGTGAGAAGTTAGTAGATATCAAGGCTTTTATGAAGAATTATAAGGCCTTTAGCTTTAGAGAATTACTAGATGCTAATTCAAGTAAGGTTGCGGTTATTGTTACATTTTTAGTAATACTAGAACTTATAAAGACAGGTTTTGTAACCGTTAGACAGGACAACACCGCAGATGACATATTTATTACAGTAATTAATGATCCTGATTTAATCGAGGACATAGAGGAGGATTAATAAATGACCATAGAACAGACAGAAGCTGTTATTGAGGCAGTTTTATTCACAATGGGTGATTCAGTTTCTGCAGAACATATAAGTGTTGCTATTGAACATGATGTGGATACAACAATTAAGCTTATTCACAACATGATGGACAAGTACGAAGCCGAGGATAGAGGAATTCGCATTATTGAGCTTGATGGTAAATTCCAGCTTTGCACAAAGCATGAGTACTACGATAATTTGATTAGAGTTTGCTCACAGCCTCGTAAATATTCACTTACAGATGCAGCTCTTGAGACTTTATCAATCGTTGCTTACAAGCAGCCAATCACTAAGATTGAGATTGAGAAGATCAGAGGCGTAAACTCAGACCATAGCGTTAGTAAGCTTGTGGAGCTTAATTTAATCAAGGAGGTTGGAAGACTTGATGCTCCAGGTCGTCCAATGCTTTTTGGTACAACAGAGGATTTCTTAAGAAGCTTTGGAGTTTCGTCTATTGATGAACTTCCTACAATTTCTGAGGACATGGTTGAGCAATATAAGGAAGAGGCAGAACTTGAAATTGCCAAGGAAGATTTTGATAATAATCTAGATTCTGGCGAGGAACAATTGACACTTAATATTTAATTGAATACAATTTAAGCGTTAGAAATTTTTAGGAGTAAATGTTATGTTAGAGATTAAAGATCTTTCTTATCAGGTTGAAGATGAGAAGGAAAAGACTAAAGAAATTATTGACCACTTAGACCTAACTGTTGAAGATGGTAAATTTATCGTAATTACAGGACCTAACGGCGGCGGTAAGTCAACTCTTGCCAAGCTTATTATGGGTGTGAACACTCTTACATCAGGTAAGATTATTTTAGATGGTGAAGATATTTCAAATCTTAATATCACTGAGAGAGCAAAGAAGGGTATTAGTTTTGCCTTCCAGGCTCCAGTACATTTTAAAGGAATCAGAGTTGTAGACTTACTTAGACTTGCTGCTGGCGAGAAGATTACTACAATTGAGGCATGTGAGTACCTTTCAAAGGTAGGCTTATGTGCTAAGGACTATGTTAATCGTGAGGTAAATGCATCTCTATCCGGTGGTGAATTAAAGCGTATTGAAATTGCTACAGTTCTTGCAAGAGGAACAAAGCTTTCAATCTTTGATGAGCCAGAAGCTGGTATTGATCTTTGGAGTTTCCAGAACCTTATAAAAGTTTTTGAAAATATGAGACAGGAAATCAAGGGTACAATTATTGTTATTTCCCATCAGGAACGTATCTTAAACATTGCCGATGAAATCGTTGTTATTGAAAATGGTAAGGTTAAGAAGAAGGGTTCAAAGGACGAGATTTTACCTGAATTACTTGGTACACCTGCTGCAGCTAGTATTGCATGTGAGAAATTAGGAGGTGATAAGTAATGGAGATTAATGCTATTCAGAAGAACATTTTACATGAAGTTGCTAATTTAGACAGCATTCCACAGGGGGCTTATAATATTAGAGCTAACGGTGAGAGCGCTGCAAGAAATACAACTGCTAATATTGATATTGTAACAAAGAAGGATAAGCCAGGTATTGATATCATTATTAAGCCAGGTACTAAGGGTGAAAGCGTACATATTCCAGTTGTTTTAACTGAGAGTGGCCTTAAGGAAATGGTTTACAATGATTTCTACATTGGTGAAGGCGCAGATGTAACTATTGTTGCAGGTTGCGGTATTTCAAACTGTGGTGATCAGGATTCTGAGCACGATGGTATCCATTCTTTACACGTTGAAAAGAATGCTAGAGTTAAGTATGTTGAAAAGCACTACGGTGAAGGCGATGGCAAGGGCTCACGTGTCCTTAATCCTGTTACTAATGTTTATCAGGAAGAGGGCAGCTACGTTGAGATGGAGATGGTACAGGTTAAGGGTGTTGACTCTACTGTTCGTACTAACTATGCTGAACTTAAGGCTGGTGCTACACTCCTTATTCATGAGGCTTTAATGACTCATGGTGAGCAGAAGGCAACATCAGATTATAAGGTTGTTTTAAATGGTGAAGGTTCATCTGCTGATGTAGTTTCTCGTTCTGTTGCAAAGGACGATTCTGAGCAGATTTTCGAAGTTTCAATTGAAGGTAATACAGCATGTAACGGTCATGCAGCTTGTGATGCAATTATTATGGGTAATGCTCACGTTGTTGCTATTCCAAAGCTTGATGCGAAAAATGTTGATGCTGCACTTATTCATGAAGCTGCCATTGGTAAGATTGCTGGTGATCAGTTAACAAAGCTTATGACTCTTGGTCTTACAGAAGAAGAGGCAGAAGAGCAGATTGTTGCTGGTTTCTTAAGATGATTATTTTGAATTGTAATCAAATTAATTCATAAAATGTATAAAATATTTTTTGATAGGCCCCAATAATTAGTTTATTGAGAGTCTTGACTATTGTTTTATATAATAACTAACGAACAATAACATATCACATTGTAACTAAATTAGAGACTAACTCTTTCGAGTTTTGTCTCTAATTTTTATGTGTATTTGTTTTTATAATGGACTGGGAGGTTTATAAAATTTATGAAAAAAAGGGAGATGTATTATGCCAACAGGAATAATTATTAATGTCTTGTCAGTTTTTATAGGAGGAATTGTAGGTACATTTGCAGGCCACTTACTAAGCCTAGACTTTAAGGAAAAACTAAATATGATTTTTGGCGCCTGCGCAATGACCATGGGAATCAATGCTATAACTGAGATGGAAAATATGCCAGCTGTGATTTTCTCAGTGGTTGTGGGAACTGCCCTTGGCCTTGCAATTCACTTTGGAGATAAGATTACTTGGGCTTGTTCTAAAATGGAGCTTGTGGTTTCTAAGTTTGTTCACCAGAAGTCAACAGGTCTTTCAGAGGAAGAGTTTAGTAACACACTTGTAACTATCATCGTATTATTTTGCGCAAGTGGAACGGGAATTTATGGCTCAATCGTATCAGGAATGACAGGAGATCAGTCAATTCTATATTCAAAATCTATTCTTGATTTCTTTACAGCAATTATTTTTGCATGTTTACTTGGTGCAGTAGTTTCTGCTATTGCAATCCCTCAGTTTGTAATTTTTATGATTTTATTCTTACTAGCAGGAGTGATTTATCCCCTTACAACACCTGCTATGATTGGGGATTTTAAGGCTTGCGGCGGAATTCTACTTCTTGCCACTGGCTTTAGAATGATTAAGGTGAAAATGTTTCCAACAGCGGACATGATAATAGCTATGATACTTGTAATGCCTGTAAGTTATTTCTGGACTAGTGTGTTAGGAATGTAAATTTTTTACAAATTTTGGTCAGCTTTTGCTGGCCTTTTTTTATTGCAATTATTTTTGTATAATAAGGACTAGAAAAAGAAGGGAGTATTTTATGGTTATAGCAGTTAGTGCTTGTCTACTTGGACAAAATTGTAAATATAATGGTGGGAATAATAGAAACGAAAAAGTTTTAGAATATATAAAGGGACATGAGGTAATTCCTGTCTGTCCTGAAGTTTTTGGTGGACTTCCAACACCTAGAGAACCATCAGAAATTGTTAATGGTGTGGTTCGTCACAAGGATGGAGTATCAGTAGATAAGGAATTTAGAGAAGGGGCACGTATTGCCCTTGAAAAGGTGTTAAATTCTAGAGCAGAGCTTGTAATTTTACAGTCTAGAAGTCCTTCCTGTGGGCCTGATACTATCTATGATGGTACATTTTCAAAAAAATTAATTCCTGGAGATGGTGTTTTTGTGCAGCTTCTAAAAGAACACAATATTAAATATATCGACGTTAAGGATTTATAAAAAAATTACTTGCCATAAGACTATACATTCATTAGAATTAAGAAAGATTATAAACAAATATTGATGCCTATGGCCACCGGGTTGTGGGAGTAACATCATTTCTTTACCGTTAGGTCTTAGAAGGTGAGAAAACTAAATTTAAGGTAAGGAGAGTTAAAGATGTTTAGAAAAATGAGAAGATTCAAGCAACAGTTAGAAAATGATGAGTGTATTGAGATTTTAAAGAATACCAAAAGAGGCGTTCTATCTTTACTTGGGGATGACGGTTATCCTTATGGAATGCCTATTAATCATTTCTATTCTAGTGAGGATGGAAAGATATATTTTCATGGAGCTAAGGAAGGCCATAAGATTGATTCTATTAAGGCCTATGAGAAGGCTAGTTTTTGCGTCTATGATGAGGGCTATAGAAAAGAAGGCGATTGGGCCCTTAATATAAAGAGCGTTATTGTTTTTGGAAAAATCAGACTTGTGGAGGATGAAGAAACAGCTAGAATGATTTGTACAGAGCTCGTAAAGAAATTTACAGATGACAATGAATATCTTGAAAAAGAAATGAAGGCTGCATTCTCAAGGGTACAGTGCTTAGAGCTAGTGCCTGAGCATATAACTGGTAAGCTTGTTAACGAATCGTAAGGAGTAGATGTATGAAGAGTAGGATTTTTGTGATTATTGCCGCTTTGATTGTTTTGTGTTTAGTCGCATTTGCGTTAAGCAGCATACTATCAGGTGACACAAGCAATAATGCTAGTTCTTCCAGTGTTACGGAAGGAGAAGATATGGTAAGTTACAAGTCAATTACAATGCAGGAAGCAAAGGAAATTTTTAGCCAGCCAGGAGATTATGTGATTCTTGATGTTAGACGTCCTGAAGAATACGCAGCTGGTCACATTCCAGGAGCTATTAATTATGCCAATGAAAATATAACTACAAACACAATTGCTGGTTTAGAGGATCTAAATAAGACAGTTTATGTGTATTGTAGAAGCGGTAATCGTAGTAAGCAAGCTTCAAGTAAGCTAGCTAGAATTGGTTACACTAATATAATTGAGTTTGGTGGCATCATTGATTGGACTGGAGAAATTGAACGCAGTGTAAGCAATCCCTCGCTTTAAAAGCGTAAGCTTTAAGCGGGGGTATAAAGCTTACTAGTGTCAGAAGGGGTTAAAGCCCCTTCTGACAGGTGGCACAAAGTGCCACTGCGTTCATGAGGAAGTAGCGAAGCGGATTCCGAATGTCCGCTTTACAAATAAAGACATAATGAGATTTGTGGGCAAGCCTTAGGGCTTGCCTTTTTCTCATTTATAGGAGATAGATAGTGACGAGAAAAATAGATTATATTCATTATTACTTGAGAAATTTTTAAAATGAAAGTATAATCAAGTAAGTTTGAGTTAAACAACAATGAATATTTTGGAGGTGCAAATTATGTTTTGCAGAAAATGTGGAAACCAATTGCCAGATACTGCCAAATTTTGTCCTAAATGTGGCACTCCGGTAAAAAGAGTAGATAATCAGCCGCTTGGAATGACAAATGTTTCACAAGGAGTTAACGAAACTCCTGATATGAATCAGTCGACTCCAGTTAACGAAGCTCCTGATATGAGTCAGTCGGCTTCAGTTAACGAAGCTCCTGAAATTATTCAGCAGGCTTCAGTTAATGAAGCTCCTGTTGATAATATGAACACAGAAGATATTGGCGGTTTAGCTGATAAGATTATGGAAATGACAGACACTAACATGAATTCTACAGGTGAGGGTGAGGCTGTAGAAACTAAAAATCAGGCACCGATGATGGATGCGCCAGTAAATCAGATGCCAAATCAGCAGATGCCATACCAGGGTCAGCAGATGCCAAATCAGCAGATGCCATACCAGGGCCAGCAGATGCCAAATCAGCAGATGCCATATCAAGGTCAGCAGATACCATATCAGGCTAATCCAATGCAAAATATGGCAGCAGCTCCAGTTAAGAAAGCTAAAGCTGCAAAGGCTCCTAAGCCAGCTAAGACTCCAAAGCCAACTGGTGAGAAGAGCTCTAATAATAAGATTATAATCACAGTTATGGGACTTGTAATTGTATGTCTCATAGTGGTTATTGCTTTACTTTTCTCAAAGGATTTCTTTAATAAGGATAAGTCAGATAGTGCTAATAGTCAGGTAACTACAGTTAGCGATGATAATAATACAAGTTCAAAGAGCAATAAGAACAAGGATAAAGAGACTGAAAGCAGCACAGAAGCTGAGACAGAATCTACTGATAATTCAGAATATGTTATTGCAGATAGTGACACACGTTTACTTACAAAGGAAGATCTTGTGGGACTTACTCAGGAAGAGCTTCGAATTGCAAGAAACGAGCTTTACGCAAGACATGGTAGAAAATTCAATGACGAAGCACTTCAGAGCTATTTTGACTCTAAATCATGGTATAAAGGCACAATTGAGCCAAACGATTTCACTGACGACATGTTAACTGAAACTGAGTTAAAGAACAAAGATACAATCGTGTCTTACGAGGAGGAAATGAACTACAGATGATAAAGAGCTTAAAATTAGTATTTTTACCAGTGATTTTTGCATCAATTTTACTAGGTTGCGGGAATTCTACTAAGAATACTGCAAATGAGACTACTGAAACTACTGAGGCAGAGACAGAATCAGTTACTGAAAATGTAGTCGAAGAAACTACAACTGAAGAGGAAAGCACAACGAATGGCTACGTGGTAGTTATTGATGCTGGTCACCAAGCTAAAGGCGATTCTAGTTTAGAACCTGTAGGACCTGGTGCATCAGAAATGAAAGCCAAGGTTTCTAGTGGAACTCGTGGAGTTTCTACAGGACTTTATGAGTATGAACTAAATTTAGAAGTTTCTTTAAAGCTTCAAACTGAGTTAGAGAGTCGTGGCTATGAGGTCATTATGGTTAGAACTACTAATGATGTAAATATTAGTAATAGCGAGCGAGCAAAGGTTGCTAATGATGCAAATGCAGACGCATTTATTAGAATCCATGCTAACGGTTCGACTAATTCTAGTGCTAATGGGGCTATGACTATTTGCCAAACCTCTTCAAATCCATACAACGCAAGCCTTTATTCTAAGAGCAAGTCACTTTCAACAAATGTGTTAGAGAAAATAGTTGCTGCTACTGGATGTAGAAAGGAATACGTTTGGGAGACTGATACAATGAGTGGAATTAACTGGTGTCAGGTTCCTGTAACTATTGTTGAAATGGGCTATATGACAAATTCTAATG
>JAEEGJ010019153.1_pt1 | contig 15134 bp, 11 predicted proteins | sample 8958761 | NCBI WGS metagenome assembly JAEEGJ01 (sample SAMN16246546, study PRJNA631951) | gut metagenome | biome: gut microbiome; feature: rumen; material: RS-attached | host: Bos | place: Iran: Karaj | collected 2018-10 | reverse complement strand
CTGAAATGCCTTTAAAGGTTGCACCACCTGCAATTCCACCAAAGGTGTTGGCCATTGTAACAATGCTGGCAACCCCGGCGCCAGCACCGATTGCCTCAGCCACATACTCGGATGAATTAGTGTTGAAGGCATTTTGAGTGACAAAATATATAAAGCCTATAATGAATAATCCCATGATGTATGGATTCATTTCAAAGTGACTTTTTGACTTTGACTGCCCCTCTTGAAGCTCCAGCTTTTGTGGCTCTCCCTTTGGCAGACATGTAAGAGCAATAATGATAATTGGTATAACTGCAAGAAAAGTCAAATAGCTAAATCTCCAGCCAAACTTTGCCAGCTGTCCACCGATGAAAATAAAAGTCAGTGCCCCCAAAGCTGTAAAGGTGGCATTTAATCCCATCAAAGTTGCCTGCTCTTCCTTTTTAAAATACTGAACAATAAAGCCGTTTATTAACGGCATCAAAAAACCAGTGCCTACTCCTATAATTGCACTGCCGGCAAGGAGCTCCCATATGCTTGAATTAAAGAAAAACGGGAATAGCCCACCAATCAAATAGCAAAACAGCGAAAACAGAGCAATAACCTTTTTGTTTATGTAGCCCATTGCAATTCCACTAAGTGGTGAGCATGCAATAAATAAAAAACTTGGCAGGGTAATTATCATCTGCACCAGAGTCTCACTTACACCTGTAAACTCTGCGCCGATACTGGCAAGCACCGGTGATAAAGACATGTAGGTCAGTGCCACAGCACAGATGGATAATATTCCTACCTTTACTTTTTTCTTTTCCATAAGAAATTGCCTCATTTCATAATACTTCTCTATTAAAGAGTCTATTATGAAAAGTCAATCCTAAATACTAATTCATTTCTTCATTCTTGCATTTTTTTGCAAGAAAAAAGGAGACCTCTTTAAATGGTCCCCTTTATGCAATTACCTTCTATATTTTTTTGCACGAGGAAAAATTTACACATGCCTTACAACTTCAAAACGCTGTAATTTAACGGCTTCACCTGCTCCTATGCCGCCCTTTTGTCTTGCAATAGATATTTGCTGTTCCACCGAATCTACTCCATCCAAATCAGGAAGCAAAAGTCCCCTGCGATTACCTGAGCTTACAATTACTCCGTAGCGCTTAACATCAAGGTCTTCAGGACCGTCAATATCCTCTGGCTCACTTAGCACATCAACATTGATTTCCAAAAATGGCAGCTCCTCGGGACTGATTGGATTAAACCGATTGTCCCTTGTGGATGCACTGATTGCATTTTGAATTATCTCAACTGCAACACAGCCAGTTGTTGGAAGAATGGTACCAATGCAGCCTCTTAGTCGGCCTTCCTTGTGGATTGATACAAAGGCTCCCGCCTTTTTTGTGATCATTTCTGCCGGCAAATCCTCTGGCAAATCCATGACCTTGCCATTTAAAATATAGCTTTCCAATGAAGCCTTAGCCAGGCGAACATAGTCATCTGACTGACTGGCCTTTGCTGCCAGCTCTGCCTTTACCTTATCCATGTAGCTACCTCGAAAGTGACGACTTGCATCCTCTCCCTTAGGATAGAAGGAAGCTATTCCATAGCCTACTCCCGTTACATCCTGGTGGGAATAAACCTTGGCCTCTACTGCGACTCCATCCAAGGCTCCTGCCATAATTACAAATGAACGGTGACCGCACTCTGCAGCCTTTTCACAAAAATCTTCTTTAAAATCAAATAGTTCTCCAAAGGCACCTCTTGCTGCCACATCCATAATGCGCTTGTCATACACTGGCCCCTCCGGTGCAAATCCATATGGACCATGATCCTGTAGCTTGTGGGATAAATCACCGCTGGCTACAAATACCACTTTTCTATCTAATTCCTCAACAGCCTGCTTAATCATTTCTCCAAGCTGATAGTGATACAAAAGGCCCATTCCTGAAAGCCCAATTCTAACAATTTTGCCTCCGGTATATTTTTTACGGATAAACCAAAGAGGCACCATGGTTCCATGGTCAAGCTCTGGCTCCCGCTCGCCCATTATGCCTGCCGGAAAATTATTTTCCTCTGCAATATCGCAAAGCTTGTAAACTAAATCCGTATCATATTTTTCATCAAAGGAGACCTGGGGCGCACCAAATCTGACAAAGGAACCCTTGGCCCCCCGTCCCGGAGAAATATGAAAATAGTCCGAGTACATAACACTGTGCGGACTGGTGATGATAATTGTCTCCGGCTGTAGCTTTGCAATCTCATCCGCCACCTTCTCATATGCATCTATTGTTTCCTGAATTGATTTCTCTCCACCCTTTCCAATTTCCGGAACAATCATTGGTGGGTGGGGTACCATAAAAGCTGCTTGAATTGCCATAATTTGTCCTCCCCTAACAGTTTCCTGTGTAAACGTAGTTTAAATTCTGTTCTGCAATAGTTTTTAAGTGATAGATTGTATCTACAGGCGTTGCCCCTCTGTCCTCCATGTGAAATCTTGGGAAAAATCTGGATATATGAAGAGGAATATCCGGATTTAAAGCGCCTATCCATTTACTTAGCTCAAACATCTCATCATCGGAATCATTTTCCCCCGGAACAATCAATGTGGTCAGCTCCACATGGGAGTGATTCACCGCCTCAGCAATAAAATCCATTACCATCTGTCGATTGCCCTTTAAAACATCCTGATAATAATGGTCGGAAAATCCCTTTAAATCTATATTCATTGCATCCACGTACTTAAAAATTTCAGACACCGCTGACGGGTCTGCCATGCCATTTGATACCAGCACGGTCTTTAAGCCTTTAGGTGCTAAAAGCTTTGCAGTATCCACAATATATTCGTAGGAAATCAACGGCTCATTATAGGTAAAGGCCACGCCTATGTTTCCATTTACCTGCTGCTCCTGGGCGATTAACGCCAGCTCTTCTGGTGAAACATACCTGGACTGCCTTTTGCTAATGGCCACCTCATCCGACCAGGAAATTTGATAATTCTGACAAAATGGGCAGCGAAGATTACAGCCATAGCTTCCCACAGACAAAATCATACTTCCCGGAAAAAATCTGTTGAGAGGCTTTTTTTCAATAGGATCTAGCGCAATGGAGGTAAGCTTACCATAGTTTTCCGGAACAACCACTCCATCCCTGCAGGTCCTTACCCCGCAAAAGCCATAGTCCCCTTCTTTAATTTTGCAACGTCTATAACATACATTACAGCTTGCCATTTCCCCACCAATATTTCAAAACCGTTTATTAGAATCTATTAATATAATACCTCAAATCTAAAAAATAATCTAAAAACGCCAAAAGGCGCCGCAATAGCGACACCTTTCAGCTTCTTAATAATATGGGAACAATTTAAGACGATTATCTCCGCTACGGTTAGGTCTTTCAAGGGTTACCTCTCCTGAGGCTGCCCATTCAGTACCTCTCACAAGCATTGTGATGAAATTGAATCTATCCAATGCTTCCCAGTGACCAATTGATGTGACAAACACACGGCCTTTGCCGTATTCGTTTGTCCAAATAACTGGTGTGTATTCATTGACTCCTGGCATGTTTTCAAGCTTGCCCTCTGGAATCTCTACCGGATGATGTGGTGGTGGGAATCCCGGGATTCTGTAGTTTTCCACGCCATCATATATAGATGCAAGCACGTGCATCTTGGCCTCTGGATGAATGATTAACTGTGTAAACAAATCATCAAATACATTCATCCACTTGTCGTCAATATCCTTGGTGATAGGATGATTCTTGTCTGTGGTTACCACATAGTGATCATCCTTTGGACAGCGCCTGCAGCCCTTATCCATGGCGCAGTAACCGCCAAGCAATTTACGGTATTCATCTGGCCAATCAGGATCAACCCATATGCTTGAATGATAAAATACTACCCCTCTACCCGATGCAACAAAATTAAATAATGCTGACTCACTCTGCTCTCCAAAACGTCGGGCATGATCCGTTGGCCAGGTCTTACCGTCATAATTTATGAACAAAGCATCATACGGCTCTAAATACTCTGGAGTGATATTTCTAAACTCCTCTGTAATGACTACGTTAAATCTGCCTGTAGCCTCAAGGAGCTCTCTCAAACGCTCCTGCATTTTGCGGCCCTGGTGCTCTGCTGTCAACAAGCCTGTTACTAATAAAATATTTAACTTATCCATTTTAACCCCTCTTACTGCTTCTCCTTTAAAGATAATGCCAATGGAATTGTTATACCTAAAAGTATCGTAAATACGATATAAGCAAATCTTACTTCTCCAAATAAGTTCATGCACATTGCAATAACAAGAAATGTAAGCTGGCCTCCCATACTTACCAGTGGAAATAGAATTCCATTTACAACCTTAAAATTCTCTCTTCCAAAAACTGATATTTCAAAGGCTGGCATAAATATCTGGTACAAGGAAATAGATAGTCCAAACATTGGAACTGAAAGATAAACCAAAGGTACTATATTGGTAAAGTTTAAAAGCAAAGAAACCATAAACCATATTGCAAGTACCACATATGCTTTTCTTGTGCCAAGTCTGTTTTCAATATTTCCTGCAATAATGCTTCCGATAATACCTGCAACCGCACAAATAGACATCATAAAGGCTGCCTTTGTTTCGGTGTAGCCGTTGCTTGTGTAACGTACCAGCCACTGTGCCATAAGGCCAGTCTGGGACATGCTGCAAACGCCACAGATGGCTGCCACTACCCAAAATGATTTAGTCTTTAAAAGCTGTGAAAGAGTAATAGTTGGGACATCAACTTCTGTCGCATGCTCTACAGGAAGGTTGTCAGGGGTTTCCCCTACTTCCTCTGGATTGTTGTGTACAACCACAAGACATATAGCTGCCACAATCAGACATACGCTACAAAGAGTAAATATACCACCTGCTATTCCAAACTTTCCTATTATCATATTTAGTACTGATACCATGATAATGGTTGCTGCTGGTGGTCCCATGGAAACAAATCCCATGGCAAGTCCCTTTTTCTTTGGAAACCAGTTGGCAATTACTGAGTTGGCTCCAAAAAATGAAACCGCCTGACCACAACAGATTGTTCCAAACAAGCCTATTACAAATACCACAAGGGACTTGGAAGTACCGTACAAAAATACGAAGAATGCTGATAAAACCAAGCCAAGAATTATGGCAAACTTACCACCCTTTTTCTCACATACTTTTCCAAGGAAAAAGCTTCCAACTACGCTGGTACATCCTGCCACTGTGGCCAGTGTAAGCACCAGACTGTAATCCCATCCATTTGCTGCTGCAAGCTTTGGTAATATTACATTTTCAGAATCTGATGTAACGGCATTAGCCAGCAAAAAGAGAAGGAAACATAAGATAACTACTAACCAATGCCTTTTACTAAAATTGTATTTCTGTTTCATAACTACTTTGTCCAAACATAAGGTAATTTTTCTCCAGCTAAGTACGCATTTACGTTTTCAGCCATCTTGCGTCCAGACCATCCATCAACATCTGTTGTAAGACCTGCAAAGTGAGGTGAGCAAAGTACATTTTTCATCTTTAAAAGTGGATGATTAGCTGGTACTGGCTCCTGCCAGTATACATCTACTGCTGCGCCTGCGATTGTCTTGTTCTCAAGAGCCTCTACAAAATCCTTCTGATCAATAACTGCTGCACGAGCTGTGTTAATAACGAAGGCTGTTGGCTTCATCTTTGAGAACCAGTCTTTATTTACAATGCCTCTTGTAGATGGAACTACAGGAAGGTGAATGCTGACAATGTCTGACTGAGAAAGCATCTCGTCAAGTGAAACTGCCTTTGCTCCTGTTGCCTCGATAACAGCTGCATCAAGGTAAGGATCGTAAGCTAAGATTTCCATGCCGAATGCCTTTGCACGACTAGCAACCTCGCGACCGATTGCACCATAGCCTGCAAGGCCAAGCTTCTTGCCGTAGAGCTCAAAGCCAATGCCGTAATCTGTGTATGGATGATTCTCATCAAGTGGTCCCCAGATAACATTCTTTACATCTGGAACATCATAAATATCATCCACTGGTGCACCAAGGTGCTCTCCCATAAGAAGCCCTGCAACTGCTCTAGTCATGAAACGAGTTGATGCAATCATCATACCCATGCAATACTCAGCTACTGCAACTGCATTTCTACCTGGTGTATATGTAAGCTGGATTCCAGCTGCTTTAAGGGCCTCGTTATCAACTGTAACTGGTGTACCCTTGGCAACTCCAATAAACTTCATTCCTGACTCAATCCATGCGTTGATTGTATCTGTGCCGGCGACCTCGTCACCTAATACAACGATTTCTGCTCCCATACACTCTTCGCGAGTCATTTCCTCTGTAACGTTACCCTTGCCGTGCTTTAATTCACCGCAGATAGTAACTTCACATTCTTTTTTTATCTTTTCAAGCTCCTCTTCTGGAAGAGAAGTACATAAAGCTAATTTTCTCATCTATAAATCCTCCAAATACGCTGGCTTCCTACCAGCTAATTTAATTATTTCATTTTATAATTCAAAAATTTACCGTTTATAAGGCTACGGGAAAGCTGGGCCCATGCAAATTCCCTACGGGAATGGGCCCGCTGTAGCAAGCAGGTTCTCCCTAAAGGGCCCCCCCTACTTGCGACTTAAACAGCTTTATCAGCAGCGATAAGAGCCTGCATTGCAGCTTCAGCCTCTGCTGACATTGGCTCGTAGGTTCCAAGTGTCTTTGCGATAACTGTTGTCTGTGCCATTTCCTCTGTGTAAACAGTAGCATGCATAGCCTGCTTCATGCTCTCACCACAAGAGAACATTCCGTGATTCTTGATGAGACATACAAGACCCTTGTCACCAAGTGTGTTCTTAACCTTGTCTGCAACCTCGTCAGAACCTGGCATTGTAAAGCTTACGATTCCAACTGGTGTAAACTCACACTGTGGTGGTGTTATTGGGCGAAGCTCTGGATTCTCACCCATTGCACAGATTGTTGCGTACATGCTGTGTGTATGAACAGTTGCATTTATCTCTGGACGATTTCTGAGTACTGCAGTGTGCATTGGAAGCTCTGAAGAAGGCTTGAAATTTCCTTCAATCCATTCGTTCTTGCCATCCTCGTGCATCTTTACTACTGCTATATCCTCAGCTGACATTCCTGTGTAGGAAATACCAGATGGTGTTATACAACAAATTGTTGGATCCTCAGGTGTTCTCATGCAAATGTTGCCTGAAGTACCATTTATAAGCCCCTTTTCAACAGCCTCAAGAATTGCCTCAAGTACTGTCTGTCTTGTCTTTTCGTAGTTCATTAAAATACCCTCCTATTATTTAGCTTCTGATGTCTTACATCAGTGACTAATAATCTTTAATTTCTATGTAAATCATAGCCGCCTGCACTAGCGGAAACAAATTTTCTATTTCCGCTATGTAGCGGCAATTGGTAAAGTTAAGTCCATGCAAATTGTCTGCTGTGATAAACAATCAACTAGCCTCTGCTGCCTAGAAAGCCTGCTTTAGGATTGAGATGATATCTTCCTTTGTAATGCCCTGGCGTGGGTTAAAGTTTAAAACAGGCTCCTTTAATACATCCTCTGCCAACATATCAAAATCGCTTTCCTTGATTCCCTGCTCAGAAAGAGTCTTGATTCCAAGAGCCTTTGTCATAGCAAGTAATTCCTTAGAAAGAGCAAGAATATCCTCATCCTCATTTCCTGAAAGAGGAAGATCAATTACTTTTGCAAGCTCTATCATCTCAGCCTTGCAGCTAGGTGCATTAAAGGCGATTACATAAGGCAGCACGCAGGCATTTGCCATACCGTGTGGAAGGCCAAAGTGAGCGCTAAGTGTGTGGGCGATGCCGTGTACAAATCCAAGGTTTGCATTAGAAAATCCGAAGCCTGTAATGATGCAGCCAAGCATCATATTTTCTCTAGCTTCCATATCCTCACCATTTTCCACTGCACGCTGAAGGTACTTATGGAAAATCTTTAAGCCCTCAATAGAGTTGTACTTTGTAAGTGGATTTGACATGTTTGAAATATATGATTCCACTGCATGAGTGATTGCATCCATACCAGTTGCCGCTGTAACAGACTTTGGCATAGTGCGTGTAAACTCTGGGTCCGCAATCACATACGAAGGTGTAATCTTGTTGTCAATCACAACGTATTTACAAACTGCCACTGTATCTGTAAGGGCAGTTACATTGGTTATCTCACTAGATGTACCAGCAGTTGTTGGAATGGCAATAAGTGGAAGAACGTTATTCTTTACCATGCCGATTCCACCGTACTGACCGATTGGTCCTTCGTTAGTCATAAGAACATTTACAGCCTTTGCTGAATCAATTGATGAGCCACCACCGATAGCAACAAAGCCCTGAACATCCTCGGCCTTTGCAATTCCGTAAATCTTTTCAATAAGCTCGTTAGATGGATTTGGCTCTACTCCATCAAAAACTGTTACTGTAAGGCCTGAAACCTTGTTTAATTCCTGTAAAACTTTCTGAGCTATGCCTGCTGCTTTAACTCCTGCATCATAAACAACCATTACTCTATTGAGACCCTCAGCCTCAACTATTCCTGAAATTGCTTCAACAGCACCCTTTCCAAATACTAAATCTGAATGAACAAAAAAATTATATGCCATAAAAACCTCCAACTATGCCTGTTTTGCTAATACTTCTGCTATCTATTTCTATACCCTACGGGCTGCATGATAACCTGCATCCATAGCCTGATAAATCATAGCCACACGGTTGCAATCTCCAATTACGTAATACTCATCAACTAAATCACAAAGCTCATCAACCTCTGTAGTTTTAGGTCTAAAGCCAAGAGCACAAACTACGCTATCCGCCTCAACAAGGAAGCTGCCATCGGCATTTTCAACCATAACACCCTCTTTGGTGATTTCAGTTACCTTCGTATTTACGAATATTTCTGCACTGTCATAAACATGTGGCATCAAGCCACCTCTGTAGAATGAGTTAACCTCCATTGCCACGTCAGGCTTCATTTCTATTATCGCAACCTCATGGCCCTCGGCCTTAAATGAGCAAGCTGCCTCAGCACCTACTAGGCCACCACCCATAATTGCCACCTTTTTGCCAAGCTTTTCTGGGTGAAGCTCAGCCTCGATTGCCATGACAACATTGCTGCCATCGATACCTTTAATAGGTGGGCGAAGCTCGTTTGAGCCGATTGCTACAAACAAAGCATCTGGTGCAGCGTCCTTTACATAGTCTGTAGTAACCTCTGTGTTAAGAACAACCTTTACCCCTGCCTTTTCAACTCTGCGCTCCATTACCTCACAAAGCTTTTTGATATCCTCCTTGAAAAAGGCTGCTCCTGCTGCATGCAAGTTTCCACCAAGTCTGCTTTCTTTTTCAACAAGAGTTACATCGTGCCCTCTCTTTGCTGCAGTGATTGCAGCCTCCATACCTGCAGGTCCGCCTCCTGCAACAAGAATCTTCTTTTTAAAGTCTGGTGCAGGTACGCCATACTTTTCCTCTAGCTGCTGTCCCTGAGTTGGGTTAACAGTACATTTAATCATCTCAAGCTGACCTGTGGCGCCAAAGCACTCATAGCATCTTAAGCATGGGCTTATATCGTCTTCCCTGCCCTCAAGAGTCTTCTTTGGCAAGTATGGGTCTGCCACAAGAGCTCTACCTATTTCAACCATGTCGGCCTGGCCGCTTGCGATTATTTCTTCCATCTGTGCAGGGTCATTTAAAGAGCCCACACATGCAACCGGCTTGCTCACATGCTTTTTAATCTCTGCTGAAAGATAAACATTTACTCCTCTTGGGAAGAATGAATTTGGATGGGTTCTGCAAAACATTGCAGGGTCCTCATGATTTCCACAAGAGATGTTGAACATATCAACTTTATCCTCAACTAGCTTTGCAATTTCCACATAATCAGAAAGTGTCAATCCGCCTTCCTGAAAATCATCGCCATTCATTCTAAGTTCAATTGGAAAACCAGGTCCAACTGCAGCGCGAACTGCCTCAAGTGTAAGTGTAAGGAATCTCACTCTATTTTCTAATGAACCACCAAACTCATCTGTTCTGTGATTAAATAGTGGTGACATGAACTGATTGAACAACCAGCCGTGGGCTGCGTGTACCTGAACCATGTCATATCCCACATCCTTACAAAGCTTTGCGGCCTTGCCATAGGATTCTATGATTTCATATATAAGCTCCTTTGGCATTTCGTATACGTGACCTGCTGGCATTTCCATTTCGCTAGGGCCGTAAGCCTTGTCCCCAACTCCCACGTCGCCTCCTACAGAGGCAAGTCCACCGTACATACCACCGTGGGACAACTGAATGTTTGCAAGGCCTCCTGCGTTGTGAATCATACGAGTTGACTCTGTAAGCCCCTGACGAACACCAAAGGCATCCAGCTGCAGCTGCTTGTTGTGACTCTTTCCTGTCTTGCTGTGTGGAATCGCCTCTCCATATGTAACAACTGCACATCCACCCAAAGCTTTTTCCTCAAGATAGGCTGCCATCTCTGGTGTGAACAACCCTTCAGTTGTAATCATGCTTGGGCTTGTTGGTGCTGCTATGATTCTATTTTTTAATTTCAAATTTCCTATTCTTATTGATTTAAATAGGTTAGGATATTTATCCTTCCCTGGATATCTTGTTGACATATACTCCTCCTTTAATACCTCTCCTGTGAGCATCAATTCTTTATGTATTCAATCTACGCCCTACGCTGGTCAGTCTCAAATTTTATATTTCCGTTAATAAGCGGCAATCAGCGAAATTGAATAGGAAAGTTTAGGATGATAAATTACAAACTAGGAGAAACTAATTTAGGGAGGTCAGACAATGAACTTGAAAAACTGCTACCTTCTTGGCATTGATTTAGGAACAACCAATGTTAAAGGTAATATTATGGACGGAGAAGGAAAGCTGATAGCCACAGCTTCCCGAAGCCTAGGAAAGATTTTTCCGGGCCAAAATATGATAGAGCAGGATCCGGCTCAATGGTGGACCAGCACTATCGCTATATTAAAATATATGACTGCTCTCGCAGGCGATGAGGTGGTGGCTAATATTAAGGGTATTTCCATCAGCTCACAATGTCCTACACTTTTGCCTCTTGATGCAGATGGCAATCCTGTTCACAACGCAATCATTTATGCCGATGGTCGCTCTGTGGCAGAGACTAATGAAGTAACTGAAAAAATAGGTTTTGATAAATTTGTCAGCATTGTTGGCGGTCAGCCAAGTGTGGCATTCCTGCCTGGCAAGCTATTGTGGCTTAAGAGAAATCTTCCAGAGGAATTTGAGCGCACAGCTACAATTATGCAGGCCAACAGCTACCTTAACTACAAGCTTACAGGGGAGCTTACCATCGATATTGATACAGCAAGCCGCACCCAACTGATGAATCTTTCCACATTAAAATGGGCTAAGGAAGTTGGTGATGTAATCGGCGTCAATCTTGATGAGATAATGCCACCTGTTAAAAACTGCACCGACATAATCGGCTATGTAACAGAAAAGGCCGCCAAAGAAACAGGACTTTGTCCAGGTACTCCTGTTGTAGCAGGCTGCTCTGATGCCATGGCTTCAATGTATGCAATCGGACTTAGCAAGCTTGGTGATGCCGGAGAAAGTGCTGGTACGTCATCTCTCATTTTTGCAAGTGCACCAAAGGCAAGTGCCTGCGATGTACCTGTTGTCACACGCCCTGTCGGTCTTGAGACAATGCCATTTGTATACGACGGTCCAATCGGAACAACCGGTGCTGCCATCAGATGGTATGTTGAGCAGATGGGTGAGGCTGATGTGGCCAGCTCAATCGAGGCAGGCAAAAACATTTACGACTACATGAACAAGGTTGCTTTGACTGTAAAGCCAGGCGCAGATGGATTGTTCTTTTTCCCTTATATGGCAGGAGGTGAGCGCGCTCCTCTTTGGAATTCCCACGCTAGAGGAATGTTTATCGGCCTCAATCTCACCACTGATAGGGCCCATATCATACGTGCAATTTTTGAAGGCACAGCCTTTGCTCTTCGTCATGTAATGGATACCATCAAGGATGCTGGCGGCGTTGCTGAAAACCTTCGCATCACAGGCGGAGGCTCAAAGAGTATGACCTGGAACAAAATTAAGGCTTCTATGCTTCATATGCCAGTTTATGTGTTGGATGATATTTCAGGCGATGTGCCTTTTGGAGATATTCTCCTTGCCGGACATGCAGTTGGAATCTACCCTGACTTGTCAGAGGCGGTTAAGAAAATGGTTAAAATCAAAGAAGTCGTAGAACCAGTTCCTGAATGGGAAGAGGCCTACGACAAGCTTTACAATTATTATATTAGCATGTATCAGCACTTGGACGGAGATTTACAGAAACTACAATATACTCTTTCATCCCTTTAATCTTCGTATATACGTTTTGATTCTTCTATTCCACGGCTGATATTAAAAGACAAATCCTCAACTGAGGTTCCTTCAAAAACGGACCTCAGTTCCTGAGGATACCATGCAAAGGCCATGGCCATGTAATAAAACCAGCCAAGGGCTTGCATATCCTTTTCAGGCATAAGCATATACATGACTGTCTTGATATTTCGCTGATGTTTGCTGGACAAGTCTTTTCCTAAATCCACAAGGCTTACAGCAGGCTCCTGCACCTGGTTGGTAATCTGATAGCAGAATAACAATCCGTTGCTGAGACTGCAATAATAATCTTCTTCCATGTCAAATGGCTTGAGACTATCTAGTCCAAGCAAATCCTTAATTTTTCCTTCGATGCTGCTTATAGCTGAAGTTAGATTGCTCTTATCTGGCAATCTATAGCATAAATCCTTTAAAAAATATGCCTCCATCTGCTTTTGAGGCACCTTATAGAGATAATGATTCTTAAGACTTGTAAGGTATAAATCTATCTCTGCCTGATCCTTTTCATCTATAAGAGGTGACACCGTAAGACTTGGAGTGTTGAAATATTTCTTAAAAGCATCCACCTTTACAGTTGTAAGCACCAATCTAACCTGGTCTTTATCTATAAGCTCCTTGTTGTACATGGCATATGGGCCATCCAGCTTTAAGATTCCTCCATAATGACGATTCAAAGTTTCCATCAAATAGTGTGTCATACTTTCGTTGTAGTGGCTTACCACAGCTGTTGGTATACCCTCGCCACGCTTTTTCTTGTAGCGGGCCTCCTCAGAAAGCATAATAAAAGGAAGGAGGTAATCCTCCTCTTCTATTCCAAGAGCAATTTCACACTTTTTAGAAAGACAACAACGCATGTAATGAGCAATGTCTCCTAAGAATGGATTCTTCTTGCGAAGCTCATCACCCAATACATGGTTCTGCAAATGTGGTGCCACAATACCGCTTACTAGAGCCTGTACATGTCTAGTTAAATCCACAAACAACTTGTCATCCTCTGTAAAGTCAATACCGTATTTACGAAGTAAATCCTCAAGTAAATTATTAACTATCTCATGGCATCGTATATCCGTATTATTTAAAACATAGTTCTTAGAATATGTTTTGAGGCACAGGAATACCAGCTGCTCCTTAATCTGAGATAAATAGTGGTATTCACCTGGCAAAAGGGACACTTCCTGGCTTTCAGACAATCTGTCTAAAACAATCCTAATATCCTCATCAATAAAGGCCTTGTCATCACTGTTTATAAAATGACCGTTCTTCACTCTGAAAATCATTACAGCTATCGCCAGAGAAAGATATATAAATGCAAAGTCATCTAGATGAGTGCCTGAAGCGTGAAGAGTCTTTTTTACCACCTTTTGAACCTCTTTGAGAAGCTCGCCTCCAAACTCATCCTGCTTTAATACAATTCCTTCTGTAGAATCATAATCCCAGTTCTTGGCGTAGTACCTTGTAAGCAAATCACGCTTTTTGTGCTCATCGTCCTCTAAGCGAATGCTATTTAATTTCCTCTCTACCTTTAGGTATGGGTGTTGCTCGAAAATGATTTTATTTAGTACCTTAATATCCTTTTCTAGGGTGGTATTGCTGACAAACATCTCATCCTCAAGCTCTCCCAAATTGTACCAGTCATCATGGCGCAATAGCTTTAATAACAGAGCTGTAATCCTGTCATCCTTGGTGATGAAGTTTTGCTCATCAGAAAAAATCTCAAGTAAAGTAGACCTGTCCTTAACCTGTATGGTATAGCCCTTACTATGGACGGCCTGAATCTGAATGCCTAAATCTGCCAAGGCAGAGTTGATGTGACTGATATCACTTCGGATTGTGCGCTCGCTGACACCGATTTTGGTAGACAGCTCTTTGCCTGAAACAATCCCATGTCTGGCATTCAAAATAGATAATATTTTCTTTTCTCTAGATGGAATATTTGTACTAATCATTTTTAATCTTCATCAAGCTCAAAGAAAAGTGTTGTATATCTTCCCATGTCAAAAAATACTGGCTTTACTTTAAGTGGAAGCTTTGGCTCAATCTCTCTGCCCTTTTTCTTTGATACTCCAAGGATAATTGCATTGATTGAAGGACCCTCGTCCAACTGAACCTCTCCACAAACGTATTTTACACCCTTGTCTTCAAGCTCAAGCCGTGCATTTAAAATACCTGTAAACACAAAACTCTTTAATACACCTTTTCCGCTAAGCTCAGTCCACTCTGTCTCATGGTAGCCACACTCGTTGCAGGCAAGATGTGGTGGGAACTCAATAGCTCCGCACTCCTTACACTTTCTAGCTAATATTTTCCCCTCAGCAAGACCGTTCCAGAATTTCTCAACAATGTGTTCAGGATTCCAGAAGTCTTCTGTTTTGATTGTATTGTTGTTATCCATTTTACTCCTCCTTAAAATCCTGCTCTAAGAATTGTTGCACGAACATTCTGTGCGCCACCAAATCCACGTAAGAATACATGCTTTGGAAGCTTCTTAACCTGGCGAAGACCAGCCTCTCCACGCATCTGTGTAACAGCCTCAAATACATCAGCCATTCCTGATGCACCAAAGGCGTGACCATAAGATGTACGTCCACCGTTTGTGTTGATAGGCTTGTCTCCGTCATAAGCGATTCGACCATCAAGTACGTATTTCCAACCCTCACCCTTTGGAAGATAACCAATCTCCTCTGCAGCAAGGAAGGCTGATGAACCGATAAAGTCGTTTACAAATAATAAGTCCATATCGTCAGCAGTAAGACCTGTTGCC
>JAEEGJ010019151.1_pt1 | contig 15140 bp, 9 predicted proteins | sample 8958761 | NCBI WGS metagenome assembly JAEEGJ01 (sample SAMN16246546, study PRJNA631951) | gut metagenome | biome: gut microbiome; feature: rumen; material: RS-attached | host: Bos | place: Iran: Karaj | collected 2018-10 | reverse complement strand
GGATGACCGACCGCAAGGTGGACCGTGACAACGGCAGCATCGAGGTGGCCTTGCGCTACGATGACTACGACTTCGACAGCCGCGTCGTCGTGACTGCCAGGGGCAAGGCGGTGGAGATTGCCGTATGGCTCGACAAGCCCGTGCCGGAGAAGCTGGCGGGCGAGGCTGGCCTGAACATCGAGTTCCTGCCGTCGCAGTACTGGCTGAAGACCTTCATGATGGACGGTCGCCTGGGCCGTCTGCCGCGCTATGCCACCAGCCAGACCGTCACCCGTCCGAACAGCGAGAAGCCCCGTCAGTTCAAGGGCTTCAAGACCTACGACGACCGAGGCACAGGCCGTTTCGTCGACCCGCTGCCCATCGAGACGGGCCACAGCCTGAGTATGGCTACCGACGACCCCTCGCGTCTCGTCACCATCAAGAGCGATGCCGAGCTGAAGCTCTTCGACGGCCGTATGCTGGCACAGAACGGCTGGTTCGTCCTCCGCAGCGTGTTGCCTGCCGGGAAGACGGGCAAGGTTGTCACGTGGACCGTCGAGCCCCATGCCATCCCGGGCTGGATACGTGAGCCGAACATCGGCTTCTCGCAGATCGGCTATACCCCGGAGCAGCCGAAGGTGGCCGTCATCGAGCTCGACAAGAACGACACGCCGCTGGCTACGGCCAAGCTGATGCGTATCAGTCCAGACGGTACTCAGGAGCAGGCTTTTGAGGGTGCCATCACGTCGTGGGGGCCCTACTATAAATATAATTATGTGAAGTTCGACTTCTCAGCTGTGAAGGAGCCCGGCGTCTACTTCATCCTGTATGGCAAGACGAAGACCAACGACTTCCTTATCGACGCGCATGTCTACGACAAGATCACCGACGCCACAACCGACGTCTGGGTGCCCATCCACATGGACCACATGTATGTGAACGAGGGTTACCGCACGTGGCACGGCGAGCCCTTCAAGGAGGGGTATTTGCAGGCGCCGGAGAGCGACCATTTCGACCTGCACCGCCAGGGGGCCTCGACGGATACGAAGTACAAACCCTATGAACTCATCCCCGGACTGAACGTCGGCGGATTCTTCGATGCCGGTGACTTCGATATCGAGACAGGCTCGAACATCAACGTGGTGCAGAACTTCATCCGCACCTGGGAACTCTTCAAGCCCCAGCGCGACGAGACGTTTGTCTCGCAGAAGCAGCGCTATGTAGACCTGCACCGTCCCGACGGTGTGCCCGACATCCTGCAGTTTATCGAGCATGGCACGCTGAACCTCGTGGCCCAGGCCGAGCAGATAGGACACATGGCCTCGACGCTCTCGAACTCCGTCCTCGACAACTACCACCATCTGGGCGATGCCGCCTCGATCACCGACGGCCTGCACTATGACCCGAGTCTGAAGCCTTATGAGGTATCGGCCGACGGTAAGCGCTCGGGTACGCCCGATGACATGTGGGCCTTCACCACCCGCAATCCCAGTCTCGACCTGCGTGCCGCCACGATGTTCGCCGCCGCCAGCCATGCCCTCAAGGGCTACAATGACGATCTGGCCGAGCGTGCCCTCACCCAGTCGAAGCGACTGATGAAGGAGGCCACGGAACTCATCGCCCAGCACAACGCCAGGGAGGATGAATATGCCTGGCTCGACGGTACGGAACAGACCAACATCGCCAATCCCCGTCAGCAAGGAGCCAAGCCCGACAAGAAGCGACAGAAGCTGTTGGAGCGCAGTCGTATGAACCGTGAGCAACTGGGCGACATGGCTACCAACCTCATGCTTTATGGCGCCACGCAGGAGAAGCAATACCTCGACAATTTCTCCGCGCAGATCTGGGACGCCCTCGAGCTGCGCCTCTCAGGCAATATGCAGACCGCCCTCGACGCTGTGCCCTATATGGATGAGGCTTACAAGGAGAAACTCCGTCCGTACGTGGTGAAATATGAGGAATACATCAAGGGCTTCGACACACAGAACCCCTACGGCGTGCCCATCGGACTCGGTAACTGGGCCGGTGTGAACATGGTGCTCAACTTCGGCATCACCGTGAACTATGCCCACATCTACTTCCCCGACATCGTCGGCAAGGAGGAGGTCTACCGTGTGGCCAACTGGCTCTATGGCCGTCATCCCTACCACAACTACTCGTTCGTGGCCGTCGTGGGTGCCACCCGTCCGAAGCAGGTGTTCTACGGCAACAACCGTGCCGACTTCTCTGCCATTCCCGGCAACGTGGCCCCGGGTCTGCTCTTCCGCAAGCCCGACCACTTTGAGAACTTCGACGACTGGCCCTTCCTCTGGGGACAGAACGAAGGCACCATCGCCGGTAACACACAGTACATCATCTTCGGCTCGTCGCTTAAGAATATTGTTGCCGAATAAATGGTACATGGTAAATTGTCAAATTGTACATGAGGGAGCGGCTTTGGAACAGGAACTATATCAAGGTAATGATGGCGAACTTCTCGCTGTTCTTCGCCTTCTATGTCCTGACGCCACTGCTGCCGCTCTACCTGAGTGAACATTTCGGCGCAACAAAGGACGTGATAGGCCTCGTACTCTCGGGCTACACCATCACGGCTTTGTTGTGCCGGCCTTTCAGCGGTTACATCGTCGACTCCTTCTCGCGCAAGACGGTGCTGATGGTCTGCTTCGGCACCTTCGCCATCTTCTTTGCCGGCTATCTCGCTGCATCGACCCTGTTGCTGTTCACGATTGTGCGTACCCTGCACGGCGGACCCTTCGGTGCCCTGACCGTCTCCAACTCGACCGTCGCCATCGACGTGCTGCCCTCCAGCCGCCGTACGGAGGGCATCGGCTACTATGGTCTGTCGAACAACCTGGCGATGGCCATCGCGCCCACCGTCGGCATCTTCATCTATAAGTTTACCGCCAGCTTCGAGCTGCTCTTCTGGCTGGCCCTGCTCGTGGCCTGCCTCGGATGGCTGGTCGATGCCACGGTGACTTTGCCCTCGAAGGAAATCGTCCGAAACAAGACGAAGTGGTCGAGTGACCGTTTCTTCCTCGTCAGAGGCGGGCTCCTCGGTCTGAACATGGTGGCGTTCGGCTTCAGTTTCGGCGTGCTGAGCAATTACCTGGCCATCTACGGCAAGGAGGTGATGGGCATTACCGGCGGCACGGGCACCTACTTCATGCTCTGTTCCGTCGGACTGATCCTCTCGCGCCTGCAGGGTGGCAAGGCCCTCCGCGAAGGACGGCTCACCTTCAATGCCGGCTCCGGCATGGTCATCTCCCTCGTCGGCTACACCTTATTCATTCTGATGCCGACGCTCGAACAATTATCCATTGTCAATTATCAATTATCCATTGCCCTCGGCTACTACGGCTCCGCCCTCCTCATCGGTCTCGGCAACGGACATATGTGGCCCGCCTTCCAGAACATGACCATCAACGTGGCCCGTAACAACCAGCGTGGCACCGCCAACTCCACCATTCTCATCTCCTGGGACATCGGCATGGGACTCGGCATCCTCGTCGGTGGCGTCATCTCCGAGATCCTCGGCTACGGCGCTGCCTTCTGGACCGTCGTCCTCGTCAACGCCGCAGGTGTCGCCTGCTTCTTCCTCGCCACCAGGGCGTTCTTCCTCCAGCGTAACCTGAACCCTACGGTCCACTGAGGCTCTTTTTTCTTTGAATTATTGTGTTATTCGGATATTATTATTATCTTTGTACCCAAAATATAAAACGATCAATTATGAAACAGACATTTCTGATGCTGCTGGTCGCTGTGCTGGTATGCAGTTGCGGTGAAAAAGGTAAGAGGGAGACAAAGGCTCCCACTCGTGTGAAGACGCAGATGGTGTCGCCGGGATTCGTGGATAATGCCCAGCCATACGTGGGCATCGTCGAGGAACGGGAGGCAACGGCTGTCAGTTTCACGGGTATGGGCGTGGTGAAGCGGATGCTGGTCAGCGAGGGCCAGGCCGTGAGCCGCGGTCAGTTGATTGCGGAGATGGACGACACGCAGGCCCGTAACCTCCTGGCCAGTGCCGAGGCCGACATGACGCGTGCCGACGACGCCTTGCAGCGTTATGGTATGCTGCACGAGAACGGCTCGCTGCCCGAGGTGCAATGGGTGGAGCTGCAGAGCAAGGTGGCCCAGGCGAAATCACAGCTTGAGGTGGCGAAGAAGAATCTGGCCGACTGTCAGCTGACGGCGCCCGTGAGCGGCATCGTCGGCAAGAAGATGATCGGGGCCGGGGAGACCGCCATGCCCTCGCAGGCCGTAGTGAATATTCTCGACATCTCGACGGTCAAGGTGAAGGTGGCCATCCCCGAGGCAGAGATCGGCAGCGTCAGTCCAAATACCCGTTCGTCGGTCTTCGTGGCGGCTATCGACCGCAGCTATGAGGGTGGAAGGATAGAGAAGGGTGTGACGGCCGACGCGCTGACACATACCTATGACATCCGTATCAACGTGACGAACACGGACCGCCGGTTGCTCCCCGGTATGGTGGCCAGCGTGAAGTTCACGCCTGAAGGCTCGTCGTCTCTCAGCGGCAAGTCGATCCCTGTGGCGTCGGTTCAGAAAGGTTCTGACGGCTCGCTCTTCGTCTGGGTCATCGACAAGGACAGCACCGTACACCGTTCTACGGTGACGCTTGGCAGCACGCGTGGCAATTATATATCTGTCGTGGACGGCATCAGCCTCGGTCAGCGTATCGTCATAGAAGGCTATCAGAAGTTGAGCGACGGCACGAAAGTGATATTTTAATTGACAATTGATAGTGGATAATTGAAAATTGACAATTATGAAGGAGATGAATTGGCTGAAGTGGCCATTGGAACATTATCCGATATCGCTGCTCATCATCGCTATCCTGTTCGTGCTGGGTGTCTTTGGTATGTGGGACATGCCGAAGGACGAGTTCCCGCATGCGACCATCCGTCAAGGTGTGGTGGCGGCCGTCTATCCCGGTGCCACGAGCGAGGAGGTGGAGCAGCAGGTGGCGCGCCCCTTGGAGCGTTACCTCTTCACATTCGGTGAAGTGAACCGTGTGAAGACGACGACACAGTCGCAGAACGGCCTGTGTATCGTGATGGTGAAGCTGAACGACGACGTGAACAACAAGGACGAGGTGTGGAGTAAGATCAAGCACGGCCTGAACGGATTCAAGATGCAGTTGCCCAGCGGTGTGCTCGGCATCGTGGTGAATGATGACTTCGGCAATACCTCGGCCCTGCTCATCGCCATCGAGAGTGACCAGCGGAGCTATCGTGAACTGAAGGAGTATGGTGACAACCTCTCAGACCGTCTGCGCCGCATCCCCTCCGTGGCGAACGTGAAGCTGTTCGGTGAACAGAAGCAGCAGATCTCGCTCTATATAGACCGTCAGCGGATGCAGGCCTACGGCATCGGACAGCAGCTGCTCTTCAGCCGTCTGCAGGCGCAGGGTCTCACCACCATGAGTGGCAGCATCAACGATGATGACCAGCAGATACCCATCTACGTGGAGGCGACGGAGAATTCGGAAGATGAGATTGCCAACCAGATCATCTTCTCCGATCCTGTCACCGGCAAGGTGGCCAGGGTGAGGGACGTGGCCCGGGTGGTGAGGGAATATGACTCACATGCAAGCCGCATCGAGCAGGACGGCCATCCGTGTATGCTCATCTCGATGGAGATGACGCCAGGCAACAATGTGGTGCAGTATGGTGAGGAGGTGGACAAGGTGCTCAGCGACTTCCGCCAGAACGAACTGCCCGCCGACGTGAAGGTGACGCGTATTGCCGACAAACCGAAGGTGGTGAGCCTGAGTGTGACCAACTTCCTGCGCGACCTCTTCGTGGCAATGATCATTATCGTCATCGTGATGATGGTGCTCTTCCCCCTGCGCTCGGCTATCGTCGCCGCCATCACCATCCCGCTGAGTACGTTCGTCTCGGTGGCGGTGATGTTTATGGCGGGCATTGAACTGAACATCGTCACCTTAGCGGCGCTCATCGTAGTATTAGGAATGATTGTGGACAACTCAATCGTGGTCATCGACGGCTATCTGGAATACCTCAACAAGGGCTACGAACCCAAACGCGCGGCCATCGACTCGGCCAAGCAGTATTTCATGCCGATGATGCTCGCCACAATCTGTATCTGTGCCATCTTCTTCCCCTTCCTCATCACGCTGAAGGGTATGTTCCTCGACGCCATGCATGACTTCCCGTGGACCATCACCATCAACCTGATGGTGTCGCTGGTGCTGGCCGTGACGGTCATCCCCTTCCTGGAGGTGAAGATCATCAAGCCGGGTAAGGTGAGTACCGACGGCAACGCCATCACGAAGTGGGTGCAGAGGACGTACGACAAGGCGCTCGACTGGACATTCCGTCATCCGATGCTGACCATCACGGGCGGTATTGCGGTTGTCCTGATTTCGTTGCTCATCCTGCCGACGCTGAAGGTACGCCTGTTCCCGTTTGCTGACCGCGACCAGTTTGCCGTGGAGATCTTCCTGCCCGACGGCAAGGGACTGGCAGAGACGGAACTGATTGCCGACTCTGTGCATCACGTGCTGGAGAAGGACGACCGCGTGGTGGGCATCACGGCCTTTCTCGGCTGTTCGTCGCCACGCTTCATGGATGCCTATGCGCCACAGTTGGCAGGTAATAACTTCGCCCAGTTCATCGTGAACACCACGGACGAGTATGCCACACTCGACCTGCTGGCCAAATACCAGCCGATGCTGAGCGAGGCCTTCCCCAATGCCTACGTGAAGTTCAAGAGGCTGGACTATCTGGAGGTGCCCGAACTGGAATACCGCTTCTATGGCGACATTCTCGACTCGCTTCACGTTGTGGCCGACCGACTGATGGAACGGATGCGGCAGATGCCCGATCTGGAGTGGGTGCATACCGACTATCTACAGCCCTATCCAATCATCAACGTGAAGCTCGATCCTGTGACGACGGCACAGTTGGGTATCACCCGTACGACGGCCCAGTTGGCGTTGACAGCTACGTCGAGCGACCTCCGGGTGGGACAGATCTGGGAGGATAACTATGAGCTGCCCATCGTGGTGAAGGACGATGCCGACATGACCTTCGCCGGTATTGCCAACCTCGGCATCGCGTCGCCTACGTCGATCCTCTCGTCAGGATTGCGCAGCACCAACAGCACCGTTCCCCTGCGTTCGATTGCCCAGGTGACTCCCCGCTGGACAGAGAGTCGCATCATGCACCGTGGCGGTGAACGCTGCATCACGGTGACGGGACACTTCCGCCAGGGCATTTTCACGGCTCCAGTAGAGACCGAGGTGGCGCGGATCATGCAGGAGGAGATTCTCCTGCCGCAGGGGGTGCGCACGGAGGTGGGCGGTGAGATAGAGTATGGCGACGAAGCCATTCCGCAGATTGTCGGCGGCATGGCTATCGCCCTTGTCATCGTGTTCTTCTTCCTGTTGTTCAACTTCCAGAAGTATGGTATCACGCTGGTGTGTATGGCAGCCCTCGGACTCATGATTCCCGGAGCGCTGATCGGTCTGGGACTGATGAACCGTGCCTTGGGCCTGACCTCTATCTTTGGTCTGATCACGCTGATGGGTATGATCATGCGTAACGAGATCCTCATCTTTGAACATGCCATCGACCTGATTAATAAATATGTGGCCGAGCATGGTGACTGGACCGTCGACCGTCAGGGCTACAACGAGGCGGTGAAGCAGGCGGCCTACGATGCCGGTAAGCGGCGTATGGTGCCCATCTTCCTCACCACGGCCACGACGGCTGTGGGTGTGGTACCGATGATTCTCGCCCAAAGCTCGTTCTGGATGCCTGTGGGTGTCACCATCTTCGCCGGTGGTATCGGTTCGCTCATCATGGTAGTCATGATGCTGCCTGTGGTTTATTGGAAAGTGACAACTAAAAAATAATTTGGTATGAGATATATTTGTATACTTTGTGTCTTCGTATCTCTGTGCTCTAACAAAGCATTTGCACAAACATATACATTGGAGCAGATTAAGGACTCTGCCCTTCAGAATAATATTGCCGTCCGCTCGGCACGCTATGACATCGAGGCAGCCCAGCAACAGCGCAAGGAGGCTTTCACAAAGTATTTCCCCAACATCAGCGGTAAGGGATTCTGGTTCAACGCCAACAAGGGTATGGCTCAGACCACCATCAATCCCGCTGACTTCATTTCGCCCGAACTGCAGTCTACATTGGCGACGATGTTCCCGGCAGAGGTGTTGGGGGCACTGGTCAGTCCCGTCGACATTTCGATGCTGAAGAATGGTACCGTCGGGTCGCTGACGGCTGTCCAGCCCGTCTTTGCCGGTGGGCAGATCATCAACGGCAACAAACTGGCGAAGGTGGGGGAAGACGTGAGCCGTCTGCAGTTGCAACTCTCTGAACAAGAAGTGGAGAAGACTGCCGAACAGTATTTCTGGCAGTTGGCCTCGTTGCAGGAGAAGATGAAGACCGTCGATGCTGTCGACACGCTTCTGCGTGATATTCATAAGGATGTGGATGTGGCGGTACGTGCCGGTGTGGCTCTGCCCAACGATCGGTTACAGGTGGAGATCCGGCAGAACGATATCGAGAGTCAGAAACTGAAACTGGCAAATGCCATCTCCATCGTCCGTCTGCTCATGACCCAGTATTGCGGGCTGCGTGATACGTCGTTCTCCATCACTTATCAGACGGATGTCTCGTCACCTTTACTGGCGAAGCAAGACCATCAGCAGGCGCTGCTCTCGACGGCGGAGTATCAGTTGTTAGGCAAGCAGGTGGAGACCACAAGTCTCCAGAAGAAGCTGGCTGTGGGTCAGAACCTGCCGTCGGTGGCTGTGGGAGCAGGTTACAACTACCATAACCTGTTGGATAACGACCATCATTTCGGGATGGTATTCGCTACCGTCAGTCTGCCCATATCCGACTGGTGGGGTGGTTCACACGCCATCAAGCGTAAGGCCATAGCGTATCAGAAGGCTCAGGAGCAGCAGGCCGACAATGCCGAGCTGCTGAAGATCCGGATGCAGAATGCCTGGAATGGGGTGGAGGAGTCGTACCAGCAGTTGCAGATTACCCAGAAGAGCATCGTCCAGGCAGAGGAGAACCTGCGGCTGCACAGGAACTACTATCAGGCTGGTACCTGCAGGATGTCAGACTTCCTGGAAGCGCAGCTGCTCTATCAGCAGGCCTGTGACAAGCACACCGATGCCTTTGCAGCTTATCAGAACAAACTGTTGGAGTACCGGCAGGCCGTCGGACAATAAAGAAAAGGCTATTTTTTCTTGCCGTTGATGGTGTAGTCGAGTGCTGCGCCAATGGCGGTGCAATACTGTGAGTACTTGGGGATATGGAAGCGGATGTCGTAGAGCTTCTCCAAGGCGGGGAATACCTCCTTGCATTGAGGTAGCAGCGATAGGTTGCCGATGAGCACGAAGTCGCGAATGTCGCTGCCTAATGAGGCGAGCCAGGCGGCGGAGCCGATCGATTGCAGTACCATCTTAATGATGCCGGCGGCAATATCCTCCTTCGAGGCGTCGCTCTGTGCACGGGCGAAGTTCGAAGCCGTCGTGTCCATGGGCAGTCCGGGTAACGGCTGGGCGCTGATGTCACCGATGGTCAGGTCGATATTGCGGATGTTTCCCTGTTTGGCCATGGTCGCCACCTGCTTGATGTCGCTGGTGTTAAGCATGATACGGGCCAGTCCTGCAAGTGTACCGCCTCCTACGCCGATACCGCCGATATGACGCATATCGTCGCCGTCGCACTTCACAAACGAGGTACCTGTCCCCATCGAAACGACGATGGTATGGTCGAGCTTCGACTCGAAGCGGGCACCAAGACCGTCGGCGATGAACTCCTGCGATTTTGCCGTTGACAGTCCGTAAATGGGTTGGTCGATATAGGCAGCACCCACACCGGTGAGCATCACCTGTTCCACCTCTTTCAGGTCGATATCGTTGTCGTGCAGATACTTGCCGAAAGCGCCATAGAGTGAGGTGATGGGGTCGGCAGCGGTGATACGGATTGGCGCAGATACCTTTCCGTTCTTGATTCCTACGATCTTTGTGGTGGAGATGCCCACGTCAATACCAATGACAATTCCCATAATGTTCAATGTTTAGTGTTCAATGATTAATGTTCAATGAAAAAAGAAACCCGGCCGCCATCACGCGAAACCGGGCTAATGAAAGGAGGAGTGGTACCTCCAGGAATCGAACCGGGGACACACGGATTTTCAGTCCGATGCTCTACCAACTGAGCTAAGGCACCAATTTCGGTCGCAATCCTTTCGTTTGCGGGTGCAAAGGTACTAACTTTTTTTGAACCCACCAAATATTTCCGATACTTTTTTCTAAAAAATTGTTTATGAGAGATGAACCCACCCCTGTGCTTTGAGCTCAAACTCCTGATTATCACGGGTTACGAGCACTTTTCCGAATTTTGCATCGGTAACGTGTCCGATGAGCTTGATACCGTCAATCTGCTCGATTTTCTCATGATCTCCGATGGGAACGGTGAATAGTAGCTCGTAGTCTTCGCCGCCGTTGAGGGCACAAGTGGTGACATTCATGTTCATCTCCTCGGCCATGACAGCGGTCTGGTAGTCGATGGGGATATTCTTCTCATAAATGCGACAACCGACACCCGATTGTTTGCAGATGTGCATGAGTTCAGATGAGAGTCCGTCGGAGATATCCATCATTGCCGTAGGATGGATGCCGGCCTCACGGAGTTTTTGGATAATGTCGCCACGGGCTTCGGTCTGGAGCTGGCGCTGTAGCAGGTATTCTTTGCCGCTGAAGTCGGGCTGGAATACAAAAGAGGCAAGCTGGTTGTTGAGTGTTGATGCTTTGGTACTGTCGCCGGCAGCTTTGGCCTCGGCGATCTTCTTCTGCAGGTCATTGACCTGTCCGTAATAGACGCTCTTCTCGCGTTCGAGCAGCTGGAGTCCCATATAGGCAGCTCCCAGATCGCCGCTGACGCAGATAAGGTCAGTGTCCTTGGCACCGTTACGGTAGACAATGTCATCCTTGCTGGCCTCACCTATACAGGTAATCGAGATTGCCAGACCTGTATAGCTGGCTGTCGTGTCACCGCCTACGATATCAACCCCCCATTTGTCGCAGGCCAGTCTTAGGCCTGCATAGAATTCTTCCATATCCTCTACGGTGAAGCGCTTGCTTACAGCCAGGGATACGGTTATCTGGCGCGGCGTACCGTTCATGGCGAACACATCGCTGATATTCACCATTGCACTCTTGTAGCCGAGGTGCTTCAGATCGATATATGTCAGGTCAAAATGCACACCTTCCATCAGCAGGTCGGTGGTGACGAGTACTTCTTTGTCGGGGTAGGAGAGTACGGCACAGTCATCACCCACACCGTATTTCGTGCTGTCGTTCTTGATCTCTATATCTTTTGTAAGACGGTCGATGAGACCGAACTCACCAAGTTTCGCTATTTCCATTTTCAATTTCTATATATAATTATCGGAAGCTAATTTTGAAAGGCTTGCTTTCGGTTTGCTCCCCGCCTTTAGGCTTGTTGCCGTCCTTGCCTTTTGCCAGAATGCTGTTTTTGGAATTCTTGCGTACATATCCTAAAACCGCCTGATTGAACAGCTCTTCCTGATCCTGCATGATTTGGATATAGATGGGAAGTTTATAGAGGTGTTGCTTTACCTCGCTGCTCAATTCTTCCAAGACAGCCAGCCTAGTGGCATCTTTTTCTGTAGTGATGATGACCTTAGGCTCTGGAATGGCGGCAAAGGCTTCGTTGATCGCGACGATATCTTTCTGCTTGAAGTCGTGGTGATCGCTGAATGTGAGTGGCGTGACATGATCGGTCATCTGCTCCATATCGTGCTTCATCTGTTCCGGAGAACCGATGCCCGTCAGCAAAAGAACGTTCTTGTCCTTGAGCGACGCCAGGGAATCAAGTGTCTCTGATGCTCCGAGTTTGCCTTGCTCTTCGGGGAAGACCGCGATGGGCATCTCATATTCATGCGTAGAGAAGAAGAGCTGTTGATAAGGGTAGAGCTTCATGGCCTTGGTAATGACCCGGAACTCCATTGGCTTCAGATTCCATGGACACTTCGTGATAATGACGATGTCAGCCCTGTCCTTACTCTTCACAGGCTCACGCAATCGTCCGGCAGGCAACAGCTCGTCGTAGATAATCAGTCGGTGATAGTCCACGAGCAGGATATTGATGCCGGGTTTGACATATCGGTGCTGGAAGGCATCATCGAGCAATACGACATCAATATCTTTTCCTGCCTCACCGCCGATGAGATGGTCGATGCCGCGAGTACGCTTGCTGTCGACTGCTACGGTGATGTCGGGGAATTTCTGCTTCATCTGATAAGGCTCGTCACCAATCATCTTCATCGGTGTCTCTGCATCGGCAAGCACAAAGCCGTGACTCTTGCGCTTGTAACCACGGCTGAGTACGGCAACATTCACTTTGTCTTTCAGCAGACGTATCAGGTATTCTACATGGGGCGTCTTTCCTGTGCCGCCAACCGTGATATTGCCTACGGAAATAACGGGAACGGTATAAGACCTGCTCTTCAGGATGCCCATCTCAAAGAGCATGTTCCTGAAGCCCACTCCAAAGCCATAGAGCCAACTGAATGGGAGCAACTTCTTGTTGATATTGATGAAATCGCCTTCCATGAATGATTATTTTACGCGGATGTCATCAAGCATACGAGCCTGGATGCGGCTGTCGTCTTTCACAATCTGGCGGATTTCCATCAGCGGTGTGTATAGATCGCCCAGCAGCGTCTTGAGCTCCTTCTGGAAACGGCCGTCGAGATAGCTGCCCTTGTTCTCCTTCGACAAGAACATGTCCATCCAGTCTGCCTTGCCAGGATAAGTGGTTGTATGGTATTCTTTCAACTTGGCCAGTTCAGCGGCTTTCTTCACAGCGTCATCAAGGCTGCCGAGTTGGTCTACGAGTTTGATCTTCAGGGCATCTGATGCCAGCCATACGCGACCTTGGGCAATGGAGTCAACCTGAGCTGGTTTCATGCCTCGGCCCTCTGCCACGATGTCAAGGAACTCCAGATAACCGTGATTAATATAGGTCTGCATGTGTTGAATGATTTCTGTATTGTCCTTACCTAAGACCAAGTCGGTCTCATAGTCTGCATATTTATTGGTGGTGACACCGTCGAAGGTGATACCAAGTTTGTCGGTGACTAGACCACTGAAGTTAGGCACGAGTCCGAAGATGCCGATGCTGCCTGTGATGGTAGTGGGTTCTGCCACGATATAGCTGGCGGGTGAACTGATCCAGTAGCCGCCTGATGCAGCAGCACCGCCCATAGACACGACGACAGGCTTCTTGGCTTTCAACAGTTTGACGGCATGACGGATCTGCTCTGAAGCGACAGCACTACCGCCGCCAGAGTTCACACGGAATACGACAGCCTTGATGTCATCGTCGTCAGCCAACTTGCGCAGCTCCTCTGCTGTCGTCTTGCCCACGATATTATGGCCACCACCCGATATCAAGTCCATCGCGCTATTGTCAACGATGCTGCCATAAGCATAATAAATGGCAATCTTCTCACCTTCGTCGTCTTTCTTTGACTTGACGTTGAGCATATCCGAAAGCGTCAGCTGGTGGATCTCATCGTCTTTCTCCAACTTCAGGCGTGACTTGATTTCCGCCTTGATATCCTCAGGGAACATCACCTTGTCAATGAGCTTGGCCATCACGTAGTCCTCCGTTTCGGCAAAGGCCATGATGCTGTCATTTGCCAATTTGTTCAGGTCTTCAACCTTTACCTTGCGGCCTTCAGCCATTTCCTTCAGCCAGTAGTTCCAGATGCCGTTGAGGTAGACGGTACGCTGCTCGCGGTCGTAGTCGCTCATGCCAGTCAGCGTGTTACGCTCAACGTAGCTCTTATACTTGCCCACTTTGGCAGCCTGGTACTTGATGCCCAGTTTATCGTAGAGTCCCTTGTAATATTCTCCCTTGCCGCCAAGACCTTTGAAGTCGATCATGCCATGACTGTTCAAGTAGATCTTATCGGCAACGGTAGCGACGTAGTAGCTGGCTTGCATATACTGGTCGGCATAAGCCACAATCCACTTGCCGCTCTTCTTGAAGTCCTTCAGTGCGTCGCGCAGCTGTTGGGCAGTAGCGGGTGAGTCAAAACTGGCAATGCCCCCCTCAAGATAGATGCCCTTTATGTTTTCATTCTCCTTTGCCTTGCGGATGCTTGCTATCAGGTCGTCAAGACCCATGGCGTTCATGTCGCCCATATTCAGCACTTCGTCATAGACCGATCCGGACTCTGCCCGCTCATCGATTGTACCGTCGAGCTTGAGCACGAATACGGAATTGTCCTTGACTTTGGTAGATGCCGAATCGCTGGCTACCATACCTAATAAGGAGAGAACGAGGAAGAACCCCATAATTAAGGTAAAGATCACAATACCACAGACGGTGGCAAGTGTCATTTTAAAGAATTGTTTCATAATAAGTTATTTATGTTACGTAACAGATTGCAAAGGTACAAATATTTTTTTAAGTAAGGCATAAGTTTGCGTTTTTTTTTGGCATATTTACTTTTTCGTCGTTCTTTGTCGCTGACAAGTTGTCATATCTCTAAGTGTTGGCACAGTTTTGGCAGAGTGTTTGGCGGACGGTCGCATTGACTGTCTGCTTATAAATATAATAAGGTATAACTCAAAAAATAATAAGAAGTATGAACATTAAACCATTAGCAGACCGCGTGCTGGTATTGCCGGCACCTGCAGAAGAGAAGATCGGTGGCATCATTATTCCTGATACTGCCAAGGAGAAGCCCCTTCACGGAACGATTAAGGCCGTAGGTCAGGGCACAAAAGACGAAACAATGATCCTGAAAGAGGGCGACGAAGTGCTCTACGGCAAGTATTCCGGCACTGAGCTCGAGTTCGAGGGAACTAAGTATCTGATGATGCGCCAGAGCGACGTACTCGCAGTCATTGAGAAGTAATTTTTTTATTGTTACATTTCTAATTTTTACATTTTACACTATGGCAAAAGATATTAAATTCAATATTGAGGCTCGCGACCTGCTGAAGCAGGGCGTTGATCAGTTGGCTAACGCTGTAAAGGTAACACTTGGTCCTAAGGGCCGCAACGTAGTTATCGAGAAGAAGTTCGGTGCTCCTCAGATCA
>JAEEGJ010019150.1_pt1 | contig 15140 bp, 6 predicted proteins | sample 8958761 | NCBI WGS metagenome assembly JAEEGJ01 (sample SAMN16246546, study PRJNA631951) | gut metagenome | biome: gut microbiome; feature: rumen; material: RS-attached | host: Bos | place: Iran: Karaj | collected 2018-10 | reverse complement strand
AAGGCATGCCGGCAGGGCACGGTGGCGCAGGCGAAGTCGGAGCGGGAGAGTGCCCCAGAGAGCAGGCGGAAGGCGGCCCGCGCCTCAAGGAAGAGATCCGAGAACGTATGGGTTACAAGCTTCGGCGCTCCGGTGGAGCCAGAGGTGAACATCATGTAGGGGGAGGTGTCGGAGACCGGCGGCATCGCGCCCCTCGGCTCGTACTCCGCGGCGAGCATGGCGATGCTGAAGGTGCCGTCCCTCCCTGATACGGCGCCGTCCTCCGCGAGGACCGCGTCAAAGAGCCTCTGGCACCTCGAGAGATAGCCCTCCGAGACCGAGGCGGGAAGAACGGGCACGGTGCCGGCCGCGGCGCAGGCGAAGAAGGCGGTCTCGAAGAGATAGGTGTCGTCAGTTACGATGGCGGCGCGGCTTATCCCGCGGGATGAGAGAAAGGAGGAGAGGGCATGCACGTCATGCCTGAGGTCCGAGAGCGTCTTCGCGCCGCCGCCCCTCAAATCCCTGGAAATCACCGCGCTGCCGTGCTCAGTCCCACGGAGAAGAGCGTCAGCAGAGCTGAACATGAGAGATCTGTTAATTTTGCCACCCCGCCATGATGAAACACAGCGGTATTATACAGCGCCCGGAAAACAGGCATGATCACCCTGAGGTGTTAAGGGAAGGACAATGACAGGAATGACCCGGCAGGTCCGTCAGCGCTGTACTGGGTTTACGGGGCAGGCATGTGCAGCCGCAGCCAGTCTGACGGCTGTCGGGGCCGCATTGGGAAAACGGACAGAAATGCCCGGAATAATGTTGGAAAAACGGACAAAACAGCCCGAAATCATGTTGGAAAAACGGACAAAATAGCATAAAATCATGTTGGAAAAACGGACAAAACAACGCAAGACAATATAAAGAAAACCTGCATGCCAATGATTTACCGCAAAATTGACTCCTACCTGGAGTACTTTTACAGGGAGACCAAAATGGCCCTGCTTCTGGACGGGGCCCGCCAGGTCGGCAAGACCACATCCATACGCCATTTCGGGGCGACGCATTTCAAAAGCTTCATAGAGATCAATTTTGTCAGAACACCTGAGGCCGCAGGGCTCTTCCGCAGCGCGGCCGGCGCTGATGAGATCATCACAAGGCTCTCTGCCTTTGCCAGAAGGCCGTTAATCCCAGGGCAGACTCTGGTGTTCTTTGACGAGGTTCAGAAATGCCCGGAGATCGTCACTGCCATCAAGTTCCTGGTGGAGGAAGGCAGCTGCCGCTACATTCTGAGCGGCTCGCTGCTCGGGACAGAGCTCAGGGGGCTGAGCTCTGCTCCGGTCGGATTTATGAGCATCAAAAGGATGTACCCTCTCGATCTTGAGGAGTTCCTCCGGGCCCTTGGCGTACAGGACAGGGTATTCGGCGCATTGCGCGAGTCGTTTGAGGAAGGAAGGCCGGTCGACAGCGTCATACACGGGAGGCTCATGCAGCTTTTCCGGCTGTACCTCATAGTCGGCGGCATGCCCGCCGCGGTCAGCAAATATATGGAGCACAACAATCTGCAGGAGGTTCTTACTGTCCAGAAATCCATCATTGAGCTGTACAGGCTCGACATCTCCCAGTACGATCCGGACAGGAAACTCTATATTGACGAGATATTCAGCCTGATCCCGTCAGAGCTTAACGCCAAAAACAAACGGTTCATACTTAAGCATCTCAATGAGAACTTCAAGTTCAGCCGCTTTCATGACAGCTTCCTCTGGCTCTCCGCGGCAGGCGTTGCACTTCCGACTTATAACGCTGAGGAGCCGGTGGCTCCGCTCGTGCTCTCAAAATCACGCAACCTGTTCAAACTGTTCCAGAATGATGTTGGACTCCTGGCCTCACAGTATGCGGACGGACTGCAGCTCAGGGTGCTGAACAATGATCCCAGCATAAACTTCGGCGGGATCTTCGAGAATTTCACGGCACAGGAGCTTTCTGCCCATGGGTTTGATCTCTACTACTTCAACAGCAAGAAGCAGGGCGAGCTGGATTTTGTCATCGAGGAGGACGGTAATGCCGTGCCGATAGAGGTCAAGTCAGGCAAGGACTATGTCCGCCATAACGCGCTGACCAATGTGCTTGAGAACAAGGATTACGATATCAGCGGGGCGTATGTGCTCTGCAATGACAATGTTCAGAAAGCAGGCCGGATAACATACCTGCCTATGTACATGACCATGTTCATCAGGAATGACAGGCAGGAGGAGCAGCCGCTGGTCTGTCCTCCCGATCTGACGGGACTTGTGTAGAACAGGTCAGAGACAGCCCGGCAACAGGAAATGCCACGGCTGTGAATGCCGTGATGCCTGGCATTTGAGAAATGAAAAGGCCCCGCAGGATCTCTCCTTTGGGGCATCTATTTGGGGAACAGTCGGTCACTTGATCAGTAGAAGATGAGCGAGAGGCAGTAGCCGACGATCGTTGAGGTAATGACGCTGACCAAGCCGGGCATCATAAAGCTGTGGTTCAGCAGGTACTTTCCGATGACGGTGGTTCCGGTCCGGTCAAAGTTCACCGTGGCGATGTCCGACGGGTAGTTCGGGATAAAAAAGTAGCCGTAGACCGAAGGGAGAACGCCTAGAAGCACCGGCCCCGGGATGCCGAGCGAGTAGGCAAGCGGCAGCATCGAGGCGACCACGGCGCCCTGCGAGTTGATGAGCACCGATACGGCGAAGAACGCGAGCGCGATGGTCCAGGGATACTCGCTCACAATGCCTCCCAGCATCTCCTTCATCGTCCCCATGTAGTTCGAGAAGTAGGTGTCGGCAAGCCAGGCGATGCCGTAGATGGCGACAACCGCCACCATGCCGCTCTGCCAGACGGCGCCCGAGACGGCCTTCTTGGGGGATGCCCTGCAGAACATGATCATGAGGGCCGCGGCGGTGAGGATGACTATCTGAATCACGACGTTCATCCTGATGTCCTTCGACACCTCCTCGGTTGCCCCGGGCAGGAGCACTCCGGCCTTCGCGAGCTGCGCCGCCGAAATGTCCGCGCCGCCCTGCAGGCTAACTGACGCCGCTCCCTTCACTGCCTGTATGGTGGTGTACTCCGGAAGGAGCTGCGGGAACACCGCGAACATGACGATTACGGCAAGGGCTCCCAGGAAGACGAACACCGCGGCCTTGGCGCTGCGGGGAATTTCCTTACCGAGAGTCGTGGCGCTCTCGTCACCAAGGATGTACTTCCTCTGCTCGGGATCGCGGAGCTTCTCCTGATAGACGGGATCCTTATCAAGATCAAGGCCCCTCTTGTAGGAGCAGGCGGCCGCGGCCAGGATGCCACAGAGGCAGGAGGGGATGGTGAGGAAGAGGACCTGCGGGATGGTGATGTCAAAGCCCGACATGTTCGAGATGCCGACGAAGGCGACAACGGCCGCCGCGATCGGGGAGCAGATGATGCCGACCTGGCTCGCGACCGAGGCGACTGCGCAGGGGCGCTCGGGACGGATGTTCTTCTTTATCGAGATGTCGACGATGATGGGCATCAGCGTGTAGACGACATGGCCGGTTCCGACGAGCACCGTGAGGAAGAAGGTGCAGAGCGGCGCCAGGAACACTATCCCGCCCGGGTGGCGCCTCAGGAGGCGCTCCGCGAGCTGTATGAGCCAGTCCATGCCGCCTGAGGCCTGCAGTATGCCCGCGCAGGTAACGGCGGCGATGATGATGTAGATGACCTCGGTCGGCGGCGTGCCGGGCTTCATGCCGAAACCGAACACCAGAACGGCAAGTCCGATGCCCGATATGGCGCCGAGGGCGAGGCTCCCGTACCGCGATCCGACGTAGAGCGCCAGGAGCACGATGAGGAGCTGGACGATCATGATGAATAGAGTCATAGGCTTTCCAGGTTGATGAGTGGAGGCGCTTCTTCAGGATGGGACGGGAGGAGCGTGATCACTCATTATCACACCGGAAAGATCCAAAAAATCAGCGGGATACGGGTTTTGCGAGGGGGATCAGCATGCATTCTCTCAAAATGTGATCTGCCTTAGGAGCTTAAATGAAAAGGCGCCGCCCCCCTCTCTGAGGAACGGCGAGGGAGAGAGCCAGACAGGGCTCACTTCTGTATGAAGCCGATGGGGCTGTGCGCGCTCTCCTTCGCGCTCTTCTCAATATTCTCCCTGAGGCTCTCGTAGTACCTGATGTCATCCGGGCCAACTGACGGACGGGTCCTCTTTATGGCATCCTCGAGCATGCTCTCCGTGATGTCAGACCTGCTCCTGAAGGCCTTCTCCGCGGCATCGTTTACGATGAAGGCGATGTCGGCGGCCACGTAGTTCTCTGTGAGCGAGGCCAGGTGCCCGAAGTCGATGCCCTCCTCCTGCGGCCTCCCCTTCATCTGCACCCGGAACATGCCCTCCCTCGCCGCCGCGTCAGGCACCGGGATGTAGATCATCTGATCAAGCCTTCCCTTCCTCCTTACGGCAGGGTCAATGAGATCCGGGCGGTTGGAGCTCGCGATGACGAATACCCGGTCCTTCCCGCAGTTGTTCATCTGCGAGAGGAACTCGTTCACCTCACTGGACCGGTGGACGCTCTCGCTGCGCCCGCGGTCAGGCACCAGCGCGTCGAACTCGTCGAAGTTGAGGATCATCGGCGCGTTCTTCCTCGCCTCGTCAAAGAGCGCTCCGATCTTCTCCTGCGAGCCGTGGACATAGGTGCTCGCGAGGTCAGAGGACTTTATGAGCTTATAGTTCCAGCCCGCCTCCTCCGCGAACTTCTCAGCGATGAATGACTTGCCGCATCCCGGAGGGCCGTAGAGCAGCATGCCGTTCGGGATCTGGATCCGGTACTTCTCCGCAAGATCCGGATCCTTCAGCACATCTATGATCTTCTCCCGCATCATGGACTTGAGGTCCTCCATGCCGGCGACATCCGCGAAGCCGTTTCCCCTGGCCCGGTGCGGCTCAGGCGCTGTCTCCGGAGCCTCATCATGCTTTTCCCCTGCGGGCTCGTCCGGAACGCTGCCCTGACTGCAGGCACTGTCAGGAAGCACATCCCCGCTGTCAGCAGGCTGCACATTTATGCCGAGCGCGTCCATGAACTCAGGGGCAGACTGAAAGCGTTTCTCCGGATCCACAGAGAGCGCCTTCTTCATCGCCTCAAGCTGACGGTCATCAATGTCAATGAGCATCTTTTCAGGGAAAATGAGCGGAGTTCTTCTTTTCTCCTCGACTGCGCGGGCCTGCTCCTCCTGTGTCATGCCGTCAAGATCCGTCTCCCAGGGCATGGTTCCGAAAACCAGCCGGTACATCAGGACGCCCGCGGAGAAGATGTCGGAGCTGACGTAAGCCTTCCCGGCAAAGCGCTCCGGCGCGGCATAGTACAGATCCTGCCCGCTGCAGGACACAGGCTCAGGCACGTCGTTTTCATACATTGCCGAGCTGAAGCCGGTGAGCTTAAGATATCTGAAGCACAAGCTGTCATCAATGAGGATATTTTCAGCTGTCACAGCGTTGTGAATGAGTCTGCTGCCGTCAGGGTGAACACTGACACGGGTATTGATCATCCTATATATCATTCTTGCCAGGTTCTGCCTCGGTAAGATGCACCACTCTGAATCGTCCCAATCTTTATATTTCTCAGCAATGCTGATGAACCTGCTGACGTCAAGCTGCATACCGTCAAGGGCAGTGAGTAGCCCCTCCATCAGTGCTGTCAGTTCCTTCGTCTGAATGACGAGTCCTTCTGAAACAAGCTCCCTGAGGCTCTTCCAGTCCGGACGCTCCACCGAGATGCAGTGGTATCTCCGCCCGTTTTTCTCAAAGTCGAATGGCTCAAAAAACCGGCACATGTTCCAGCTGCTCCAGCTGCAGTTACCGATCTGCAGCATGGCCATTCTTTGATTGATATGGTCCCTGCGGCACCGGACATCCTGATCATCAAGATAGCTGTAGAGAATCTGCAGGTCTAACAGATGCCCTTCACCCCACGTAGCCAGGCAGGTCTCATAGCCGGCGTGCTGCGCTATCGGGCGTACAACGGTTAAATAACTCCCCACAGTATCGTTTTCGCTGAACTCGAACATAACATCCCCGGTAATCCTGATAAAAATCTGCATGATGCCGGCGGCACTGCGTCTCCTGGCATGCCGCCCGGTTCCAATGATATCTGCCGGCGCTGCTGCCTTCAATTTTCAGTTTGTCCTGAAATGCCATAGCGAGTCGCCTTCAGCAAACATTTTCCGGAAAAATGATACAGAAGGCAGAGGCGTAAAACAAAGGAAAGCCGGTGGCTGGCGATCTGCCCTGGACAGGAGACGCTGAACCGCAGCCGCGCTCCCGGAAAAGCGCCGCCCCTGCAGAGAGGAGCGGCGCGATGCAGCCGGAGGGAGGAGGCTCAGTCCTGTATGAACCCTATGGGGCTGTGCGCGCTCTCCTTCGCGCTCTTCTCAATCTTCTCCCTGAGGCTCTCGTAGTACCTGATGTCATCAGGGCCGACTGACGGCGGGGTCTTCTTTATGGCCTCCTCAAGCATGCTCTCCGTGATGTCAGACCTGCTCCTGAAGGCCTTCTCCGCCGCGTCATTGACGATGAAGGCGATATCGGCGGAAACGTAGTTCTCCGTGAGGGAGGCAAGATGCCCGAAGTCAATGCCCTCCTCCTGCGGTCTCCCCTTCATCTGCACACGGAACATGCCTTCCCTCGCCGCCGCGTCAGGCACCGGGATGTAGATAAGCTGATCAAGCCTCCCCTTCCTCCTCACCGCCGGATCAATGAGATCCGGCCGGTTGGAGCTCGCGATGACGAACACACGGTCCTTTCCGCAGTTGTTCATCTGCGAGAGGAACTCGTTCACCTCGCCTGACATATATGCGCTCCCTGTACGGCCGCGGTCAGGCACCAGCGCGTCGAACTCGTCGAAGTTGAGGATCATCGGTGCGTTCTTCCTCGCCTCGTCAAAGAGCTGCCCGATCTTCTCCTGCGAGCCGTGGATATAGGTGCTCGCGAGGTCAGAGGACTTTATGAGCTTATAGTTCCATCCCGCCTCCTCGGCGAACTTCTCCGCGATGAAGGACTTGCCGCATCCCGGAGGACCGTAGAGCAGCATGCCGTTCGGGATCTGTATTCTGTACTTCTCCGCGAGCTCCGGATCTTTGAGGACATCGATGATCTTCTTCCGCATCAGCGCCTTGATGTCCTCCATGCCGGCAACATCCGCGAAGCCGCCGCCCTTCTTTTTTGCTGCGGCAGGCCTGCTTCCTTCTGCGGCTGATTTTGTTCCGGTCTCCGAAGGCTTCTGCTCCGGCCCGGCCGCAGGCAGATCAGTCTTCTTCGACAGAGCCTCGCAGAACAGCAGGGCGCCGATCTCCTCATGAGTCACCTGCGCAGGAGCATCCGGCCCGTCCGGCTCATCATGCGGATCTGACCCTGCCGGGATGGCCTCCCTGAGGGCGGAAAGGAACTCGCCTGCAGTGCCGAAGCGCCTGCTGCAGTCAGGCTCAAGGGCCTTTGCCATGACGCTGAGCATCGCGTCATCTGCATCGATCAGACGCCTCTCAGGAATGGGCAGCGGCTTTCTTCTCAGAGCGGTGACTATACTGACCTGCTCAGAGAGAGGCCTGTCGCCAATGTCTGTCTCATGCCATGGCTCAGTGCCGAAAATCAGCTGATACATCAGCACGCCCGCCGAGAATACATCTGAGCTGAAGGAGCCGCCGCCCTCAAGGCGCTCCGGAGCCACAGAGTAAAGGTACTGCCTCTGCCACGACAGTGGATCGGGCCCGAGATCAGCAAACCTCGCGAGCCTGAGCCCTGTGAGCCTGATCCTGCTGAACTTTCCGCTGTGATCAAGCATGATATTGCCTGGTGTCACCGCATTGTGGATAATCCCCCTGCCCTGCTCCAGGCTGTCAAGCGCGGAAAGGAGCGCCTCCATTGTCTGCACCAGCTCCCTCACGGTCATGGGCTTTCCCTTTTTTGTAAAGTCGCAGAGGCGCCGGAGGCCCGCGTACTCCATGACGAGGCAGAGCAGCCTGTGCCCGTCCTTTTCCAGAGGGAAGGAGCTGATGAACCGGCACGTGTTCCTGTGCCGGAAGGCCGGAGCGGTCAGGGACTCAATCACCCTGCCTTCATGGTCGTACTGGGCAGGCTCCAGATCCTGAGTTCGTATCAGCTTGAGGAACCTCGGCACGCCGTCGCCGTCAGCAGCGATGTATGACTCATAATAATCCTGCCATAAGTATTTGTATCTGACGGTATATTCACCTATTCTGTCCCCGCGTCCGAACAGAAAAATCGAATCCAGCGAAGCCATGCAATCCTCCATCAACCAGAAAAACCGGCAGGTATCCTGCCGGCGAAAACACTGCTGCAGCCTTCAGGCAGCCGCTCACAGGAATGAGGCCCCGGCTCACTTCTGTATGAACCCGATAGGGTTATGGGCGCTCTCCTTCGCGCTCTTCTCAATCTTCTCCCTGAGGCTCTCGTAATACCTGATGTCATCCGGGCCGACTGACGGCGGGGCCTTCTTTATGGCCTCCTCAAGCATTTTCTCCGTGATGTCAGACCTGCTCCTGAAGGCCTTCTCCGCCGCGTCATTGACGATAAAGGCGATATCGGCGGAAACGTAGTTCTCCGTGAGCGAGGCAAGGCGGCTGAAGTCAATGCCCTCCTCCTGCGGCCTCCCCTTCATCTGCACCCGGAACATGCCTTCCCTTGCCGCCGCGTCAGGGACCGGGATGTAGATCATCTGGTCAAGCCTTCCCTTCCTCCTTACGGCAGGATCGATGAGATCCGGGCGGTTGGAGCTCGCGATGACGAATACCCGGTCCTTTCCGCAGTTGTTCATCTGCGAGAGGAACTCGTTCACCTCACTGGACCTGTGCACGCTCTCGCTGCGCCCGCGGTCAGGCACCAGCGCGTCGAACTCGTCGAAGTTGAGGATCATCGGGGCGTTCTTCCGAGCCTCGGCAAACAGCTGCCCGATCTTCTCCTGCGAGCCGTGGATATAGGTGCTCGCGAGATCCGAGGACTTTATGAGCTTATAGTTCCAGCCCGCCTCCTCGGCGAACTTCTCGGCGATGAAGGACTTGCCGCATCCCGGAGGGCCGTAGAGCAGCATGCCGTTCGGGATCTGTATTCTGTACTTCTCCGCGAGCTCCGGATCCTTCAGCACGTCGATGATCTTCTCCCGCATCATGGACTTGAGGTCCTCCATGCCGGCGACATCGGCAAAGCCGTTTCCCCTGGCCCGGCGCGGCTCAGGCGTGTTCCCGGGAGCAGCCTTCTGCTCTGCCCCGGAAAGCCCGGCCGGATCTCTGTCCTGACTGCCGGCACTCTGAGAAAGAACCTCATCGCTGCCATCCGGCTGATCCTTTATCCCGAGCGCGTCCATGAACTCACGGGCAGACTGAAAGCGCTTATCAGGATCCACCGAGAGCGCCTTCTTCATCGCCTCAAGCTGACGGTCATCAATGTCTATGAGCCTCTTTTCGGGAATGGGGAGCGGGCCCTTTCTCTTCTCGATAAACGACCGGACGTCCTCACGGATGGACTGAACAAATTCAGAACCCGCCTCATCCTCCGGAAGCTCCAGTGCCCACTTCACTGTCTCTTCCCTCCAGAACTCCGTCTCCCAGGGCCTGATGCCGAAAACCAGCCAGTACATCACAGCACCTGCCGAGAAAATGTCAGACCTCACGGATCCGCCGCCCTCCATGCGCTCCGGTGCCACATAGTGGAGATCCTGCCCATGCCACAGCAATGGATCCGGTCCGAGATCGCTGTACCTTGCATTCTCGAAGCCGGTGAGCTTCAGCCCGCTGAAATCACTGCAACCTGGACTGACGCAGACATTATCGATATTATGCGGCGTCACCGCGTTATGGATTACCGGCCGGTGGCTCCTGTGAAGGCAGTCAAGAGCCCTGAGCAGCGGCCCCATCAGATGCATAAGCTCCTCTGCGGTAAAGCGCTCTCCTTCGTCAACCAGGTGCCATAGACCATCGCCGCCCGGCGTTTCTGTTGCTATATAGAAGAGCCTGTGCCCGTCTTTCTCCACTGTGCCGGAGCTGAGGAGCCGGCACAGGTTCGGGTGCCTGAGCGAGGAGGCGATTTCCGCCTCGATTACGCTGCCGTCCCTGTCAAGCATGGATGAGGGCAGATTGTCCATGCAGAAAAGCCTGACATGGCAGCATGCATGTCCCCTTTCGTCATCGGCCAGGTACAGCTCATGAAAGGAGTCTTCCTCGTACCGGCAGATAAGAGTGTATTCACCTATCCTATCATTCACCTTGAAAAGAGCCATGGCATCCTCCGCCTCCCCAGCAAAAAAACATACAGGCGCATCTCAGATCACGCGTACAGCGGCAGCGCGCCGGGGAACGGGAGCATTCCCTCCTTATGATGATATGGGCGGGCGGCGTGGGCTTCAAATTTTAATGGCGCCCGGAATGTCATAGCGGGTCATTTCAGGGAAGAATTTTGTTCCTCTGGCATGGACATGCGGAGTCCCGGGCTCGGCCTGGAACAGAAAGCTCAGGCTCCGGCCATCTTTCTGCCGGGCAGCTGACAGTGCGTGAAGCGCCCGGTCCGGGACTGCCTGCGGCGCTCCGTCTGACGGCTCACTTCTGGATGAAGCCGATGGGCCTGTGATTTCTCTCCTTTGCTGACTTCTCAACCTTCATCCTGATGCCGTCATAGTACCTGATGTCATCCGGGCTTACGGAAGGAGAGGTCCTCCTGATCGCATCCTCAAGCATCTTCTCAGTAATGTCAGCCCTCTCCTCGAAGGCCTTCTCCGCGGCGTCATTCACGATATAGGCGATGTCAGAGGCAACGAAGTTCTCCGTGAGCGAGGCGAGGCGGCGGAAGTCAATGCCCTTCGCCTGCGGGCGTCCCTTCATCTGCACGCGGAACATGCCCTCCCTTGCCGCCGCGTCAGGAACCGGGATGTAGATCATCTGATCAAGCCTCCCCTTCCTCCTCACCGCGGGATCGATGAGATCCGGGCGGTTGGAGCTCGCGATGACGAATACCCTGTCCTTCCCGCAGTTGTTCATCTGCGAGAGGAACTCGTTCACCTCGCCTGACACGTGGACGCTGTCCGTGCGGCCGCGGTCCGGCACCAGCGCGTCGAACTCGTCGAAGTTGAGGATCATGGGAGCCTTCTTCCTCGCCTCGTCAAAGAGCGCTCCGATCTTCTCCTGTGAGCCGTGGACATAGGTGCTCGCGAGATCCGATGACTTTATGAGCCTGTAGTTCCAGCCGGCCTCCTCGGCGAACTTCTCGGCGATGAAGGACTTGCCGCAGCCCGGAGGTCCGTAGAGCAGCATGCCGTTCGGGATCTGGATCCGGTACTTTCCGGCGAGCTCCGGGTTCTTAAGGACATCGATGATCTTCCTCTGCATCAGCGCCTTGATGTCCTCCATGCCGGCGACATCGGCAAAGCCCTTCCCCGGAGCGCTGTCCTGCTCAGGAGCCTTCTCCTCTGCCTCCTCCTGCATCTCCTGAGGCTCTGTGTCAGGAACTGAAGCCTTTTCGTCTGCGGATCCGTCCTCCTCAGAACGCTCCTCCCTGCTCCCTGCGGCCGCGGCATTTCCACGGAGCGCCTCAAGGAACTCCTTTGCCGATGCGAAGCGCTTCTCCGGATCAAAGGAGAGCGCCCTCCTCAGCGCCGCAAGCTTCGCCTCATCAATATCGATGAGCCTTGAGGATGGGATGGGGAGAGGGCTTCTCCTCTTCTCATTGAAGAGCTCCGCCTGCCTCTCCGGGGTGCTCCCGGTGAGCTCCGACTCCCATGGCCTTGCGCCGAACACCAGCTCATACATCACCGCGGCGGCGGAGAAGATGTCAGACCTCACGGAGCCGCCGCCCTCAAGGCGCTCAGGCGCCACATAGTGGAGGTCCTGCCCGTGCCAGGAGCTGGGATCAGGCGCAAGATCGCTGAACCTCGCGCGGCTCAGCCCGATGAGCCTCAGGCTGCCGAACTCCCTCCTCCAGGCCCTGATCTTCTCAGGCGTTATCCCGTTATGGATGATCGGGCGGCTCTGGCTGTGGAGGCTCTCAAGCGCGGAGAGGAGAGACTCCATCACCTGCATGAGCTCATCCCCGGTCAGTGTCTCCTTCCTGTGGATGAGGTCGCTGAGGCTGTCGCCGTGCGCCACCTCCGAGATGATGTAGAGGAGCCTGTGCCCCTCCTTCTCCATGGTTCCCGAGGCGCCGAAGCGGCACAGGTTCCTGTGGCTGAGAAGCGGGGCGATTTCCGCCTCAAGCACCTGCCCCTCCGGATCAAAGCTGAAGGGCTTCAGGTCATCGAGGTGGAGGATCTTGGCGAACCACAGGTTCTGCTCCCTGTCGAGCACATAGTATTTCTCATAGTAGGAGCCGTACATGCCGCAGAAGTCAACCGTATACCCGCCAATCCTGTCCTTGGCATCAAAAAGAAACATATCATCCTCCGCGTCATCAGGCCAGGGCGCCCTGGCAGCCTCAGGAACGGAACATCCCGTCCACGCAAGTGATGATATCCGGATGGGAAACGGCCTTCAAATTTTAATGACGGTTGAAGTGTCGTACATTGTCATTTTCAGGATATTTTCGGAAACCGGCCCGGCAGGGAGTACAGAAAAACGGAATGTAGAGGCAAAGGCCAGGATCCCTGGGCGCTGGTGTGAGGCTGGCTCAGAAGAACATGAGCTTCGGTCCATCGAACCTGAGGCCGCCCGTCTCGCCGGAGGCGCCCGGAGCACTGCCTGAAGATGCGCCGTGCTGCTTTGAGGGAGCGTAGACCTCGGCGTCGCCGCCGTCAGCGGAGAGCATGTAGAACTGCGGCATGTTGAAGCTCACCTGCCCGTCGGCGCCTCCCGCCTTCCGGCCGTTGACCTCGGCCGCCCGGCGGTTGATGAACGAGACGAGCTCATCTATGCTGCCGCCAGCGTCCTGGTAGAGCGAGATCTCGTCACGGCCGCGCGCCTCGTAGATGTTGAAGCCGCCGCCCGGCAGCACCTGGAAGAAATACTGCGTTATGCCGCTGCTCGCGCACTTCCTGATGGCGACCGGGATCTGGCTCGAGAGCTCGGATCCGATGCGCCGGAGCGTCATGTGGTCGAAGTTGTAGTAGTCGAGGAGGCTCGCCACCTTGCGGAACACCGCCCTCACGTCGTCGATGCCGACCGTGATGTTCTCGCCGCCTATCGAGACGACGAAGGTCTGCATGCCCTCCTTCCTTGAGACCCTCCGCATCTCGAGGCACTTGAAGAGGAAGTTCCGGAGAGTGTCTATCACCACCCTGCTGAAGCGGCTCCAGCAGTAGAAGCGGAGCTTGCCGTCTGTGTCGCCGCGGCTGACCCTGACGTGGTCAAGGATGAACGCCGTAACCCTCTCCAGCACTCCCTCGCCCTCAAAGCGCTGGGCGTAGCACTCGCCCCAGGAGTTGACGTAGGCTATCTCGATGTTCCTCACCAGGTTGCGCCGGTCGGCGCCGAAGGAGAACGCGTAGTTCATGTCGCCGCTCAGGATGTCGTCAGGAATGTCATCATTGCCGTCAGTGTTGACGAAGATGCCGACCATCCTGAAGGTCTCCGGTGCCATCAGCTCGGCGTTCGACGGCATAATCTCCATGGCGCTCACTGTCTCGGAGACATTGCGCGCGAGCTTCCTGATGATCCCCGGATCAATCCCCCGGGGCTTCCTGCCGGCGATATGGATCTCGGTGGAGGAGCTTATTATGCGGTTGATCGTGAGCCAGCAGAGGACATTGACGATGCTGACGTCGTAATAGAGCGGCGCAGTGCCCGCCATTGAGACCGGCCTGGGCTCGGCGCCATAGACGTACCAGCCGGCGGCGCAGAGGTGCCCCGCGGGGACATGGACGAAGGTGAGCACCTTCTCCGAAATGTCCGGCGCCAGGTTGAGGTTGATTCTCATGACCTTGTGCGGCGCGCCGTTGAACGAGGCGAAGAGCTTCCTCGAGAGGATGCCGAGATCCTGGTCGCTCAGAGCCGAGGAGATGCCGCTCTTCTTCACGAACTCGGAAAGCGAGCGGTAGCTCTGCATCAGCGTCTCGGTGATGACATGGTAGGCGAGGCGCACGTCGGAGACCCGCCACCGGCTGCGGCTGTCAACATACCTCCTTGCGGCCTCGCTGATGTTCCCGTCCCGGATGAACTCCTCCACCTCGGCGCGGCGGAAGCTGTCGGCGGTCGTGCGCCCGTCCGGAGAGAGGCCGTCCGTCATCTTCAGGTAGAAGCTGCCCGCGGCAAGCTCCATTCTCTTGCTGTCATTGCGCGCACCGAGGTAGCCCCTGACCTTCATGAAGGTCTGGTAATAGGGATCCATCTGGTTCGAGTAGGCGGAGTCGAGCTGGTAATGCCTCCTCACGATCTGCGAGATGAGCCTGGTCTCGGGGAACTCCGCGCTGTAGGCCTCGGTGAGCAGGATCTTCAGGACTGCCTTGTACGGCGAGTGGATGCCCTTGTAGATGAGCCAGAGCGCCGAGCCGAAGAACTCCTCTGCGGAGATGGTGTTGCACGTTCCGAGGTCGAACCAGTCGCTGCTCCCGCTCCCGAGCTCACTCATGATGCCGGCGACGCAGCGGTCGTAGCGGTCGATGGTGTCATACTCGTCAGGCACCAGGTACCAGACCAGCCACCTTCCGGCTATATGGAGCGCCGAGCGGTAGAACTCGTCAAGGAGGAGGAGCCGCTGCGCGCTGCCGCAGTCCTCGCTCGAGAGCGTCGATGACTCCTCCTGCGGGCCCGTGAACTTGTCGTCAGGCACCAGGAAGAAGTTGACCTCGACGCCGCGCCCCGCCGCCACGTTGGCGATGATGCCGCACTTCTGCTCAAGGAGGAACCGGTCGCGCTTCGGCATGTCGTGCGAGTGGCAGACCCAGATGTCGAGATCGGACCTGCTGTTCTGCCCGATTGAGCCGGTGCTGCCCATCGAGTAGATGGACATGATGTCGCGCCTCCCCGGGTCGGCGAGGCCGCTGTAGCCGGTCGCGGAGCACAGCTCGTCGATATAGCCCTGCTGGTAGCGGTTGAGCTCGAAATGCTCTATGCCGCAGGGAGCGTCCTGGATGTAGCCGGGAAGGAGGGGATGGTTGAAATGAAGGAGGACGGGAAGCTGCTCGAAGAAGATTCTCTGCTTCTCCGACATGAGGATCACGGCGCGCTGC
>JAEEGJ010019149.1_pt1 | contig 15140 bp, 10 predicted proteins | sample 8958761 | NCBI WGS metagenome assembly JAEEGJ01 (sample SAMN16246546, study PRJNA631951) | gut metagenome | biome: gut microbiome; feature: rumen; material: RS-attached | host: Bos | place: Iran: Karaj | collected 2018-10 | reverse complement strand
CGGCAGTTTGTAACTTTTGGCCAGCGTCTCGCCGTTCTTCACGTGTCCGATGATGATTGCGGCGCTCTCTTCGTTCGAGAGTGCGTTATGCGGATTGGCACCAACCTGATTTTCAATAAAAAACTGCGGTGCATTGGCTTTCCCCACATCGTGATAGAGCGCCCCCACACGAGCCATCAGCGCGTTGCCGCCAATATTGCGGATGGCGTCTTCGGCCAGATTGGCAACCTGCATCACGTGTTGGAACGTGCCAGGCGCCTTCTCGGCCAACTCGCGCAGCAGCGGATGGTTGGTGTCGGCCAACTCAAGCAGCGTCACATCTGACACGAGTCCGAATACACGCTCGAACAGGAATATCAGCGGATAGGTTACAAATAAGAATAATCCGTTGATAATGAACCACATATACGGCCGCAGCCCGATGTTGGAAAACTGTCCTTCCTGAAGAAGCGATATGGCCGTGTATGTTATTATGTACGAAGCTGTTACCAGCAGCACAGCCGAAAAAAGTTGACGACGTTTGGCAATTCGCGACAGGCAGAAGATGGCAACCATTCCCGCAACTGTCTGAAGCATAATAAATTCAAAGCCACTCGATATGAGCAGACCGCACATAATCACCGTCAGCGTGTGCGCGATGATGGCCAGATGTCCGTCGTAGAACGTGCGCAGGATGAGCGGCAGAATGGCGAACGGCAGCAAGTAGGCGTGGCCCAGTTGCAACCGCATCGACACGCACATCATTCCAATCATCACAACCACAAGCCCCACCACAAAAAACAAGTGAAGGAAACGTGTGAGAATGCGCGGATAGTTAAGCATCACAAAAGCAAACAGAAGCGCCATCAGAATGGCCACCAGCAATGTCTGACCGAAGAGCGTCCACGATATCAGCGAAGCCGATATGCCAGTGCTCTGATACTCGCGCCGCAGCGACCGCAAAACACGCAGGTTTTGGTCGTTCATCAGTTCGTTGTGCGCGATGATGAGCGTTCCCGCCTGCACCATTCCGCGCGATTCCGACAGTTGCTCTTCAAGTGTCTGCCGCGCCTTGGTTGTCAGCGTTTTATCATATTCGATATTGGGTTTGATGAAATCGTAGACATTCAGATAGTCGATGGCGGTGAGCAGCACGGGATTGCTGCTGAATTTTATCGAAATCTGCTCTGCCACATACTGTTGCGCCGAATGCACGGTGAACACTTCTGTCGACGGCACAGTGTGCGACATCTTGTTCTCGACCAGCACCACCATTCCCTGCCCGTTCTCTTTCTCGAGCACTTCGGTGTAGTTTGTAATTCCCTTTGAATAAACAAATTCCAACTCTGTCAGCGCAAACTGATGAATCCGCGCCTTGATGGTGTCGACATCGATTTGGAAATCGGGATACCTATTGCGCACCATATCCATTGCCGACGCAAACCGCCTGTCGAAGTCCTGCTCAAACTTGATTTTCTGTTCAGGATAAACCGATGAGATGACTGTGAAATAAGGTTTTGCGCTTTTGTAGATGTTCTCGCGCTCTTCCTTGATTTCTGCATTGGTTTTGAGCACCACAAAGTCGAACGGCGCATACAAATCTTCATACTGCCAGGCCTTTCCCTTCTGCAACTCGTATTTGAACTGCCGCTGCTTTGGCAGCATGGCGGTGATGGCAACCACGGCTAAAACGTATAGTATCAGCGCACTAACCTTGTAGTGCTTCGACATTCTGACTTCGACAGGTATCATCGGCGTAAAATTTTTATCAAAAATACACATTTTGACATGGTTGCCACGCAAAAATTTTTCGGCACGGTGGGCGGTTGTGTTTTTTTATGCAAATTTGTGTGCTAAAAATCGACAGATGAACGGCGACTTGTTTAACATATTTAAGGAACTTTCGAATTTAGCTTCGGGCAGCAACAATTTTAATGTCATCGATGAGCCCATCGACATTAATTTGCAGATGGAATACTTCAAGCGTTCAAAGAAAATCCGGCGCGATAACGTACCCCAGCTAGAAGAAGTTGAAGATTTGACAGCCATCGAACTCGATGACGAGCAGCTGCGCGACCGCATGATTCTGCTTGCCAGCATCGATGATCCCCGCGCCTACCGCATCCTTGAAGAATACACCAAAGACAAGTCGAACCGGCTGCATCAGTGGGCTCTGATGGCCCTGCAGGAAAGCAAAATGCTGATTGAAGGCAATCTGCTCAACGAGCGCCAGGTGTTTGTTTCCACCGGATTGGGCGGCCGGGGCAAGCTGCTGCGCTATTTTGTGGCATTGGTGGGCAACAATCTCGATGAGTTCGCACCCTATCAGCAGCATGTCATACAATCGGAATTCGAAACCGCACTCAAAAACAACCGGTCCGAAATTGAAAATATTGAATTTCAGGGCAAATACGCGGCAATGACAGTGCTGATTCCGTTAGATGTACCGTGCCACCAGACTTTGCTTGACGCCGTTGATGAGTGCAACATGTATGGAAATTTCCTTAAAACCGACTTTCTGATAACCAATGTTAAAACATTGTCTTTCGATGAAATAGACGAGTTTGTGGCCGGCAAGATGGAAGAGTTGGGCTCTGAGAACGAAATCAACTTCGATGATATCGATGAATTGGAAGACAGAGAGCCGGGCGAAGAAAATCCTTTGGAATAATCATCTTCAAACTTTACAAAAAACGCACAACCAATCGCACTCAATGGTGCTGTCAGTTGCGCGTTAATTCTTACAACAATCTGCAAATCAGTCTTTGACGAGCCGGATGCTATTTGCCCAAGTCGTCAAAATCGACATTGGTGAATTTGTCGGTTTCTGACTTGGTTTCTGTGTTTGCGGTTCCGCCATCGTTCTCTTTTATGTATTGCAGAGCTTCGTTGAAACTGTCCATAAACTTCTCAAAATCTTCTTTGTACAAGAAAATCTTGTGTTTCTCAAAATGAGCACTTCCATTGTCTTCGAAAATCTTTTTGCTTTCGGTAATCGTGATGTAGTGCTCGTTCTGACGGGTTGTTTTCACATCGAAAAAATAGGTGCGTTTGCCGGCTTTCACAACCTTCGAAAACGCGGTGTCGCTGTCTTTCTTCTCAAAATCGTCCATCTCATTTATTTTTTGTGTGAACAAATGTAGAAAATAGTTAATACAACGTACCCGCTCAGGCATAAAAATGCGGGGCAACGTCAAAATTCCTTTGTTTTGCCACCCCGCATAAATCAAAAAGTCCCCGATTTCACAACCAGAGACTTTTTACTAACTAACTCAAACCTTATGAAAAAAACTATCTGTCAATTTCTTACAGTTCAGTTAAACGGAATGGCAAAAAATATGTTATAAAAAAGCACGTGTTAGTCATCATTTGTTTTTATGAACCACATCATATTTTTTATGGCTTGCAAACAATAATTTTATCATTGCTATAAGTGTTTATGTGTGTAGTCGATGTTGCTAGAAATAGGTCGGGAACAAAAAATCCTGCCCGGATCCGAACAGGATTTTTCTTTTATCGCGAAGCGCTAAACTTCTAAACTCTAAACTTCTTACCCTTTTTTATTCGCCTTCACCCACTCAAACGCGTTGCGCAGAGCTACAACCCACGGCGACAAATCGTCTTGTCTGCGGCCCTCGGGGTAGTGCGGCCATTGCCACGGGAACAGGGCGCGCTCGGGGTGCGGCATCATTGCCACGTGGCGGCCGTTGTCGGAACAAATGCCAGCAGCGTTGAACGCCGAGCCGTTGGGGTTGGCCGGGTAAGTGCCGTAGGCGTATTTAACCGGAATGTTGTATTTATTCTCGCCGTATGGGAAGCCGAACTGACCTTCGCCGTGAGCCACCCAGACACCAAGCCTCATTCCTGCCATATTCTTGAAGAAGACGCTGTTGTTTGGCTCAATCACAACATCAACAAATCCCGATTCGAACTTGTGCGATTTGTTGTGCAGCATACGCGGTTTTTCTGCGTGGTCGGGGTTAATCAGACCGAGCTCAACCATTACCTGGCAACCGTTGCAGATGCCCATACTCAAAGTGTCGGGACGAGCGTAGAAGTTGTCGAGAGCGCGTTTTGCCTTCTCGCTGTAAAGGAACGCACCAGCCCAGCCTTTTGCCGAACCCAGAACGTCGGAATTCGAGAATCCGCCAACGAAGATTATCATATTCACGTCCTCGAGCGTCTCGCGGCCGCTCACAAGGTCGGTCATATGCACGTCTTTCACGTCGAAGCCGGCGGTGTAGAGCATATAGGCCACCTCGCGGTCGCACTGATTGCCCTTCTCACGGATAATGGCCGCCTTCACGCCGCTCTTTGTGCGACGTTTAAGGTCGATGCCAAGCGATTTGGCCGAGCCGTCGAAGTTCTTGAAATCGAACTTGTGGGCGTGGTTCTTATAGTTGTTGAAACGCTCAAGAGCCAACCCGTTGCGGGTTTGGTCGCAGTCGAGCAGGTACGATGTGCGGAACCAGATGTCGCGCAGTTTCTTGATGTCGAACGAATAATTATTTGCCGATGTCTCGATGTCCAGTTTGCCAGCAGCGCCAAGCGTGCCGATGGTGATGAATTCGATTCCGGCCTTGTTCAGAGCCTCTGCGGCCTTGCCGTTGTCGGCAACCTGAAGAACCAATGCGGGATTTTCGGCAAACAGCAGTTTCACAGGGTCGCTTTCGCCGAAAGGCTTAAGGTTGATTTTCAGACCAGTCTCGTCGTTCGAGAAGGCCATTTCGAGCAGCGTGGTAACCAGACCACCAGCCGAAACGTCGTGTCCGGCAATCACCAGACCGCCGTCAATCAAATCCTGAACGGCGTTGAATGCCTTCACAAAATATTCAGTATCAGTAACGTCAGGGCAATCGGCACCCACACCGTTGATTATCTGTGCGAAAGCCGAACCGCCTAGTTTGAGAGTGTCTTTCGACAAATCGATGTAAAGCAGTTGCGACTTCACGTTGTGCAGCACGGGCGACACAGCCTTGCGGATGTCGGTGGTTTCGCCAATGGCCGACACAATCACGGTTCCAGGCGACAGAACCTTGTCGCCGTTCGGATATTTCTGCGTCATTGAGAGCGAGTCTTTTCCTGTCGGGACGTTGATTCCCAGCTTGATGCAGAATTGGCTCAAAGCCTCGACAGCCTTGTAGAGACGAGCGTCCTCGCCAGGATTGAAGCAAGGCCACATCCAGTTGGCACTCAATGAGATACCCTTAATCTTATCTTGAATCGGTGCCCAAACAATGTTTGTAAGTGCTTCTGCCACAGCCATTCGTGAGCCTTTGGCAGGATTAATCATTGCGCAGAGCGGCGCGTGACCAACCGATGTGGCAACGCCGTAGTGTCCCTGATAGTCGAGCGCAACCACACCGCAGTCGTTCAACGGCAAGTGAAGCGGGCCGGCGCATTGCTGCATAGCCACTTTGCCACCCACCGAGCGGTCTACCTTGTTGGTGAGCCAGTCTTTGCACGCAACCGACTCAAGTTGAAGCACTTGCTCCAGATAATCGGCCACTTTTGCGGTGTCGTATTTCAAATCGGCGTATTGTTCGTCGATAGTTTTGTCGTTCATTATTGTGCGCGGCGGATTACCAAACATATCGGCGAGTTGCAGATTGATAGGGTCTTCGTTGGTCTGCTTGTCGGTAAAGCGGAACTGCATATCGCCTGTGGCCTCACCCACAACGTACATTGGTGCACGCTCGCGGTCGGCAATCTTCTTCAGGTGGTCTATATCCTTGTCTTTAAGCACCAAACCCATACGCTCCTGACTCTCGTTACCCACAATCTCCTTGTCAGACAAAGTCGGGTCGCCGATAGGCAGTTTGCGAATGTCGATAACGCCGCCGGTGGCCTCAACCAACTCCGAAAGGCAGTTCAGATGGCCGCCTGCGCCGTGGTCGTGGATAGAGACAATCGGGTTGTCAGACTGTTCGCTTAAGGCACGGATTGCATTGTAGACGCGGCGTTGCATTTCGGGGTTCGAACGTTGAACGGCATTCAGCTCAATCGAGTTGTTGTACTCGCCCGTTGCCACCGACGACACTGCGCCGCCACCCATACCGATGCGGTAGTTGTCACCGCCCAGAATCACCACCTTGTCGCCCGGCTCCGGGTCGGCCTTCAGGCAGTCTTTCTTTTTGGCGTAACCCACGCCGCCGGCCATCATTATCACCTTGTCGAAACCGAATTTCTTGTATTGCTCAAAGTGCTCCATTGTGAGCAAGCTTCCGCAGATGAGCGGCTGTCCGAACTTGTTGCCGAAGTCGCTCGCACCGTTCGACGCCTTGATAAGAATCTGCTCCGGTGTCTGATAGAGCCACGGACGCGGCTCTGTAGCCTTTTCCCATTGGCGGCCGCCATCCAGACGCGGATACGAAGTCATATAAACGGCCGTTCCGGCAATCGGCATACTGCCCTTGCCGCCTCCCATACGGTCGCGGATTTCGCCGCCCGAACCAGTTGCGGCACCATTGAACGGCTCCACAGTTGTGGGGAAGTTGTGAGTTTCGGCTTTCAGCGAGTAAACCGACTCGTAATCAGTCACTTCAAAGAAATCTGATTTCTCCTGCGCGGCCGGTGCAAACTGCTCCAGAGTGTGTCCCTGCATAAACGCGCAGTTGTCTTTGTAGGCCGAAACCACGTTGTTCGGGTTGGTTTTTGTAGTCTTTTTAATCAGGCCGAAGAGCGTTTCCTTTTTCTCCTCGCCGTCGATAATGAACTGTCCGCCAAAGATTTTGTGACGGCAGTGCTCCGAGTTCACCTGCGAGAAACCGAACACCTCGCTGTCGGTGAGCGGGCGGCCGAGTTTCTTTGCAAGACCTTCCAAATAGTTGATTTCCTCTTCTTTAAGTGCCAAGCCTTCTTTTTTGTTGTAGGCCCTGATATCGGTTATGTGGACAATGGGCTGCGGCTTGATATCGACAGTGAAAATGCTCTGGTCCAATTGGTTATAGAACGATTTGAGCATTGGGTCGAAGTGCTTTTTGTCGGCACTCTGCGCCTCGAACTCCTCAATGCGGACAATGCCGCTGATACCCATATTTTGGGTAATCTCGACGGCGTTGGTGCTCCACGGGGTAATCATCTCCTTGCGCGGGCCCACAAACGAGCCGGCGGGCGCTTTCTGTCCCAGGCACTCCGAACGGCCGAAAAGCCAGTTCAGTTTCTCAATGTCGGCGGCTGCGATTTCGGCAGTCGTCTGCACTGCAATCACTTTGTTTTCAGGTGTTTTAAAGAAGGTAACCATCAAAATTCGTTTTAAAAATTACGGTTTCAAAATCAAAGTGCAAATCTACAAAAGAATAAGGGGTAATCAAGGGTGGGTTATTCACATTTTAAGAACGATGTGAGAAGGCACTAGTTATCGGATGACGACTACTCAAAAGAAACCTTCCATCGTTCGTACTCAAATGAGCACGCGGCAGTATCTGTTTTTCTGTTCATGATATAACCTTCCATGAAGTTAATCACCTTTTTCACTGTTCTTGTTTTGGCCCTGTATCTTCACTATACGGGAAGATTTTTTGAACGCAGATAACGCAGATTGAACGGATTTGACGGATTTGCTCGCCCGAATGGTTTGAGAAAGAAAAAATCGGCGGAAAAATGCGGGAAATGGCGGTATTTTGAAAAAACAAAAGCGAACTCCCCGCAAGTTCGGGGAATACGCTTTTTGTGTGGGCTAAAAAAATGTCGCTTATGTAATTTTTCTAACAGGGGTACTGAAACCACTCAACCGTCTTACATAAGCGACATTGCAAATATAAAAAAGAATACTAATTAAACAATCTGCTCTGCGTTTTCATTTTCAGTCTGTTTCTTATACAATCCTTCCGATTCGCAGCGCAGACGAATCCATTTGCGGAACCATTCGGGCTCGTTGTCGATATTGTCGAGAAGCGGACGCAGGCGGCGTTTGCCAATGCGGCCGTCGAGCAGGGCGAGAAGACGAATGAAATAGTTGTCGTGGGTCAGGCTTTCGTCGGCAGAAAGAACGTTCAGGTATTGGTGAATGTACCACGGCGTATCGTGCCCCCATACAATTCCAACAAAACCAGTTTCCCGAATTATTTCTTCTTCAGTTTTCGAATTACCTTTTTGATATTGAAGGTGATAGAATTTCGGATTGGTGCAGAACCACGCATCACCATCAATTATGATTGAAAACACGTGCATTACTGAACTCCGCCACCGCCAATTTATCTTTGTACATCTGCATTGATTGGTTCTATATACATCGTAATGGTAATCGACACGGCCTTTCAAACTATCGGCAAGCCTGCTTTTCAATATTTGTCTTGTTTTGCTCCACATAGTGTTTGTGATTTATTGATTTTCGATTTTAAGTTCGCTCAACGGGGTGAGTGTCGAAAAGCCCTAACTCCTTTTGTATCAGCGGAACATTGTTGACAAACGAATACATATCGTTGTAGATATAACTGTCGCGGTAGGCTGTTCGCTGCAGGCCGCTTTCGCTCAAATGATAAATAACCGCATCGGGATAGGCAAGCACCACGGGCGAATGTGTGCTGATAATCAACTGACTACCCGAATCAACGGCGCTTTTCATCCATAGCAGAAACCTCAACTGATTCTGATATGACAATGCGGCTTCGGGCTCGTCGAAAATGTAAAGGCCCTGCTCCAGGCGGTTCTCGAAAAAGCGCACCATTCCCTCGCCGTGGCTGAACTCGTGAAGGTTTTTGCCGCCATACGAAAAGAACGGGTTGCCGCCTTCAAGACTGTCGAGATACGAAATGGCATTATAGAAACTCTCGGCGCGATAAAAAAATGTGTCGGACAAACGATATGGTGTTTTGGCAATCCGAAGTTCCTCGTATAGGTTTGAGTGTGTTTCTTTTGTGCTGAAATTAAAATTCCGGCTGCCACCTTCGGCGTTCATTCCCAATTTCACAGCAACGGCCTCCAACAATGTCGATTTTCCGCTGCCGTTTTCGCCAATGAAATATGTCACTGCCGAAGTGAATTTCAGCGACTTAAGTTCCCTAATCGCAGGAATGGTGAACGGATAAGCATCGCCAGCCGTTGGCGTATGTGTGTTTATGATTTCCGATATATAAAGACAGCCCATATTCTTGTGTATTATTTAAATAGTTGTTTACGCACGTTCTTTTTTGTGTTCTCATCGCTGCAAAGAAAACCGCAAGGTGCGCGAGATTGCTGCGCAGGTTTTGAGAAATTTTGAGTTCTTGATTTTTTTTGCACAGATTATGCGCAAAAAAGAAAACGGCAACCATTTGGTTGCCGTTTTCTTTTGACAAAAGGATAGTTTCAACTTACACGAATTTTGTTGAAAGAGTATTTCCCTTTTCGTCATAAACGGTAACACAGCTGCCATCTTTAACACTGAATGAAGAACCCGTGTACCCCATTAATTGTCCATTTGAACTAACAAATTTGGTACACAACGTATTACCTCTTTCGTCATAAACATTAATGCAAGTGCCATTTTGAATTACTGAACCAATCATAGTTTTAAGTTTTAAAAATTAAACAATTATTTAAGTTTTTACACCCTTTAATGGCGGTTGAAATCTCCGAAAACAATATTATCGAATAACGTTTTTCGTGCTTATATGTCTATGTCGTAACAAGTTCTACACATCTGTCGAAACTTTTTCGACATTCTCCATATAGTCCGCCAGTTCAATGAAGAAATTATGCCGCAATGCTTTGCTTATGCGTTTAAGAAGTTCAATGTCAATGTATTGTCGGTTGAAAATGCAATAACAATTGGTGCGGTCGCAGTTAATGGATTCGGCAAGCCAGGTCACAGTCCTTTTCTGCCGCTTCAACTCCTGCCGAATCAGTCTGCCAAGGTGAAAATCCGTTTCCGCTTTCTCTGCCATATTGTTAAGAGTTCGTTCGGGTCTTAAACTCTTACGGCATAAGCAAATAAAAAAGCGCCAGCCATTTCGTTTTTAATTGCTTATTAAACTCTGAAGGCTCTGGTAAACCATATTGCGGTAATAAGCACGAAACGGCTCACGCCCAAAGACGTGAACCAATCGCAACTTATTCTCCCACTAAAAATTTACCAGATTTTACAGAGTTGAGAATAAGAGCGTAAAGCCCTATGTGTTAGTAATTTATTCTATTTGCTATAATTCTGTTTTAATGTTCGTTATGTTGTAACAAGTATAATTCTTTTTGTTGTTCAATCTCGCGGCGAAGTTCGTCTTCGGTAGGCATCAGCGGCATATATTTTGCGGCAAAAAGGTTCTTGTTGTCGTGCAGAACCGAGTAGCGGGCAATGTCTTTGCTTGTTTCGCTGCACAGCACAATGCCTACAGTCGGGTTATCGCCTTCGGTGCGCTTAAGGTCGTCGTACATCCGCACATACATATCCATTTGGCCAACATCCTGGTGCGTTATGCGTCCTTTTTTCAAATCGATAAGCACAAAACACTTGAGCAGGAAATTGTAGAAAACAAGGTCGATATAGAAATCGCCAGCATCGGTAAAAATGTGTTGCTGACGTGCCACAAATGCGAATCCGCGCCCCAGTTCAATCATAAATTCTTGCAAATGACTGATTAAGCCTTTTTCCAATTCGGTCTCGCTGAAATCGGTATTTTGCTGGAATCCAAGAAACTCCGCCATAACGGGGCTTTTCAGTATTTCCAGTTTGTCGGGGTGCTGCTTATTTTCGTGGTTTTCAAGAATTTGCGGTTGCTTGAAGTGCCGCTCAAAATATTGTGTGCTGATATTTCGGTCGAGAGTGCGCACGCTCCACATTTCCTGCGACGCCGTTTGCAGATACCAACGCGCGGCTTCGGGATTATCGACGCGCAGAGTGGTCAATATGTGTGTCCACGTCAGATTGTGCAATCGCGATTGCACAATCTGTAAATTACTGTATGTCTGATAGAAAGTCCTTGCGTATTGTAAATTGCGCACGCTCCAACCACGGCCGTACGCCAGAGTCAGTTCTGTCGAAAGTGTTTTAATGAGATATTTTCCATATTCGGCTCGTTCCTTGCCATTTTGTTCCTGTTCCACAATGCGCCGCCCAATGTGCCAGTAAGTTTCAATCATCACGGCATTCACCGCGCCGTAGGCGGCACGCCGCCCTTGCTCAACGATTCTTTTGATATCGCTAATGAACGCTGATTCGATATGTGAAATTTCGGTACTCATTCTTGCTTTCTATCATCTAAACTGTAAAGGAATACTTAACTGTTCAAATCCGTCATTCTTCTGACATCATTGTAGTATTTACATCACAAATATAGTTTTTCTGCGCAGAGTTCACATTTTTATTCTTCGCCGTCATTACTTAAAACGTTGCAAAGAAAACCGCAAGGTGTACGAAATCGCTGCGCAGGTTTTGAGAATTTTTGAGTTCTTTTCGATTTTGCGACTCTGCAAAGGAAAACACCCACTGCGCAGCCTTTTTGCGTAACTGAAAAAAAATCAAAACCCAATCGCCTTCTTCTCTTTGGTTTCAATCTTCTCGTCGTCGCAATAGCCGAGCAGCTCGTTGAGCAGGCTTTCCGATTCGCCGTGCAGGATTTTGCCAATGGCGTGGCGTCGGGCAATGTTCTCAATCTGACCGCCACTAAATACGTATTTGCCTGATAGTGTGCGAGCATCGTCGTCGGTCAAGGCCGGAATCATCTCGCGCCAAATGCTCATCCGCGCCTCCACGGTGGGCTTGTCGAACTTGATTTTGTAGAGGAAACGGCGCTCGAAGGCGCGGTCGAAGCTCTGCGCCAGGTTGGTGGTGGCAATCATAATGCCGTCCAACGTCTCCATCTCCTGAAGCAGAATGTTCTGCATTGTATGGTACATTTTATCGACCGAACGCTCGGCATTTTCGGCCCGCTTCCCGATAATGGCATCGGCCTCGTTGAAGAGCAGAATGGGCGCCACATCGCACTCCTTCACCTTCTCGCGGTACTCGTCGAACACGCGCTTCAGGTTCTTCTCGCTCTCGCCAACCCACATACTTTTTATCCTTGTAATGTTCACCTGCATAACATCGCGGCCAGTGCGGCGGGCAAGCTGTAGCGCCGTTTCGGTCTTGCCCGTGCCGGGCGCTCCATAGAACAGGCAGGCAAAGCCGCAGCGGAATTTCTCGTCCTCCAATCGCTTGCGAATCTGCTCATATTGGCTGTTTTCCATCAAACTGCCCAACTCGTCAACCCGTTTGCTCACCTTTTCGCTGAAAAACAGATTTTTACCCTTGATGTCTTCGGTTTTTATCACATCGTTGCGGCTCCGTGCGTTACGGCGGACAATGTTCATCTCGCTCAACAGCTCGTCTTTCGTCTTTTTTGTCAGGCAGTAAGCCTCGTTGTTGATGAAACCGTCGTTGTTGGTGAACTCTATCAGTTTCTTGTCGAGTAGCGGGTGCGCGTCGCGCTGCAAAGCCGATTTTATCTGATTAAACTTGATGCGCTCGTAAAGGAAGGCAAAGTCGTGACATACAACATTTTCGTTTCGCTTGTTCACAAACATACACGCAAACAGAATCAGCAGAATCTCGTCTTCGGGCTTGAGTTCATAACTGCGTAACTTGCTGACAAACTGCAAGTTTTTATTGCATTCGAGCAGATGTTCGATTCTTTCGACAGTGATGTCGTAGGTCAGTTCATCATCACTGCGCATCTCGAAAACGGTGTCGAACTCATCGAAAAGCTCGTTGCAGTTGAGCCCCGACAGGTTGCGCGGCACATATTTCTCGTTCCGCTTGAAAACGTCAATTATCTCTTGCTGAATTCGATAGCAGTTGCGGCCGCTGCGGAAGTCACGTAACCGCGGACGAATTTGCATTACAATTCCAAGCTTTTCGAGCTCGTCGATGTAGTTTGTGTACCGCAGAAGGCGCGCCGTGCTGCAATCGAGGCTGTCACTCAACTCTTTTATCGATACGCAGCCATCGTCGCTGTGACTGATGAGCAGCGCCAGCATCACGCTCTGCTCGCGGTTGATGCCAATCATCTCCGAAATGTAATCGGCAAATGGTGCCACAGTGTCGAAAAACTCGTCGTTCAGCACCGACTTTGCCGCCAAATTGTCAATGTTCTCTACCGCCGTGAGCAAATCCATTTGCTCTGCCGACTTTTGGTTCTCTGCATTCATTCTTATCGTTTTAAAATTTTTTGCAATAAAAAGCGGAACCTACGCGAGATTGCAGCAGACGTTTGGGTGATTTTTAAAAAATGTTTATTTGATTGAATTTGAAATATTTGTAGAGATGTTGCGCGCAACGTCTCTACGGCGATGATTTCAAACAAAATCCGTTATAGCATTGATTTCTAAATTTTTAAATCGTATTTTTTGAATATTTCCGCCCGCAAGGGCACACAAAAAAACTCGCCACACATTTATTATGCATAGCGAGTTGATTTGCTACAAATGAAATGCTGTAATTCTTTTTATTTCTGTTCGTTATATGTTTCGTGCATCCGACTAATCATTGCCGCAACATCGTTGCGAAGGCTCTCTGGCTCAAGCACCTCAACATTATCGATATTGTGGAACAGCTCCTGCACAAAATCGTAGGTGGGGCGCAGGCGCAGAGTGAAAATGCTGTATTCGTCGGTGCGCTCCACCTCATTCTGCGATTGGTGCAGCGGCAGGTCGCGCAGGTAGTTCGACTGGCTGGCCGTCACCTTCAGCTTGATGTTCATAATCTTGGTTCCGTCGCCCGCAATAATGCCGAAGCAACCTTTGAAATACTGCTTGGCATCGGCGTTTTCGGGCATTTCGAACATTTGTTCGGTCTTGTGCAGCTTGCGAATGCGGTCGAGCGAGTAAATCATCGGGGGCTTTGACGAAAAAGACGGGGCTGTGCCTTGCCCAACCAAATACCAACGCTGGCGGAAAAGCTTGATAAAGAACGGTTTGACATCGAAATTACTCTTCTCGTCGCGCCAATAGCTTTGGTAGGTCATATTCAGCACGCGGTTCTGCTTCATCGCATCCACAATCGGCTGCAGAAACTCACGCCCCGACGGCACCGGCTCAAGCACAATGCGGTCTTTTATACTCTGGCAGTTCGACAGCGTATTGCCGATGCTGAACGTCTTGTAAAGCCACTGCCGCAAATTATCACCCTCCAAATCATCCTCGTTTTCAATATAATAGCGATACTTGCCGCAATTCTCATTGACAATGTCGATGCCGAATATGTCGGAAATCTCATCCTTCCAATTGTCGAATGTACGTTTCGGAAGGCTTTCGCCGCCACTGATATCGGCATCCATCCATTTAGCATTCAAGTCTTTAAACGAGATGCTTCTTGCCTGATAAATGGTGTCGAGCACCCACGCATACTTGCTGAAAGTGGCCTGGCCACGATTGTTATTCATAGTTGTAATTTTTTATTGGTGTAAATATAGGAAAAGATGCGCCGAATTGTGGCAGAGGAAGTTTTTTTGCGATACCGGGAACAGCCAATGCTTGCGCAAACAAAAAGAGCCGGAATTACTCCCGGCTCCATATTGTTCAAAAACAAATTCAATACGCCTCGTTGCAGATGAATTTAATCCTCATCAGGCGGATTTCCTCCTCGGTGTAGTCGTCCTCGCCAAGTTCCTTGATGGCCTCCTCGATAGAGTCGGAATCAGCCTCGCGGAAATAGTCGTAGATTTCATCCTGGCAATCCTCGTCAATCACCTCGTCGATGTAGTAATCGATGTTGAGTTTGGTGCCCGAGTTGACGATTTTCTCCATCTCAGTCAGCAACTCACTCATTTCCAGCCCTTTGCCATCAGCAATCACATCGAGTCCGAGTTTGCGGTCGATGCTTTGGACAATGTAGAGTTTCATTCCCGAGTTGTTGCCAGTGGTCTTCACCACAAGGTCAATTGGGCGCTCTATCTCGTTATCCTTCACATATTTGCTAATCAAGTCGCAGAACGGTTGGCCGAACTTCATCGCCTTGGCCTGCCCCACACCCGGAATATTGCCCAGCTCCTGAAGCGTCATCGGGTAATGGATGGTCATATCCTGCAAAGCCGGGTCCTGGAAGATGATGTACGGCGGCAGACCGCGCTTTTTTGCGATGTCTTTGCGCAAATCGCACAACATTGTGAAGAGCGTTTGGTCGGCAGCCACCATTGCGCCGCCGCCCTCGCCCGAGTCGTCGCCTCCCTCCTGCTCATAATCGCGCTCCTTGGCGATTTTGAACGAGT
>JAEEGJ010019147.1_pt1 | contig 15144 bp, 9 predicted proteins | sample 8958761 | NCBI WGS metagenome assembly JAEEGJ01 (sample SAMN16246546, study PRJNA631951) | gut metagenome | biome: gut microbiome; feature: rumen; material: RS-attached | host: Bos | place: Iran: Karaj | collected 2018-10 | reverse complement strand
CCAGGCCCTGCATAAGGGCGGAAGCGCCGAGACGGTTGCCGCCGTGGTCGGAGAAGTTCGCTTCGCCAATGGCGTACAGGCCCGGGATGGTGGTCTGGAGATCATAGTCGACCCAGAGACCGCCCATGGTGTAGTGGATGGCCGGATAGATCATCATCGGCTCCTCCCAAGGGGAAGAGGAGGTGATCTTCTCGTACATCTGGAAGAGGTTGCCGTAGCGCTCTTCCACGCGCTGGTGGCCCAGGCGCTTGATGGCGTCGGCGAAATCGAGGAACACGGCGAGGCCGGTCTCGTTCACGCCGTAGCCGGCGTCGCAGCGCTCCTTGGCGGCGCGGGAAGCGACGTCACGCGGAACCAGGTTACCGAAGGCCGGATAGCGGCGCTCCAGGTAGTAGTCGCGGCGCTCCTCAGGAATCTGGGAAGGCTTGATTTCGTGCTTGCGGAGCTTGATAACATCCTCCATATTGTTCGGCACCCAGATGCGGCCGTCGTTACGCAGGGACTCGGACATCAGGGTGAGCTTGCACTGCTGGTCGCCATGGACGGGGATACAGGTCGGGTGGATCTGCGCGAAGCAGGGGTTCGCGAAGAAAGCGCCCTTGCGGTAGGCCTGCATCGCGGCGGAGCCGTTGGAATTCATCGCGTTCGTGGACAGGAAATAGGCATTTCCGTAACCACCGGTGGCGAGAACCACGGCGTGGGCGCCGAAGCGCTCGATCTCACCGGTCACGAGGTTGCGGGCGATGATACCCTTCGCCTCGCCGTTGATGATGACGAGGTCCAGCATCTCGTGGCGCGGATAGCTCTTCACGGAGCCGGCGGCGATTTCCTTGTTCAGGGCCGCATAGGCGCCGAGGAGCAGCTGCTGACCGGTTTGTCCGCGGGCGTAGAAGGTACGGCTCACCTGGACACCGCCGAAGGAGCGGTTCGCCAGATATCCGCCGTATTCGCGGGCGAAAGGAACGCCCTGCGCGACGCACTGGTCGATGATGGCCGCACTTACCTCCGCCAGGCGGTACACGTTGGCCTCCCGGGAACGGTAGTCACCGCCCTTGATGGTGTCGTAGAACAGCCGGTAGATGGAGTCGTTGTCGTTCTGGTAGTTCTTCGCGGCGTTGATACCGCCCTGCGCGGCGATGGAGTGCGCGCGGCGCGGAGAGTCGGAGATGCAGAAAATCTTGACGTTGTATCCGAGCTCGCCCAGGGAGGCGGCTGCGGATGCTCCGCCGAGGCCCGTACCGACGACGATCACCTCGAGTTTCCGCTTGTTGTTCGGAGAGACGATCCGGATTTCGGCCTTGCGCTTCGACCATTTCTCGGCGAGCGGCCCTTCCGGAATCTTGGAGATAAGTTTAGTATCAGCCATAAAAGTTATAAATGAGAAATTATAATTTCAGATGTCTTGCAATTTTACGCAAATTTCAGGACTTTCACAAAAAATCTTAGGACTATTTAGGAAAATCACTTAATCGATATGCCTTGTACGGGTTCTTGTCCGGCTGGCCCAGAGAGGCCCACATGACGCCGTTCTCGAAAACGACAGAGGCGGTGGTGATCTTGCGAAGGATCGGAGCGCCGCTGCGGGAGATCTTGTTGATCAGGAAGTCGTGGTCCCATTCGGAGATGGGAATGCAGGTTTCGGCGAGCAGGCTGCAGGCCTTCTCATAGCGGTCCACGCCCTTGTGGTCCGCTTCCCGGCCCTGCCAGGTGAAGTTCGTAACCACCCGATAACCAGTCGGTTCCTCATTCACATCATACCTGGCCCGGATCCTCCAGTTGTCCATCTCATAGTAGACCGCGCCGCCCTGGGCGTCGATCACACCGAAATTGGCTTCCACCCCCATCGGCTTGGATAGCGTGTCGATGAAATGCTCAAAATCCGCAACCGTCGCGCAGATTTCCAGCGCCCGGTACATCAGATACCCTTCCCGGTCCATCTTCTCGGCCGGCACGTCGTCCTCCTTGAGGTCGTACGTCGCCGTATTCATGATGCTGAACCCGGCGCTGTTCGTCCCGGCCCAGACCTGCTTGTCGAAAGGCTCGTCCGTATTGACCAGACCGATGAACGCATACTTCTCGCCCTGGAACCATTGGATGTCATTGGTCAGATGCTTCGTATCCCGATGCTTCATCATCACCGGCCTCCCATCGGCCCTGACCTTCCCGCTGATGATCACCGACGTGCACGCCAGCGCCGGCACGGCCGCCAGCGCCAGAAGAAGGCTGAACAGTATTTTTTTCATATCAAAAGAGGGTTCCGTTGTCGTCGGGGTTGTATTTGCGCTGGGGGAGGCAGGATTCCATGCCCAGGTGCTGGTAGGCGAGGTCGGTGGCGACGCGGCCGCGCTGGGTGCGGATGAGGAAGCCTTCCTTGATCAGGAAGGGTTCGTAGACTTCCTCCAGGGTGCCGGCGTCCTCGGAGATGGAGGTCGCGAGCGTGCCTACACCCACCGGGCCGCCCTTGAAGGTGGTGATGAGGGTGCGGAGGATCTTGTGGTCGATGGAATCGAGGCCGCGCTTGTCGATCTTGAGCTTGTTCAGGGCGAAGCGGGCGATGTCCACGTCGATGCGGCCGTCGCCGAGCACCTGCGCGAAGTCGCGGACGCGCTTGAGCAGCGCGTTGGCGATGCGCGCCGTGCCGCGGCTGCGGAGCGCGATCTCCAGCGCCGCGTCGTTGTCGATCTCGATGTTCAGGATGGTCGCGCTGCGGATGACGATCTTCCGAAGGTCCTCGGTATCATAGTATTCCAGCGCGCAGTTGATGCCGAAGCGGTCCCGCAGCGGAGCGGTCAGCAGGCCGCTGCGCGTCGTCGCGCCGATCAGCGTGAAAGGATTCAGCGAGATGCGGACGCTCCGCGCGCCGGGGCCCTTGTCAATCATGATGTCGATGACATAGTCCTCCATCGCGGAGTACAGATACTCTTCCACCTCGGGGGAGAGCCGATGGATCTCGTCAATGAAGAGGACGTCGCCCTTCTCCAGGGAAGTCAGGAGGCCGGCCAGGTCGCCGGGCTTGTCGAGGACGGGGCCGCTCGTCACCTTCATATTGACCCCCATCTCGTTCGCGATGATGTGCGCGAGGGTGGTCTTGCCCAGGCCGGGAGGGCCGTGGAACAGCGTGTGGTCCAGGGCTTCGCCGCGCATCTTGGCGGCTTTGATATAGATTTCCAGGTTCGAGACGATTTCCTTCTGTCCGGTGAAATCATCCAGCTGCTGGGGGCGGATAATTCCGTCCAATTCATTATCTTTGCGGTCGGTTGTGCTGCGCGGGTCGAATTCGCTCATGGGCGGTCGGGTCTGTTTCAGTTACAAATATAGTATTTTATTATTGAAATTGAATGATGTTTATGTTCCTGTCAATTTGTTGAAAACTAGTAGGAACTTACTGAATATCATTTAATTGAGCGCTTTGAAAACTGTTGAAAACCCCGCTTTTTCCCGGTGGGTAACCTGTGGATAAAGGAAGGGAAAAATTCCGGCCGGGTTATCCACTGTTCCATCAACAGGGTTATCAACAGCTTTTCAACAGCCTTTTTGAGCGGAATGTTGATAAGTCAAACATCGACAGCCTTGCTCCGCCGCAGGATGAATTCCAATCGGGAGACATTCTGCAGCGGGCTATTTCTGTCTGCCCGTTGGTTCATCCTCTCCCAGATCGCGGATAAAGGAACCCATCTCGTCGTCCTTCCCTCCCGGGAAGCGGCGGAATATTGCAGCGCCGACTTGTATAATCTGGTGGAAGGCGACCGCGTCTTCTTCCTGCCGGACAGCGGCGGCGCCGTCGAAAGAAGCAATTACAAATCCTCTCTCGGCGTCCAGCGCACGGCCGCCATCGGCAAGATGATGGATCCGGGTCAGGGTCCCTTGTTCATCGTCACTTATCCGACGGCCCTGGAAGAACCGGTTCCCGAACAGGAAAAGATCACAGGCGCGCTCCTGACCGTCAGCGTGGGACAGGAAATCTCTTACGACACCCTGCGCGAGACGCTGGTGCAGCTGGGATTCGAACGCGTGGACTTCGTATCGGCCCCGGGCCAGTATGCCATCCGCGGCGCGGTCATCGACATCTTCTCCTATTCCCTGGATCATCCTTATCGGCTCACTTTCTTCGGAAATGAGGTCGAGAAGATCCATACCTTCGACTGCAACACGCAGCTGTCCATCGACAAGGTGGAAAAGGCCGAAATCTATCCGGACATCGTCGCCGGCGGCCAGGGAGAGGGCGGAGTAAGCATCCTGACGCTCCTGAAAGAGGATGCGGTGGTCTGGTTGGATTCTTCCGACATGTACAAGGATCAGCCGTTTTTCCCGGAACTGTTGAATTTCCGACATGTGTTTCTGGAAATCCCGCTTCAGAGCCAGGGCGTGGACAGCGTGGCTTTCGCCATCGCGCCGCAGCCGGTGTTCAACAAGAACTTCGAACTCCTGCTCTCGGATATCCGGACCAGGCTGGAGAATAATTATAAGGTATGCATCTTCGGCGAGAAGGAATCCCAGCTGGAGCGCCTCCGGTCCATCATGCTGCAGGACGAGCATGCGCTCCTGCCGGAGTTTGTCAAGGGAAAGAACATCCATGCGGGGTTCATCGACAACGAGGACCGCATCTGCTGCTATTCCGACCACGAGATTTTCGACCGCTTCCACCGCGTCCGCCTGAGAAGGACGGTGGAAAAGTCGGAGCAGCTCACCCTGAATGACCTGAGTTCCTTCAACCTGGGCGACTACATCGTCCATATCGACCATGGCGTGGGCATTTTCGGCGGTCTCGTGAAGATGACCGACGACAAGGGCCGGGTCCATGAGGTCGTGAAACTGATGTACCGGGACAACGACGTCGTCTTCGTGTCCGTCCATTCCCTGCACAAGATCTCCCGCTTCCGGTCCAAGGAAGGGGAGATGCCGCGGATCAACAAGCTCGGCTCGAAGACCTGGGCCACGATGAAGACATCGGCCAAGTCCCGCGTGAAGGACATCGCCAAGGAACTCATCCAGCTCTATGCGAAGCGCCGGGCCTCGAAGGGCTTCGCCTTCTCGGCCGACAACTACCTTCAGGAAGAACTCGAATCCTCCTTCATGTATGAGGACACCCCCGATCAGGAAAGGGCGACGAAGGCGGTCAAGGAAGATATGGAGGACAACTGCCCGATGGACCGCCTCGTCTGCGGCGACGTGGGTTTCGGCAAGACGGAAGTGGCCATCCGCGCCGCTTTCAAGGCCGTCTGCGATTCCAAGCAGGTGGCCGTGCTGGTGCCGACGACCATCCTCGCCCTCCAGCACTTCGAAACCTTCAAGTCCCGCCTCAAGGGACTCCCCTGTACGGTCGATTACGTGAGCCGCCTGCGGACGGCGAAGGAAATCACCGAGATCAAGAAGCGTTTGAAAGAGGGGAAGATAGACATCCTGATCGGCACCCACAAGGTGCTGGGCGCCGGCTTCGAGTTCAAGGACCTGGGCCTGCTGGTCATCGACGAGGAACAGAAATTCGGCGTGGCGGCGAAGGAAAGGCTCCGGCACCTGAAGGCGTCGGTCGATACCCTGACGTTGACAGCCACCCCGATTCCGAGAACTCTCCAGTTCTCCCTCCTTGGTGCGCGCGACCTCAGTATTATCAGCACCCCGCCGCCGAACCGGATTCCCATCCAGACGGAAATCATCCTGTTCGACGAGCAGGAAATCAAGAGCATCATCAATTATGAACTGAACCGGGGCGGCCAGATCTTCTTCCTGCACAACAAGGTGGAAGAACTCCCGGCCATCCACGACATCCTGCACCGGCTCGTTCCGGATATGAAAATCTGCGTCGCGCACGGGCAGATGGAAGCAAAGGAACTGGAGAACAAGATGCTGGATTTCATGCGGGGCGACTACGACATGCTTCTGTGCACGACCATCATCGAGAACGGCCTGGACATCCCGAACGCGAATACGATCATCATCAACCAGGCGCAGAACATCGGCCTTTCCGACCTGCATCAGCTGCGGGGCCGCGTGGGCCGCTCCAACCGGAAGGCGTTCTGCTATCTGGTGGTTCCGCCACTCATTTCAATTACGGAGGACGCTCGTCGCCGCCTGAAGGCCATCGAGGAGTTCTCCGACCTGGGCAGCGGTTTCAACATCGCGATGCAGGACCTGGACATCCGCGGCGCCGGCAACCTGCTGGGCGCGGAGCAGAGCGGCTTTATCACCGACATGGGCTTTGAAACCTACCAGCAGATCCTGTCCGAGGCGATGGAGGAACTGGGCGTGGAAACGGGCATCTCCACCAAGCAGTCCCGCGAGAGTTTCGTCGAGGACTGCACCGTGGAAACCGACCAGCCGGCGCTCATCCCGGACGACTACATCGACATCACCGCGGAGAAGATCCGCATCTACAAGCAGCTGGACAGCCTCAAGGACGACCGCGAGATCGACCGCCTGGGCCGCCAGCTGGAGGACCGGTTCGGGCCGATGCCGCCGCAGGTGAAGAATCTCCTGACGGTGGTGAAGATCCGCAACCTCGGCGCCTGCTCCGGCTTCGAGAAGATCATCGTCAAGAACGGGATGCAGATCATGTTCTTCGTGTCCAACCCGATGTCCGGCTACTACCAGTCCAGGCAGTTCGAGCGGGTCATCGGCAAGGTCAATGACAATCCGGCGCTCTTCAAGGTGAACCAGGACAAGGGCAAGCTGCGCACCGTATCCAGGGGCGTCAACTCCCTGGATACCGCCCTCAAGGTGCTCCAGCGGTTGCAATAACCGCCGAAAATCACTATTTTTGCAGTCTATGGCCAATCTTTTGGTAGAAATAGGAAACACCGCCCTGAAAGCGGCCTGGTCCGACGGGATGACCCTCGGGAAGACCTTCCGGTACCAGGGCGAGAAATGGATGGACTTCACCCTGTCGCTCACCCGCCGGGAGAAGCCGGCCGTGCTGGTCGTTTCCTCCGTCTACGTCCTGACCGAGGAGGATTGCAAGACCCTTTCCGGCGAGTGCGGCCACCTGCTCCTTCTAGATAAGGAACACAAGGAACCGCTTCTGAGCCATGGACTTCCGTCCTACCTGTCCTATGACCGGGCGGCCTCCGTCCTGGCGGCGCGGTACCTGTTCCGCGGGATGGGCTGCACCCTCGTGGATTTCGGCACCACCCTGACGGTCGATTATCTGGACAAGGACGGGCTGTATACGGGCGGCAACATCTCCCTCGGCTGCCGCACGCGGTTCAAGGCGCTCAACCGGTATTCCCGCGCCCTTCCGCTGGTGAACACCCCCGAAAACTGCGCCGTGGTGGGCCAGTCGGAACAGGCTTCCATCGAGAGCGGAGTCGTTTCGGGCATACAATTTGAAATAGAGGGATACCTGGCGCTGCATCCGGAGAATGTCGTCGTGTTTACCGGCGGCGATGCGAATTATTTTGCAAAACGGATGAAAAGTTCCATCTTTGTAATTTGTAACCTCGTTTTGATGGGGTTGGCTTTAATGGCTGACGAATATGTCAAGAAGAATGACCAATAGGATCTGGATCGCCGTCGCGGCCCTTTTGCTGGCTGCGCTGCCGCTCTCTGCCCAGAACGGCACGTACAACGGCTTTTCTCCCTATTCCGTATATGGCATCGGAGACCTCCATGCCGCCGGCACCGCCTTCAACAGCTCGATGGGCGGCGTGGGTATCGCCACGCGCAACAAGCGGTTCGTGAACACGATGAACCCGGCATCCGCCACCGCCCGCGACTCCCTGTCCTTCATGGCGGATTTCGGCCTTTCCGGCAAGTTCTCCGTCTTCAGCGAAGGCGACCTCAAGAGCACGAAGACCCTGTTCAACATCAACAACTTCGTGATTTCCTTCCCGATGTGGCGCCGCACCGCGTTCATGGTGGGCATCCAGCCCTTCAGCGACACGGGCTTCTCCATGTCCTATGTGGACAAGATGGTCGAAGGCGACCAGAGCATCGGCTATACCGGCAACCGCGCGTATGGCGCCTATGGCGACGGCGGTCTCAACCAGTTCTTCGCCGGCGCTTCGGCGACGCTCTGGAACCGTCTGTCCGTCGGCGCGCAGTACAACCTGTACTTCGGCACCATCAGCAAGTACTCGATGAGCCAGTTCTCCGATGCGAGCTACCGGAGCCAGACCCTCGGCGACACCCTGGAGGTGCGCGCCCATACCGCCAAGTTCGGCCTTCAGTATGAGCAGCCCGTGGGCACCGGCAAGCTTGTCGTGGGCGCGACCTACCGCCTCAAGGCGCGGGTGACCGGCCACGCCATCGAATACAGCAACGTGGCTGAACTGGACCTCGGCGGCCACGAACTGAAGAAAGACAACATCTCGCTGGGCGACGAAATGGGCTTCGGCCTCGCCTACAACCAGGGCGACAAGTGGTCCGTCGAGGTGGATTACCTCCGGGGCAACTGGACCGGCAGCAACTTCGACCAGGTGCGCGGATTCCGCAACAACGGTGTCTACGCGTTCACCACGGGCACCATGCAGTCCGTCAAGGCGGGCTTCGAAATCACCCCGAACCGGAACGACATCCGGTACTTCCTGCGCCGGTGTACCTACCGCGTGGGCGGGTACTTCGACCAGTCCTACTACCAGGTGGACGGGAAGAACATCCTGTCGGCCGGCATCACCCTCGGCATGACCGTTCCGGTGTTCCAGGGCTACAATGGCATCACTTTTGCCGTAGACCTCGGTCAAAGGGGTTTCGGAACGGGTTTCGTGAAGGAGAACTACCTCGGATTCCACGTCGGGTTCAACATCTTCGACATCTGGTTCCGGAAGCCGCAATACCAGTAAAAAGAGAGTTTGACAAACAAAATTCTAACGCGATATGAAAAGATTGACCTTCATCCTCCTGGCCGTCATGGCAGCCTTCATGGGCCAGAACGCGTCTGCCCAGGGAAAGTATGGTGCGGACAGCGCTGAGTGCATCAAGTACCTCTCCTACTATCAGGAGTACTACAAGCAGAAGAATTATGATTCCGCCCTCCCGAACTGGCGGAAAGCGTACGCCATCTGCCCGGCTACCGCGTCCCAGAACCTGTTCGTCCACGGTTCCACCCTCCTGAACCGCGAGATCAACAAGAACCGCAAGAACGCCGCCCTCTTCAGCGCGCAGGTGGACAGCCTCCTCAAGCTCCAGGACGAGCGCCTCGAGTTCTATCCGCGTACCGCCAAGGGCGTGGACCAGAAGGCGACCATCCTGAACAACAAGGGCCAGTACATGATCAACTTCCGCTCCGACAACTCCCAGTATCTGTATGACAACCTCACGGCCATCATCAAGGAACTGGGCAGCGAGACGAAGGGCGGCCTGCTGGTGAACAACCTCCAGGCGGCGATCAACCTGTACCGCGACGGCAAGCTCCAGGCCGATGACGTGATCAACATGTACGACACCGTGACCGAGGCCATCGCCGGCGCCACCGCGAAGAGCGACGCCGAGGCGGAGGACAACCTCAAGACCAAGGCCACCATCGAGAGCGTGTTCGCCGACAGCAAGGTCGCTTCCTGCGACAACCTCATCGCCATCTTCACCCCGCGCTTCGAGGCCGATCCGACCAACATGGCCGTCGTCACGAACATCGTGAAGCTGATGAACAGCGCCGAGGACTGCGCCAACAACGACCTCTACTTCAAGGCCGTCACCCAGATGCACAAGAACGATCCGTCCTATCGCAGCGCCTTCGGTCTCTACAAGCTGAACGCCGCCCGCGGCAATGTCGCCGACGCCTGCCGCTATCTGGAAGAGGCCATCGACTACGAGGAGTCCGACGAAGCCACCGACGCCCAGTACCTGTACGAGCTCGCCCGCTTCTGCTACGCGAACAACATGCGTGGCCGCGCCTTCGACGCCGCCGGCAAGGCGGTCCGTCTGGACAACGGCTATGCCGGCAAGGCCTATATGATCATGGGCAACCTCTGGGCTTCCGCCAGCTGCGGTGGCGACGTGGACAAGTACGCCCGCTACTGGGCCGCCACGGACTACTACCAGAAGGCCCAGGCCGCTGACGCCACCCTCGCGGACGACGCCCGCGCCGCCATCGGCAAGGTGAGCATCTACTATCCGGAGGCCAGCGAAATCTTCATGTACGACCTGGGCAAGGGCCAGATCTACACGGTCTCCTGCGGTGGCATGACCACCACCACCACGGTCCGTACCAGATAAGATTCTGTGAGACTGCACCGCATACTTACGACGATGGCAACCGCGCTGGCGGTTGCTTTCGTCGTATTTTCGTGCAAGGGAAACCTGTCCGAGGCGGAGAAGCTGGACTTGACCCAGACCCCGCTCCAGGTTGTGGACAGCATGTTCTTCGTCCAGACGGAGAACGGGAAGCTGCGGATGCGTGTGGAAGCGCCCGTGATGGAGGTCTATGACCACGACACCCTCTCCTTTGAACTGTTCCCGAAGGGCCTTTCCGTGTACGGCTATGCCGAGGACGGATCCCTGGAAACCACCATCAAGTCGCAGAAAGCCCGCCACGACACCCGGAAGAAGGAAGGGGAGGACAAGTGGTCGGCCTTCGGCAGCGTGGTCATCCGGAACATCATGAACCAGGAGACGATGGAGACGGACACCATCTACTGGGACCAGAAGGCCAAGGAAATCTGGACGGACTGCTACATCAAGATGTATTCTCCGGCCGGTTTCATGCAGGGTTTCGGGATGCGGTCCGACGACATGGCCCGCAACGCCATCATCCAGCGTCCGTTCAACAGTTACGGCGTCGTCGAGCAGGATTCTACCAAGGTTGTCTTGGATTCCGTCAATTTTATCGGCCCTTTTCCGCCTAAAAAAGGGCTGAAAAGGCGTTAGGTGCGAAAAAATAGTGATTATTTGAAAGAAAATACCTAAATTTGCGCCCTTGACTGAAAATTGGCGAAAATTTTAAAAAAGTAACGATAAAATGGCAGTTTTAGAGAAACTCCGCGGTTGGGGCATCGTCCTTTCCATTCTGGTCGCCCTCCCGCTCTTACTCTTCATCATCGATCCGAGCCAGATCATCCAGACGGTCCAGTCCGTCTCCTCCAAGTATGACGTGGGCAAGATCGGTGGCAAATCCGTCAGTTATACCGATTTCCAGACGGAGGTTGACCGTTATTCCCACATCAGCGAGTTGCTGTCCGGCAACACCTCCTCCAGCGAGCAGCAGCAGAAGCAGATCCGCGACGCGGTCTGGCAGCGCCTCGTGGACGAGAACCTGTTCATCAAGAACTGCAAGGCCGCCGGCATCAACGTGGGCAAGGACGAGATCATGGACCTGACCAACGGTGAGAACATCTCCCCGGTCGTCGCCTCCCTGTTCGTGGACGAGAACGGCGCTTTCTCCAACGAGCAGCTCGTAAACTTCCTCCAGAACGTGGAGGATGGTGACGAGAACGCCAAGGCCATCTGGGCCTACCTTCAGGAGTCGATTGTCACGAACCAGTTCTACAACAAGTACAACGCGCTGTTCGCGAACACCAACGTGGAGAACGCCCTGCAGGTGAGCAAGTCCATCGCCGACAACAACACCACCGCCGACGTCCAGTTCGTGATGGTTCCTTTCTCCTTCGCCACCGACAGCACGGTCGTGGTGAGCGACAAGGAGATCAAGGACTTCTATGACAACCACAAGGATTTCTTCAAGACGGTGGCCACCCGCGACATCGAGTATGCCGTGTTCCAGGTGGTTCCTTCCCAGGCCGACATCGACGCCGCGAACAACGACTTCGTGAAGCTCTATGACGATTTCGCCACGACCGACAATGTCCGTTCCTTCCTGCAGCGCAACTCCGACACCCAGTGGAGCGACCAGTGGTACAAGGCCGGCGACCTCCGCAGCGTCAACGCCGACATCGACACCTTCGTTTCCGAGAACAACGAAGGCACGTCCCCGGTCTATGCCGCGAACAACACCTTCTACGCCGCCCGCATCATGGATTCCGCGATGATGCCGTCGACGGTGACCATCCGCCACATGATGTTCCAGACCAACGAGGACGGCCAGCACCTGGCCGACAGCCTCCTGGCCGAGCTCAAGAAGGGCGCGGACTTCACCGCCCTCGCCTCCGAGTTCTCCCTCGACCGTGGTTCCCAGGCCGACGGTGAGTTCGGCAAGATCGGCGAAGTTTCCCAGGCGACCGTTTCCTATCTGCCGACCGGCTTCAACGACATCTTCAACCACAAGGTGGGCGAGCCGTTCATCCTCCAGTCCAACATGGCCACCCACATCGTGGAGGTGACCGAGGCTTCCGCCCCGGAACTCTTCAAGCAGGTCGCCCTCTTCGAGAAGGAGGCCCTGGCCAGCAAGGAGACCTTCAACAAGTACTACAACGACGCCAACCGCGTCGCCACCCTCGCCGCCGGCAAGTATGCGAACTACCGCGCCGCCTGCGACTCCATCGGCACCTACTCCCACAGCCTGACCATCAACGAGGGCACCGACACCTACGGCGCCATCGGCCATGCCAAGGAAGTCACCCGCTGGGCCTTCGACAACAAGCCCGGCAAGGTGTCCAACATCATCACCGTGGACAACAACTACTTCTTCGTGGTGGCCGTCACCGGCGCCCACAAGGAGGGTATCGCCCCTGTGAATGAGGTGGCCGACCAGATCAAGAACCAGCTCTACGCCGACAAGTACGCCGAGAAGCGCCAGAGTGAGGTTGCCGAGCAGATCGCCGGCATGACCGACCTCGAGGCCATCGCCGAGAAGCTGGGCACCTCCGTGTCCACGCAGAGCGACGTCGCCTTCGCGTCGATGTCCGCCCGCAACCTGGATCCGAAGTTCGTCGGTGCCATCGCCGCCGCTCCGGAAGGCAAGATCAGCGGTCCGGTCGCCGGTTCCATCGGTGTCTATGTGTTCAAGGTGGACGGCCGCGAGACCGGTTCCTTCTACACCGAGAGCGACGCCAAGAACGCCAACGCGCAGATCCTGAGCTACACCACCCAGATGATCGTCCCCGTGATGATGCAGGATGCCGATGTCAAGGACAACCGCGCTCGTTTCTTCTAGTAGACTATGGCTTTGAAATGTGGAATAGTTGGACTTCCCAATGTCGGGAAGTCCACTTTGTTTAACTGCGTGAGCTCGGGCAAGGCCCAGAGCGCCAATTTCCCGTTCTGCACCATCGAGCCCAACGTGGGCTCCACCAACGTGCCGGACAAGCGCCTGGAAGTCTTGACCGAGATCTGCCAGCCCAAGCGTACGATTCCCGCCACGGTGGAAATCGTGGACATCGCCGGCCTGGTGAAGGGCGCCTCCAAGGGAGAGGGCCTGGGCAACCAGTTCCTCGCGAACATCCGCGAGACCGATGCCATCCTGCACGTCCTCCGCTGCTTCGACGACGGCAACATCGTCCACGTCGACGGTTCCGTGGACCCGGTCCGCGACAAGGAAGTCGTGGATATGGAACTGCAGATCAAGGACCTGGAAACGGTGGAAAACCGCATCAAGAAGGTCGAGAAGCAGGCCACGACGGGCGGTGACAAGGAGGCGAAGAAACTCCTTTCGCTGCTGCAGCGCTACCGCGAGGTGCTCCTGCAGGGCAAGTCCTGCCGCGTGGTCGTTCCCGAAAACGCCGAGGAAGAGCAGATGGCGCGCGAGCTGTACCTGCTGACGAACAAGCCCGTCATGTACGTGTGCAACGTGGACGAGGCTTCCGCCGCCACGGGCAACGCCTATGTCGACGCCGTCCGCGCCGCCGTCGCCGACGAGCACGCGGAAATCCTCGTGATCGCCGCCAAGACAGAGTCCGAGATCGCCGAGATCGAGGAGTACGAGGACCGGCAGATGTTCCTCGAGGAGATGGGCCTGACCGAGTCGGGCGTCGTCCGTCTCATCCAGGGCGCTTACCGCCTCCTGGGCCTCCAGACCTTCTTCACGGCCGGTGCCGACGAGTGCCGCGCCTGGACCATCCGCGTGGGTGACAAGGCCCCCAGGGCCGCCGGTGTCATCCACACCGACTTCGAGCGCGGCTTCATCCGCGCCGAGGTCATCAAGTATGACGACTTCGTCCACTACAAGACCGAAGCCGCCGTTCGCGCCGCCGGCAAGATGGGCATCGAAGGCAAGGACTACGTCGTCCAGGACGGCGACATCATGCACTTCCTTTTTAACGTGTAAGAACTCAACCTAAACCTTTGTTCACGCTCCCCTTGCGCTTCGCATGGGGGGCGTTTTTGTTGTTTGCGTGAAACAACCCGAAACATTTCGCCACATTTTTACGTTTCTTGTCCTGGGTTTGCCAGGCGCGCCCTAACTTGGGCGCATGAGAACGTTGTTATGGTTGTGGCTTCTGGTCGCCCCGGGCGCGGATACACTCCAGGCGCTGTTTTGGAACGTGGAAAACTTCTTCGACTGGCGGAATGATTCCACGACGGTGTCGGACGTCGAGTTTTCGGCGGCGGGGGAGCGGCATTGGACCTGGAAACGGTTCCAGGCGAAGGCGAACGCCTTTGCGAAAGCGCTGTTCTGGGTGGAGGCGGAGACGGGGCGGCTGCCGGATGTCATCGGCCTGGAGGAAGTGGAGAACGCCTTTGTCCTTCGGCAGGTGCTCCAGAAGACCGCGCTCCGCAAACTGGACTACAAGTATGTCCACTACGACTCCCCCGACCGCCGCGGCATCGACGTCGCCCTCTTGTACCGCCCATCCCGCCTGGAGCTCCTCGACTCCAAGCCTTGCCATCTTTTTGCAGCAGACTCGGTCCTGGCCACACGGGACATTCTGTTGTGCGTGTTTCGGAGGGATTCCACGAAGGTTGCCGTGCTGGTGAACCACCACCCGTCCAAGTACGGCGGCGCGGCGGAGTCGGAGCCCCGGCGACGAATCGCCGTGGAGCGGCTCCGCTTCCTGGCCGATTCGCTCGCCGCCCTCGGCATCGACCGGATCATCGCCGGAGGCGACTTCAACGACACGCCCGACAATCCGGTCTTCCGCCTGCTGGAACCGGCCTTGCAGCCCTTGCACGGGGACCTTTTCCGCCGTGGCCTCGGCACCATCAAGTACGACGGCAAATGGGACCTCATCGACCATATCTATGTCTCCCCGGCCCTTTTGGACGCGCCAATGTCCGCGCCGGCCTTGGATTCTTCGTTGGGAGTGACCGGTCGACAGGAGGACACGGTTGGGGCCCCATCGGCCCGTGCCCGGATGCGGATTCTCCGCATCCCCTTTCTGC
>JAEEGJ010019144.1_pt1 | contig 15146 bp, 13 predicted proteins | sample 8958761 | NCBI WGS metagenome assembly JAEEGJ01 (sample SAMN16246546, study PRJNA631951) | gut metagenome | biome: gut microbiome; feature: rumen; material: RS-attached | host: Bos | place: Iran: Karaj | collected 2018-10 | reverse complement strand
CAATTGAGCCATGTACTTAACCTCCTTGATTTTTTGTCGCAATTAAAATTATACAAGGTTAAGCCACTTGGCTCTTTATTTTGAATTTACACAATTATATGGGCACGACGTACAAAGGGCAAAATCGTACTCATTTTGAAGGCAAATGCGTACTGTTTTGCGCCCGCTGAATATGCCGAGATCCATTATGCTTATTTTTTGCTAATTCAGGGGCGTTTTTGGCAAAAATCCGGCAAAGCATCCCAGAGCTCGAAAATTAAACGGCCGGACAATGAAGCCCGGCCGCGTTAATACAGATTAATAAATTACTTACTTAATCTCTGCGTGGTAGTCCTGAAGTGCCTTAACCTCGAACTGGCGCTCCTTGGCAGCCTTGATACCCTCTGCGCAAGCCTTTGCTGCAGCCATCGTTGTGATGTAAGGGATGTGCTGGCGGATAGCGTCCTTACGGATGTAAGAGTCATCGTGGGAGGATGTCTTTCCTGCAGGAGTGTTGATGACAAGGTCGATGTCACGGTTGAGGATCATGTCGCCGATGTTAGGTCTGCCCTCGTAAAGCTTCTTGACCTTCTCGGCTGTGATGCCTGCGCCTACGATCATGTCATATGTGCCGCCTGTAGCGTAGATCTTGAAGCCGAGGTCAGAGAACATCTGAGCTACTTCGATGAGGTCTACCTTATCGAGATCGGAAACAGAAAGGAGAACGCTGCCTTCGAGCGGGAGCTCTGTCTTTGTTGCTTCCTGAGCCTTGAAGCTTGCTTCGCCGAAGTGTGTAGCAAGGCCCAAAACCTCACCTGTGGATCTCATTTCAGGTCCGAGTACAGGGTCTACTTCCTGGAACATATTGAACGGGAAAACTGCTTCCTTTACTCCGTAGTGAGGGATTATCTTGTCGTGGAGTTCCGGTACCGGTGAAGGTCTGCCTGTGATGCTGCTTGTCATGATGTCAGTAGCGATCTTGACCATGTTGGTGCCTGTGACCTTGGATACGAGCGGTACGGTTCTGGATGCACGGGGGTTAGCCTCGAGCACGAAAACGACTCCGTCTTCAATCGCATACTGCATGTTCATGAGACCTACGACATGCATCTCGACAGCGATCTTTCTTGTATATTCCTTGATCGTCTCAACTATTTCAGGTGAGAGGTTCTTTGAAGGAAGGATGCATGCGGAGTCACCGGAGTGGATTCCGGCAAGCTCGATGTGCTCCATGACTGCAGGAACGTAGCAGTTTGTGCCGTCGGAGATAGCATCGGCCTCGCACTCTGTTGCGTGGTGGAGGAAACGGTCGATAAGGATCGGTCTGTCAGGTGTAACGCCTACAGCTGCATTCATGTAAACTCTCATCATTTCGTCGTCGTGGACGATTTCCATTCCTCTTCCGCCGAGAACGTAAGAAGGACGAACCATAACAGGATAGCCGATCTTGTTTGCGATTGAGATAGCCTCATCAGCATTTACAGCCATGCCTGCTTCCGGCATCGGGATGCCAAGGCGGTTCATCATGGCACGGAAGTGATCCCTGTCCTCAGCGAGGTCGATCGTCTCAGGTGTTGTACCCAGGATGTTTACGCCGTTAGCCTTGAGTGAAGCTGCAAGGTTCAGCGGTGTCTGGCCGCCGAACTGGGCAATAACACCGATCGGCTTTTCCTTCTCGTGAATAGCGAGAACGTCTTCCAATGTAAGAGGCTCGAAATAGAGCTTGTCGGAAGTATCGTAGTCTGTTGAAACCGTCTCAGGGTTGCAGTTAACGATGATGGACTCGAAGCCGAGCTTCTTAAGTGCCAATGCAGCATGTACGCAGCAGTAGTCGAACTCGATACCCTGACCGATTCTGTTAGGACCGCCGCCAAGGATCATGATCTTCTTGTTGTTGGAAGAAGGTGACTTGTCCTCAGCGAGGTGATATGTGGAATAGTAATAAGCCGCATCCTGTGTGCCTGATACGTGAACGCCTTCCCAAGCTTCCTTGATGCCGTATTCATAACGAGCGCGGCGGATAAGATCTTCGGAAACGCTAAGGAGCTGAGAGAGATACTTATCTGAGAAGCCGTCGAGCTTAGCCTGGCGGAGAACGGACTCATCGGGAATCCTGCCTGCGCCCTTAAGAAGAGCTTCCTCTTCTTCAACGAGTTCTTTCATCTGCTCGATAAACCAATGCTTGATCTTTGTGAGTTCATAGAGCTCCTCAACTGTAGCGCCCTTTCTCAAAGCTTCATACATGATGAACTGGCGCTCTGAAGAAGGCTGTGTGAGCTTAAGCATAAGCTCTTCCTTAGTAAGCTTGTTGAAATCCTTTGCAAAACCAAGACCGTATCTGTCCTTCTCCAAGGATCTGATAGCCTTCTGGAAAGCTTCCTTGTATGTCTTACCGATACTCATGACTTCGCCTACGGCTCTCATCTGTGTGCCGAGCTTGTCCTGTGCTCCGTGGAACTTCTCGAAAGCCCATCTTGCGAACTTGATTACGACATAGTCGCCGTCCGGATAGTACTTATCGAGTGTGCCGTACTTGCCGCAAGGGATCTCATCAAGTGTGAGACCGCAAGCGAGCATTGCGGAAACTAATGCGATCGGGAAACCGGTTGCCTTTGAAGCAAGAGCTGAAGATCTGGATGTTCTCGGGTTGATCTCGATAACAACGATTCTTCCTGTCTTGGGGTCGTGAGCGAACTGGCAGTTACAGCCGCCGATAACTTCGATAGCCTTAACGATCCTGTATGAATAATCCTGGAGGGTGTCCTGAACATCCTGAGAGATAGTGAGCATCGGCGCGGAGCAGAAAGAGTCACCTGTGTGAACGCCGATAGGGTCGATGTTTTCGATAAAGCAGACGGTGATGACATTGTTCTTAGCGTCTCTTACAACTTCGAGCTCGAGCTCTTCCCAGCCGCTGATGGACTCTTCTACGAGTACCTGGTGGATCATGGAAGCTGCAAGACCTCTCTCGACTACTGTCTTAAGCTCGTCGATATTGTAAACGAGGCCGCCGCCTGCGCCGCCCATTGTGTAAGCAGGTCTGATAACGACAGGGTAGCCGAGATCATCTGCGATCTTGACTGCTTCTTCTACAGAATATGCTTCGTGGGATCTAGGCATCTCGATTCCCAAGGAAGTCATTGTCTCCTTGAACTCGATTCTGTCCTCACCTCTCTCGATGGCATCGACCTGAACGCCGATTACCTGTACGCCGTACTTTTCGAGAACGCCTGCCTGGGCAAGCTCTGAACAGAGGTTGAGACCTGACTGTCCGCCTAAGTTAGGGAGAAGTGCATCAGGACGCTCTTTTGCAATGATCTGCTCAAGTCTCTTAACGTTGAGCGGTTCGATGTAGGTTCTGTCAGCTACATCAGGGTCAGTCATGATGGTTGCAGGATTGGAATTTACGAGAACGATCTCGTAACCGAGCTTTCTCAAAGCCTTACAAGCCTGGGTTCCGGAATAGTCGAACTCGCAAGCCTGGCCGATGATGATAGGACCTGAACCGATGATGAGGATCTTGTTGATATCTTCTCTCTTTGGCATATTCTTACGCCCCCTTAATTAATATATGAAAAATTACTAGACAGAATTCTAACATAGATTGTCCTTATTTGCAGAGCAAAAATTATGGATTAAAATACTTTCATGAAAAATGTAATAAAGTCAAATGATCACCCGATATCAAGCCTCTCGAAAACAGGGATTTCCAGGTGTTTTTCGCGTCTAATTCCTGCCGTGGCACTATGTTTGGCGCTGGTATCCGTCCTTCTTACGGGCTGCTTTGAGCCCAGGCCCCAGCAGACGGTCTACAGTGAGACGACCGATACTGAAGCTTCCGTCTATTCCGAGAACGATATCGGTGGCACAGATCTTCCCTTCGGCGTCACGCTCCAGATCGACCCTTCAGTTTTAGTGCCCTGCGAATTGGAACGCGTGGTTGACGGCGACACGATAATCGTCCACGACCCTGACGGCAACAGACTGAGGGTCCGTCTTACCGGCATCAATGCTCCCGAATCAGTTCTGGAAGACGAGAACAAGAATACCGAAGAAGGCAGAGATGCTTCCAAGTTTTTGAAAGAGCTCTTAGCTGATGTTAAGACCGTCTATCTCGAATACGATGAAGGCCGTTACGACCAGTACGAGAGGACACTGGCTTATGTCTGGATCGATACCGGAAGCACTTACATCATGGTCAATGAAATCATGCTCGCTACAGGTCACGCAAAGCCTGTTTATATCAAACCGAATCTGAGATACGCCGACACTTTCAGAACCTACGAGAATAACTGATATGGGCAAGACAAAGACACCCGCAGGTACGGATATCACCTCCGAAAAGACCACCATCCTCAAGGGCATCGCATTGCTCCTTTTGATGTGGCATCACCTTTTCGGCGTCGAATACCTGACGGGATGGACTGCCATAATTCCAGGCACCGAGGGCGCTTCATATGTTATTGGCGCGTCCGGAAAGATATGCCTTGCGATATTCCTGTTCTGCTCAGGCTACGGACTTTATAAGTCTTACATCTGCAAGGAAAATGCTTCGAAAACATACATCCTCCAAAGACTTGCAAAAACACTCATCCCCTACTGGATCGTTATGCTGATCGCAATAGCTTATCTGGTCTATTCAGGGAAATTCGAACCTAAGTGCATTTTCGTAAACCTCTTTGCACTTATCCATTCAAATGACGTTCTCTATGTAACCTTTTCGTGGTTCATAAAACTTTATGTCCTTTTGATCCTTGTTCTTCCCTTGATCAAGCTTATAGAACGCAAGTGGAAAAAGAATGCCCTGATCGACATTCTGATCTATATCGCGCTGCCTTTTACTGTTGCCGCTGTTTTCGGAAAATACATGCACGAAGATTCCTTTACGAATGTTTTTGAATTCTTTATCAGTACTGTTTTATTCGTGCTGGCATGGTTCCCGCTATTTGCGATCGGATTTCTTTTCGCAAAATACGATACATACAAAAAAGTGCGCGGATTTGCAGATAAATTCCCAAGCATTCTGGTTATCGTTTTGTCGCTCCTCATCCTCGGAAACATGGTCTATCTGAGATTTATCGTCAACACATTTTTCGGCGACTCTGTTTTCTATCACTGCTGCATGGCGGATGTGGTCTTCGGGCCCATCTTCGTATGCTGTATATTGCTCCTTATGGACAACATAAAATTCAAGAGCAGATACGTGATCCCTTTCATCGGAAATAACTCGGTTTTCTACTGGCTCTTAAGCGGGATGTTTTTCAAGAACACAAGCGAATTATCGTTCCTCATCACCTGGCCAAAGATAACCATACTGATCTTCATATGGACGATGGTTCTCCTCACGCCGTTCGTGTTCGTGTGCTCTTTTGTATCAGGAAAGATCACAAAACTCATCTTCAAAAAATAACGGACTGAAATGCCAGCCCGTTATTGATGAATATCACTCAAAACCTTTTCGTTTCATTCGCTTGTAGTCTTCATCGTCATCTTCGATGCTGCTCTTCGGATTATTAAAGAACCTGGGATCAAATTCCGTTTGGTCCGGTGCTGATGTGACCGTGTTCTGCGTAGAATTATTTACCGTATTCATGTCGGGATAATCAGCTGTAAGAGGAACATGATCTTCTGTCTGCTTTTTCGCCTTTATGAAAGATGCCGTCATCTTGACCAGCGTGAAAAAACTGATGATAGTCCAGATCACTCCGAATATGAGCAAAAAGCCGCCGCCTGTGGCATCTGATGAGCGCATTATTCCGATGCCTGCCGCGATCAAGCAAAAACCGATTGCAATAAACGGAATCGTTACAGCGTAAGTAATAACCTTTGCCGCTTTGGGAACAGGACCGCCCTTTGACACGTCGTAATGGAATTCTTTGGAATGGTAATTCCCCGTTACTGCCATACCCGATGCTATCGCAGGGTCATTAGGATCAATTTCCAAAGGCACCTCTTCGTAAACGACATCCTTATCTTTCTTATAATTTTTGATGCTGAGGATAAGGAATAATGCAAAGAAACCGGCAACTATAAAGAGCGGCGTGCAGGACATCAGGATGCTTACTATCCTTGTGAACGAACCAGGCTTTAACTGGTTCACAAATCTTTTATTCAGATACTTGAATGCATCATCAAAAGCCCTGCCGGGATTTTCACCATCCTCAAGTTCTTTCTGGATCTTGTCGGCAAAGTGCTTGAAAGTCGTTTCCGTGAGGATGTTATCGGTGTCATTGCCCTGGATCGCTTCCCATGCATAATCCGGAACACCTGTTTTTTCGTTTTTCAGAAGTATCAGGTCATCTTCTTTTATGCTGTAAACGATAACAAAGTGCGATTCATCTTCGAAATTATTGACATATACATCGTAGGCATAAGATTCCAGGTCCACATAATCATCCTGCCAGGCCTCGTCGAAAGTCGTATAGATAACAGGGCAGATTCCCGTAATCTCCTGAAACTCCTCCATTGTCGCGAGCAATGAATCCTTATATTTTAAGAAGTCCAAGTCGTCGTGAATTGCTGCGTTGTCCCAATAATCTATCTTAAGCTTATTGGGCCTGTCAGATATGACTCCCGCAAAGCCGAAGCCTAAGAAAAAGACTGCGAAAACAATAATAAAGATTATGCTGCTGAGCCCTGTTCTTCTCGGCATCGACGAAGCATAGATATACTCGTCCTCGCCGGTGCTTACATGATGTTTTCTGTAGTGTCTTGCTCCGGCAAAGTAATGCGTTGAAATACGGGGGCCGCCAGAGCCCCCATGCGAACCTCCGTGCGATCCGCCTCCATGCGAACCGCCGCCTGATGAATGCGGCATATCTACCCCTCCCTTATTCCTTACTGTTTGGGTACCACTGCATAGAATATCAGATTTTCGCTGCTGTTGTTAATGAGCGAATGAGAGTGTCCTTCAGGACAATAGTGGACCATTCCGGCGTAAACTTCTTCTTCACCATCGTCATAAAGCACCTTTCCCTTGCCTTCTACGATAAATATCATCTCGCAGTTTCCTTCATGCTTGTGATATCCGATCGAAGAGCCGGGTTCCAACTTTCCTTGCATCATTTTATTGGTTCCGTCGGTGAACATTTTATTGAAAAAAGTGCCCTCGCCTCCCTTAAAACCCGGGTTAGGTGTCCATTCTGCCTGGTTGTAATCGAAAACCATAATATCCTCCAAACGCTTGATTTTAATGAGTGTAACATTGTTACACAGTTGTTTTTCCGTAAATTTCAGTCCTTATGCGAATGTCTCAAGAGCCTGATCTATATTGATGTCAGAATATTCGACTTCGCAGGAGAAGACTCTCGCAACATCTGAAAGTCCGCAGCCCTTAACGATGAGGTCAGACAAAAGATAAACTGACTCAGCCGCAAATCTTCCTGCGCCATTATATCTGTAGAGCAGATAAGCCGCAAAATTTGTCAGCGCCTTCTCATTTTCAAGGACCGCCTTATTCTCATCTTCCTCCGATACGGGAGCTTCAATAACCTTGCTCAAAAGCTTTGTCCACTTAGGATCCATAACTTCCATCTCATCGAAGATCTCTGATCTTATCTTCGAATTAGCCCTTCTGCCGCCGCTGATCGCAGAAAGCTTTTCAGTAAGTGGCTTTGAAGTATCGAATATTACTTTTACATAATCCGGAAGTTCCATTTTCGAGCCATCGTCAGCAACAAGTTCAAAGGGACCTTCGGCTTCCAAAACCAGTCTGCACGCCTCTTCGCAGACAAGGCCGATCCCCGCTTCGGTATGGTCATCGAAATCATTATAAAATCTGGGGTGCTCTTTGCAGATGTCACAAAGAAAATCTTCGCCGTGCTTCAAGATCATCTCGCAAAGGTTGTCATCCCTTAAGAACGGGCATCTGCCGTTTTCTTTCAGGACAAAACATCCGTCAGAAATCTTGCTTGTTACTTCAGGTTCACCTTCAAACCGTTTAAGCGACTTTTCATCGATACCGATGACCCAGCCGGCACAGCATGTATGAAGGCAGTTCCCTGCTTTGCATTTGAAATCTTTGTAATAATTCGGCCAATAAATCGTCACGATAATAACACTTTCTTTTTCAGACAAATATTTATACTAATGTATAAGAACAGACCAAAAATTATATTAATGTTTTGAATAGAAAAAGCTATCCGCGCTCATTATACAAAATCATGTGCGGAAGGCAAAAGGGGTAAACGATGGGGGCCGTTTCAGACAACAAAGACAAAAACAAATTCAGTCCGGATTTTCCGGCCTTTGGTGCTGATTTTGAAAGCGCGAAAAGCACTTCCTCCGGTTCCAACGATTTCGAATACGGCGATGATTCCGTTGCAGGCGAATATGATGTAAAAGAATCCTCCGTCTTCAAATACGGTACAGTAGCAACATCCGAAGCAATCGGAGCCTACTACGGGAATGTAACGCCAAAAGAGAGTCCGAAAGAAACTCACAGCGAGACGCGCATTGACAGATATGCCAAGGACATGGTCAGCGAAGAAGACAATATCTACGGCTATGAGACAGTACCGGAAACCGAAGATACACTGCCCGCTGCAGAAGCAGAAGTTCAAAGCAGCGAGATAATAGAAGATGAAGAACCTGAATATGCTCCAGAACAGGAAGCTGAACCGGAAGTTGAACAAGAACCCATAGAAAAGTATGAATCCCAGGCATATGAGCCTGATCTCGGCGACGAGCTTTTCGAAAAGCCGCACGAAAACAAAACCGGAGAAGATCCTATCCTTGTTTCTTACGAGAAAACGCTTATAGAAGATCCGGCAATCGTGAATATGAACCTTGCTCACATGCACAGGGAATCTTACAGCAAAGTAAAGATGTCCTCATGGAGCGCAGCTATCTGCACTGTTGCATTTTTCGGAATCGCATCTGTATGCGGTTTCGCTTTCTACTTTGACCAGAGGAAAAGCAGTTCAAAAGGCGTAAGCAATGTTCCGCCCACGACCATGGCAGAAGTGACCACCGCAGCTGAAGAATCATCTGAAGCTGCGGCCACGCTTACTCCCACACCTGAACCTACGGCGACACCTACACCTGAGCCCACAGAGACTCCGGCACCTACGCCTACAACGGTGCCCAAAAAGACACAGGTCTATTGGCCTGTCGCTAAAAAGACGACAGCTACACCTACTCCTGTTGCAACTAATGAAAACAACAACGAAAACGGAGGTTCAAGCGAAGGCGGCACAGGCACCAGCGAAGGAAACGACGATGTTTCCAATGAAGGCGGAAACAATAAGGTCAACGAAGGCAGCAATGTCAAACCCGACGCCGGAAATGACAACGAAAACGTTGGAAACGGTCAGGATAATTCCGGCAGCGGTACCGTTGATAACAATACCGGGAACAAGACCGATAACAACACCTCATCCAACAACAGCAGTGAAGGCAACAACGGCAGTAACGGTCAGCAGAACGGCGGAGATTCCAACTGATTCAATTTGATTTGAATCAGCCCGCGAGTATAATATCCCATAGCAGAAAGAGAACGCTTATGCGCCTGTGGCGGGTCCGGCACGGTTCATATCAGGCTTCGCAGGCAGCCGATCCGTGTACGATCCTGTACATTCAAGAATTTTCTTGAATTTAATGATTTCTCTTTCTGCTTATATTTTGCAATCAAAAAGGGCACCTCGTAAGAGATGCCCTTGTTTTGTTTAATTAATTGGCTTCTTATCAAGCTTCGTGATCGTAAGGATAGATCTTTTCAATCGTGCCGTCTTCTGCAATGTTGAGCTTTGTGAACTTAACTGATCTCTTGTGTGAGCAGCCGCCAGATCTCTTTGCATCGTGATAGAAGAGGTACCACTCGCCGTCGATGTTAACGATGGAGTGATGTGTTGTCCAGCCGATAACAGGCTCCATGATCCTTCCCTTGTATGTGAAAGGACCTTCAGGAGAAGTGCCTTCAGCATAGCAGAGGTAGTGTGTTGTACCTGTTGAGTATGAGAAATAATACTTACCATTGAACTTGTGCATCCAGGGGTCTTCGAAGTATCTTCTGTCCTCATCGCCTGCCTTGATAGGCTCGCCGTTTTCGTCGAGGATAGTGATCATCTTAGGAGCAGACTTGAAAGCTGTCATGTCAGGTGTGAACTCAGCGACCAAGGGTCCTAAAGCCTTCTCGTCACCTTCAGGACGGTGCTCATTGGGATTGAATGAGCCGGACTGCCACATTTCGAGCTGGCCGCCCCAGAGACCGCCGTTATAGCACCAGATCTTGCCGTCATCGTCTAAGAGGACTGCAGGGTCAATGCTGTAGCTTCCCTGAATGTAATTTTCCTGAGGCTTGAAAGGACCTACAGGTGAATCAGACTCAGCAACGCCGATCCTGAAGATATCGTCCTTATCCTTTGCAGGGAAAACAAGATAATACTTGCCGTTAGTATAAACTGCATCAGGAGCCCAGAGCTGTCTTGAAACCCACGGAATATCGTCCTCGCTGATAGCTACGCCGTTGTCGACGCACTCGCTGTCAAGGCTGTCCATGGAAAGAATGTGATAATCCTTCATGACATACTGCTCACCGTCGTCATCCTCAGGGATGTCCAGATCCTCGTCATGTGAAGGATAAATGTAGATCTTACCGTTAAATACGTGTGCGGAAGGATCTGCAGTGTAGATATTGGTAACAAGGTCTTTACGCTCGTTCTTTTTCATATGCACCTCTGTTTTCTTTTAGAGTTGTTAGTATCTTTGATAGTAACATTTATAGGGTGCATTTGTAAAACTTTTATTGCTAAAAGATATACCTTTTTTGCTAATTCTTAATTTCCGGATTTTTTCGCATTATATTCCAAAAGCTTGCGGGTGTACTCTTTCGCGCGCTTTCTCATAACAAACACATCGATCAGGATACAGGCTGCATAGCAAATTAGGACAAATATACCGAGGATTATCCAGAGGTTCACCGTGCCTGCACCGGAGAAGATATTCATCCAGTAAAACATCAGGATTTCGACAGGAATGAATGTCAGGAAGAACACTGTAAGGTCAAATACGAATCCCTTCTTTTTCATGAGCTTCGTGAAAAATGCGAAAACAAAACATGCAGATCCCCACGCGCAAAGCACCAGGATCTTTACCAGCATTAACGTATTGAGATTTACACCGCCGCCGGCAAGGCTGATCAGCACCGCGCACACTACGAGCCAAGAATAAGAAAAAGCCAGAGCATTTCTGAAATAAACAAACAGATTCTTTATATCTTCCATATCATTATCCTTCCAAACCTATCAAAGACTTAAGCGCCTTAACGTTTCTTCTCGAGATCACCACTACTTCCCCGTTCGTAAGTGTCGCAAGAATGTTTCTGGTAACTTCAGGCTTAAGCTTTGTTATCTTATTGAGGTTTACGATCACTGATTTCGAGCATCTGAAATAAGTCTTCTCATCGAGCATCTCCTCAAGCTCATAAAGCCTCTTTTCCGTCTCATAGACGTTCCCTGGCGTATAGAGGAATGTCTTCTTATCAACTGCCTCGATATAAAGGATCTGCTCTAATGCGATCTGGTGCGCCTGGCCGTTTGCAGTGCCGATAATGTGTTCGTCGAATCTTTTGATATAGCGCTCAAGTCTTTCAGTTTCCGGAGTGATTTCACGGCAGTGGATCTCCACTGCCGTGCCTGACTCAATGTCTTTCTTGATCGAAACCCTCATTTGCGACTCCTATTTACCCCGATATTTGGAATCATTATAATTCATCCTCTGACATTTTCGCGATCAAGTTTTCTGCATTCAATCAGGAGCAAAACCGACATCACGATCTGGCATACGATCATGAAGATTCCTATATATAATTCAGGTGCAAAGATCGATATGAGCAAAGATCCCAGTGTAGTAACGATCGATGTAACAAGATAAGTCTTACTCTCATAGAGCCATGCGAATGGCAAGAGATGTGCTCCGAACACCATCGCGAAAAGCATCAGCATCGCTTCAGGCTTCTGGTTAAACGCCCACATGACGATCAAGAGATAAAGCATCTGATTCATGGTGTTGATCAAGCCCAGTTTGTTAAAAGGATTATTCCTCTTTGAAAAAGGTCTTGCGCCTATGATGAGCGAGAAGATGATCACACACGGGATAAGCAGTCCCGGGCAATAGAATGTATAAAGATTCTTAGTCATGATATCTACCGGAAGTGTCCTTACGATCGTAACTGCTGTCCAGATAACGACCGATGCCATCATGAACGGCAGTCCCTTCTTCTGGAGGATCATCGCCTCCCTCTTAAGTTCACTGTAGTTATTCTCAGTTCTAACATTGATGTTGGTAATGTCTGTCATTTTCCTGTACCTCCCTGGTTTTGAGGTCATTCTATCGGGCCCTGTTTTGGCGCTCAACACTTAGAGGACCAAGCGGTACAAGTGAGGGAGCAAGTGGTACAAAAACAGCTTTTTATAATGTTCTCACTTAAAGAATTCGTCTATCAAACGGTCAATGACTCTTATGTCCAAAGGTTTATCCGAAGTCTCGAAAGAAAACGTCAGCCGGTCTCCCTGCATAATTCCGGCCTGGTTATACAGATTTATTCTTTCCACCAGATCACTATAATAATCAGGATCATCCATCTTTCCGCAATGCTCATGATAGATGACCTTGTTATCGCTCATTCTCTTCATCGAAAAATCAGGATGGATCACTATCCCATCGATCATGATCGGACATTCATATTTATACGGCACTCCCCTGAAAAATAACCTATCTGCAAGCATTACCTCTGACTTCGATCTGACACGCTCCCCCTTTATCGTCATATACACCGGAGCATCATCCTTAAAAGGCTTCCCAACATATGGTTCCTCCATCCATTCACGCGCATCCTGCTCGTTGCCAAGAATGATCGGCTCAACACCTGACCTAAGTTCCTGAGGCAGTTTCTCGAACATCTCTTCCGGCAGATTGGCCGGATAAGTGTTCAACATTTTCGAGAGCGCCAACAACTCGTTTTTAGCTACTTTTAACACTTTCTTAAGATAGCGCTTCTGCAGAAGTTGCTTAATGAGTTCTTTATCTTTTTTAGTTAGAAACCTTTCTTTAGACTTTGCATAGGCATAGTAATAATAGGCTTTCCCATTTTGATGTCTGATATTAATCCAGCCTAAAGGTAATGCCTTCAATTTCTTCTCTATATTTTCTATTGTTTTAGTTATTAAATCGTATCGATCACTTAATACATTTCGAACTGCTTTAGCCATATTAAGCAACCTCCGATTATATTTTCGAAAATTATAGAATCGTGGGCACTGTAATGATATAGATTTGGAGCAAGTTGAGACTTTTAGGGTGTAAATGAGACTAGTCTCAACTTTCACTATTTCATGAGCTTCTTTGAAAGCACCTTATCCCTCGTTACTATCGCATGGGATCTTTTTTTAGAGCAATAGTTATATAAAAACGCCATTCTATATAATTATTGGCCTTTTTTAAGGCACTATGCGATAGTCGAACACCCCCAAGTGATACAATTATCAAAAAACGCGCAAGGGAAACGCACATGTCACTGATCGATAAGCTTTTCGATAAGAGCAGCTGGGAAAGATTCTACGAATATAAGGACGGGCTTAGATGTTCTAAGCGTTTCAAGAAAGAGCTCCGCGAATTCATCGACAGCGAAGCTTACATGGAATATGAACACCAGATCAGAACGCTTACAGATCTCCCTCTCCCTTCCAAGGCCGTCATCAGCAAGATGAGTTCGCAGAAGAAGCGCACGGTCTATAAGTACCCTTACAACTTCAACATGGTGCTGAAGCTCTTAACTTATCTGACGCTTCGAAAATACGATCACATCTACACCAGCAGCCTTTATTCATTCCGTCCGGGCGTGTGTGCAAAGGATGCGATCATGGCTATCTTCCACACCAAAAACATCAGAAACATGTATTCATATAAGATCGATGTAAGCGATTATTTCAATTCGATCCCGGTCGATAAGATGTGCGATGCTTTAGATAAAACGGTCACCGATGACGATAAGCTTCTCGCCTTCATGAAGGCTCTCTTAAAGGAAGAAAGAGTCAAATCCGGAGAAGTCATGATCACCGAACAGAAAGGCATTATGGCGGGCACGCCGATTGCTTCATTCTATGCAAATCTCTACCTGAAAGAACTCGATGAGCACTTCAAGGAACAGGGCGTTTTATATGCGAGATATTCGGATGACATAATTGTTTTCGCGCACACAGAAGACGAATTAAAAGTATATAAAAACACTATCCTGGAACACCTGCAAAATAAGGGCCTCACGGTCAATCCTGCTAAGGAAGTCACAGCCACGCCTGAAGACGGATTCACATTCCTGGGAGTCCAGGTAAAGAACGGCGATATCGATATCGCGCCCGCATCAGTGACAAAGCTCAAACAGAAGATGCGAAGGAAGGCCCGGGCGCTTGACCGCTGGTATCACAGAGAGGGCTTGGATGGAACAAAGGCTGCGGCCGCTTTCATCCGCATTTTTAACCATAAACTTCTGGAAGTTAATGAAGATTCCGACCTTACCTGGAGCCTGTGGTTCTTCCCTGTTATCACGACTACGAGAAGCCTCCACGAGATAGATCTTTACGCGCAGGATCTTCTTAGATTCCTGATAAGCGGAAAGCACACAAAGGCGCGCTTCAACGTAAGATACGAAGACTTGAAAGAATTAGGTTACAGGAGTCTTGTAAACGAGTACTATCAGCCATAACCGTGGTCGATATGTTCCCAGCGGCCGTGCTCATTCTCGATCAGGATCCAGTTCCAGTTAGTATATGTGTAATTTGAATTAAGACTGCCGAAATCATAATTGCCGGTAGTAAAATCCGACATCAGCACTATGGTCTTAACGCCTCTGTCACGCGTCTCATCAGCACAGGCTTCATCACCTGCATAGTAGATGGTATTAAGAGTGCATCCGTTCCAGTCATTCTCGAAATCACGCTTGATAACTTCGATCGCACTTTCTATTTCTTCCTGTGAATATAAAGAAGATTGGCGTTCCAATACTCTTACGTTGGATGCATCACCTGATATAAAACTGCTGGAGACAGGATGTGAGATCAGAATAAAAGCGGCAAAGATAAATAGCAGACCAAAGATGACTGAGGCAATAATTATCTTGACCTTACGGTTGCGCTTACGTCTGGCCATTTCGCGCGCCATCTGTTCATTAAGTA
>JAEEGJ010019142.1_pt1 | contig 15147 bp, 12 predicted proteins | sample 8958761 | NCBI WGS metagenome assembly JAEEGJ01 (sample SAMN16246546, study PRJNA631951) | gut metagenome | biome: gut microbiome; feature: rumen; material: RS-attached | host: Bos | place: Iran: Karaj | collected 2018-10 | reverse complement strand
CATACTCACGCATTTGTGAACAAGTTTTTTTACCATTCTGACCCCTATGTCATTTCCTAATTTAGGTTGACTCCGATTGAAGTCTTTCCCTGATAGAAGTTGACTCTGGTTTAACTTATAACTGATAGATATTGACTCGTAGTCGTTATCACTGATTTTAGTTGTCTCTCCAGGTCTTATCCCGTTCAGGGGTTGACTGGAGGCCGTAGGCCGGAAGGAGACCCCTGAACGACAGGCAAAGGTAAAGTTTTTTCAGAGATTTCCAAGGCGGCCTGCTTGGCGCGGATAGCATTCTCCCTGTAGCTTACCCATAGTTTTGTGAGTTCACCCTCACAGAGGGCGGCTTCTGCCGGGGTTTTCATGTCGATGCTCATATGCGGCCTCTCGTTGTTGTAGAAGTCAACGGCCCGTGCTACGGAAGCCTCGACCTCTTCAATGGTTGTAAAGCGCATTCCTTTCAATAGTTCGTTCTTCATCGTGTTGTTGATCCTTTCCGCCTGTGCGTTATCCTTGGGGTCACCGGTCTCTGTCATGCTGATGCGTATGCCGTGTTCTTGAAGAAGCCGGACATACTCGGAACTGGCATACTGGCAGCCCCTGTCTGAGTGATGGATAAGGTTGATGTTTGTCATCCCCTCAATACGTTTTAGAGCCATTCTAAGCGCTTCGACGGGGTATGCCGTCTCAAGTGTCGGACCGATGCTCCAACCGATGATCTCCTCGGTATAGGCATCCAAGATGAGCGACAGGTAGCAGAAGATGTATGTGTATTCATCAAGCCATATCGTGATGTATGTGATGTCGCTAACCCACAACTGATTGGGGGCGGCTGGGATGAAGTCCTTGATGATATTCGGGTAAGTGGGAAGCCCGTGCGTAGAGTCCGTTGTGCGCGGCTTGCGCACTTTGAGCCGAACTTTTAGGCCGTATTCGTTAATGATGTCCACAAACTGATCACGTCCGATCGGTTCGTTGCCTTGGAAGTCACGCCTGTACATATACCAGAGTTTGACTCCACCAATGCCGGGATCCTTTATCCGGATATCCCTGATATACTGCAGCGCAAAAGCCTTTTGGGCCGCCCTGCGCAACGCCACATTCTCATCCCGTTGATAATATGCCTGCTTTGATACGCCAAACAGCTTGCAAAGTTCCAGGACCTGATAGGTCTTGGCATCCTTCGCATGCAGGGTCTCTACCGTTTGGCGCCAGCTTTTTTTCTGATGGGAACCTTGAACATGTCCTCCGCGATGTCAATCATCGTGTCGTAGGCATCGGCACGGAGTTTCTCCTTACGGAGTTCCTCCTTTACCCTTGCTAGTTCGGCTTGCAAGGCTTTCACATCATCAGGAAGTTCCTGGCGCGGCTCCGGCTCGACAATTGGCTTTGTTGTCTGCACTTTCCGTTGCTTCATGATTAGAACTTCTGGATTATCCTGTGCAAAGTTAGCAATCCAACGCATAATTGTCGTCTTGCTAAGCGGAATAATCGCAGCTATCCTTCTTGAAGACAAATGCCTGTTAACATAGAGGTCAATTACTTCGTCATAATACTGGTCTCTCCGTGTCGTTTGATAGATAAACATTCTAACTCGTGGTTTACGAGTCAACTTTTTTCAGGGAAAGACAGGTATCGTCATTTCCGTATCGCTATGTATCCGCTCTCATCAATCATATCCGCACCCTTCTTGGTGAAAAGGAACTGGTATAGCTTGTACGCCATACTTTCGTGATCTTCAGTATAGCGGACCGCAGCATAGATGCTCGACACAAACGGATACTTGTTGTTTCTCAGCGTTTCTTTGCTGGGCATCACGCCGTCGATGGAAAGCATATCGACTCTCATCAGATCGCGGACCATTGCCGTGCAGTAGAAGAAAGGCGTATATCCGATACCGTATTCGTCGTTTTCAAGTTGCAGGTATGGCGAGGCCATCTGTGAGCCGATGATCTCAAACATATAGGTCTCTTCGGTCCCGTCAATCATTTTCAGTCCATTCATGACCAGGGTTTCCATCTTCTCCTGGCTGCCGGAGTCAGCATTGCGGATGTACGGGGTGATGGCGTGGTCAACGCCTCCAACCTCCTTCCAGTTGGTTATCTCTCCAGTATAAATCCTTCGCACTTGGTCTGTCCTCAGGTTCTTGACGGGGTTCTTGGGATTGACTATGAACACCAGCGCGTCGATGGCCAGCGGAGCCGTCTTCAGTTCTACGCCCAGCTCTGCGGACGCCGCCTTTTCATTTCTGGAAATGTCACGGCTGGCTATGATGACATCGGTCTTGCCCCCAATGAGATTCATGTACGCATCGTGCGTGCCGCTGCAGAGATTTTTGGCCAGATAGTCATTGTAGGAGAATGACGATTGTCCTCCGTAAAAGTCGGGCTGGCTGATGTAGGTTAAACTCCCCATCCAGTCCAGCTCCCACTTGTAGGGCACGCCAAGCAAGTTATAAGCCACCAGATCCCGGACCGGACGTGTGCTCGTGGAACAGTCCGTCAGCGGCCACTCTTCCAAATTGACATCGTTCAGATCGACTTCCGGAATCTCTTTCCCGCCGCATCCGCAAAATGTCGCCGCCAACAAGGCCGTGCAGCTCAGAATATGTAGAACCTTTCTCATGTAACCTTAAGTGCTGTGTGACAAATATAAGCATTTTCACAAATAGCCATTATCTCCAGCACTGTGCCCACCATGTCAACTGCTGGGAGGGGTGGGCACGTTCTGGGGCGTTTTCGTAGCTACCCATCCCATGGTTTGGCACGGCGGGCACGGGTGGGCACGAGAGTTATGAACTGGGGCTGGATTATCAGCATACCCCATCCGTGAGAATGTGCCGAAAACAAACACGGTAATATCATTCCCTTTTGGCGGAAAACTGTTATATTTGTCATAAACCATTTAGCATTAAAGACATGAACATCCTTCTTACCCTGCTCTTCGGAGCCATCGCCGGCTGGCTTGCCGGATTCTTCGTGATCAAAGAAAAAGGCGGCCTGATCTGGAACATCATCATCGGCCTCCTGGGAGGCCTCGTCGGCGGCTGGCTGCTTGGCCTTATCGGCGCCAACGGCTCCTTCTGGACTCAATGGTACGGCCAGATCGTCAGTGCCCTCATCGGCGCCGTCGTCCTTCTGCTTGTCTGGAACTTCGTCAAGAAGCTCTTCAAGAAGTAAGACCTCCGGGCTTTGTAAAGCGAAAAGCCGTAGGTGTTCTACGGCTTTTCGCTTTACAGTATTCCCATTTCTGTGGCTTTGTGGATGAGGTCGGCGACGTTGCGGACGTCCATTTTGCTGTAGATGCGACGGCGGTGGGTGTTGACGGTGTGGACACTCAGGCAGGTGCGGTCGGCAATCTGGGCGGCGGTAAGACCCTCGGCGCTGAGACGGATAATCTGTATTTCACGCTGGCTCAGGCCGATATCGGCAATCTTCTTGCTCCGCTCCACCAGGACGTCGCCCACGTAGCGTGCGACGTCGGCATTCATTTCCTCAGTGTTCCGTGCAAGTTCCTGACATTTCTTTCTGATATCGTCGGGCGAGAGAGTTGCGGCATCGGCTGAAAGCGCTGAAATGTCGCCGGCAATGGTGCTGACTGGGTTCTTCAGGTCCTTGGAAAGGAATTCGATAATCTGCACCCGGGAATCGCTGATTCTCTGGAGTTCGGCGCTGCGGCGGCGGACTTTCCGCAGGTGGGTGCCGATAATTGTGATCACAGCCACCGCCAGCAGGAGGGCAAGCACAAGTAAGGCAATCTGGTACCTTTTGCGCTCGAGTGCGCGTTCCTTTGCCTGTACTTCGAAGCGGGTTTCCATCTCCTGAAGAGTTTCGTCCTGCTTCTGCTGAATGTATTTCTGGTTGTGGAATACGTAGGCGTCGTGGGTGTCCAGCGCTTTCTGGTACTGCCCTGTGCGTGTATAGAGACGGACCAGGCGGTCGTCCAGGGCGGATGCGGTGAGGTGGTCGCTTTCCTTGAGGGTTGTGAGCACCTGCTCGAAATAGCGGATGGCCTCCTCGTTGCGGTCGCCCTGCTGAAACCAGCGGGAGCGGAAGAGCATGCCGTTGCGACGCAAGCGAGGGAGGTCATAGGTGTCTGCCAGGGCCTGGCCTCTGTCGAGATACTCCCCGGCAAGGCGGTATATATCTTTGTCTATGGGATCCGACCAGCGGTTCTTGTTGATATAGAGGGACGCAATGATGTAGCAGGCCTCACACTCCTTTTCTATAGCACCAGCTTCTCCGGCAAGGGAAAGGGCCTCGGTGGCATAAGAAAGGCCCTCGTCATTCCGGCCTGTTTCAGGAGAGATTTCGGCATAGGAACAGAGTTTAGCCTTGGATATGAGTATGCCCGAGAGCTCTTCCGTGAAGCCGTTCTCTCTGGCGATGGCCTCCGCTTCCAGGGCCTTCTCCCAAGCGTCAGCGTCGCGGCTGGTCATGATATCGACACCAGTGATACAGGCTAGTGCGCGGACTTTAATGAGCGGTGATTCTTCAGCATCTGCCAGGTCAAGTGCATGCAGCGCTTTCTCCATTGCCGAGTCGAAGCGTTGGCAAGAGACATCGTTTGCGGCCTCCTCTATCAGGGCCTGTGCCTCGGACGGTTCCTGAGGGTCGTGCGGCCCCTCGCCGCAGGCTGAAAGACTCAGGAGTGAAGCCGTTATGGATATGTACAGAAGTATTCTTCTCATGGTAACAATAATTGTACAAAGTTAACGAAAACGACCAAAACGAAAGAAAAAAGTCCGATTTAGGTAACGCTGAGGGCGCAAATTACTTAAAAATGAGTAATCCCAAACGGGAGGCTTTTAAGATATTTGCATATCTAATCAGCGTGAAGCAATGAAAATTGAGAAATCCAATTACAAGAGCCCCGCGACATCGGTAATCCTTGTCAGCGAGGACGGGTTTATTTGCGCGAGCAAATATATGCAGTTCGGCTCGGGCAATGCGTCGGGCATTATTGATGACGACGATGTAGTTTATGGAGGGAGTTTCTGATGAAAACAATGAATATCCTTGCAGCCACCATGGTGCTGGCTGCCCTGGCGTCCTGCCGGAAAGAAGAAATTGCACCGGAAAAGAAAATCGCGGACTGTCATACAGTCACCATCAGCGCAAGCCTGGGCGACGTGACCAGGACCATCATCACCCAGGACTCTGAAGGTCATTTCAAGGGGGCGTGGGAAGCCGGTGACGTGCTGTATGTGAAGGAGTTCGTGACGGGCGTTTCCAGCGATCCCGGGCTTTACGACATAGACAGCGCCTCCGGTTTTGTGGCCACGGATCCTCTTGCCGCAGGCGGAGAGACCGCCACGTTCACGGCCACTTTTGAGCCGTACTACTGGGAGAGCACCCTCACTCCGGAAGAGCTGGCCACTTATACTTTCACGTACAAGTACCTGGCCTGTTCCTACAACCCTTATTACATGAGTGGCGCCGGTGACAGTATTCCTCTGTTGATTGACCCCGACCAGGAAGTCTATGCCGGCGGGTACAGCACAGCCGACGACATGCTGGTATCCCGGTTTGCCGAGTACAGCTCGCGTCCGACGGACATTTCCTTCAATTTCGCACGCCTTGGAACGGTGGTGAAGATTACCCTGAAGGGCCTGCAGGAGGGTGATACAATAAAATCTGGCACATGGTACACCGGCGACCATCTGATGGCTTGCGTCCGACTTGAAGAGATCGTCTCTTATTACCCTGAAACCGGCAAATACATATATGAGATTCCGCAGTACCTTGAAGGGTCGCTGGATGATTGTTATCACGTGAGTTTCACCAGCTCCGATTCCTCGAGGCCCATAGTGGCCGACGCCAACGGCGAAGCAGAGATTTATCTCCGCGTGCTGCCCGGCGTGTGCGACGACTGGTTCGGCATCATTTGCACCGTCGACCGGGGCGGCAGCGAGGTGGAATACTCAAAGCTGGCGGACCTTGCATCCCTTGGCCGCAGCCTTACGTTCAAGGATGGCGGTCTCACGGTGTTCTCTGTGGACATGAAACCCGCCGTCGTTGGCCTTCCGGGGCCGATTATGTACGTTTCCCCCAAGCCCCGCACGGGTTTCCTTGCCGCCTGGCCCGCCGATGCCCACGCCGCAGGATATGAGTGTTATTATCAGCGCTACGGAGATTATTGGGACGATGTGACGGAAACATATGTTCAATATGACAAGGTTGCTCTGACTCCCGTGGCCGGGATAGGCGAGATGGACGGAATGTACTACGTGGAAGTGCCTTCCGGCCTGGCGGCGGACAGGTATTATCTGTATGTCAAGGCCATCCCGGACGCCGACAGCGGACTGAGCGACTTCGAATTCGCTCAAAAAGAAATGTTTATTGGAATCACAAAGGATATGACATGGCCGGATGTGGATTCCTATTACGACGGAACGCATCTGGTCAAGATGGGGTCCATCTGGAAGGTATATGAAGACGGAGAGGAATTACTCCCCTGGTACTTCGATGTGAGCAACCTGAAGACCAACTGGGGACAGTTGTTCTCCGAGGACGGCAGCACTGCCTGGACGCTTTCCACCAAGACGGGAGCCAGCTTCCAGCATGACGGCGAGATAGACCATATTACGCTGAAGATGTCGAATACCAAGGAGAATACCGCCACCGTATATGGTATAGCCCCCGATGGAACCGCCACAGTCATAGCTCAACCAGAGGCTGGTTACTGGTCCAGTACCGAGAAGTACTACGATTATGACTTCTCCACGGGCTCCTACAATGGCTTCCGCATCGAAAGCGGCGGACCGCTGTACGTGACCATGTTACGCGTTTACTATTACGCTCCCGAAGGAGAATAAGCGCTTAGAAATTACATAATTATGAAAAAGTATTACTTTTCAGAGTACAAGAGCCCCGCGGTAGAGATTGCCGCCCTGGAAGAGAATGCGATTCTCTGCCAGAGCGACGTCGACGGGGACATAACAATAGGTTACGACAATCCTTTCGGTGATTCGGAAGGCATAATTTCCTGACAGCATGAAAAAGACAGTATTCTTACTCTGCATTGCCTTGTCTGTGCTCTCATGCAGCAAGGAACAAGCCGAAGCGCCCACCGTTGACGAGCACGTCACTCTCGATTTTTCCATCTCCGGCGGATTACAGCCCGAAACCAAAGCCATCAAAAAGGATTGGGTCAACAACGACAAGATCTACATAATCTTCGACGGAACGGTTTCAGAGAACCCGGAATACCTTGTGGTCAAGTATGTCAAAAGCACCGGAAAATGGATTCCGGAAACCTGGACCGACGGACTTGAGTCCAAGATCTACCACAAGACTTCGGGCACCCTTACCGCCCTGTACATGCCCAATGACAAGGTAGGCGGCAGCATATCCTTTACAAGGAAGTACGATTCCTCAACGTATTCATACGTATACTCCGTTTCGGCAACCGACAGGGTGGGCGAGGTGTTTAAGTCTTACGCCCTCAGTGCGGCCAACAAGCCATATACCGTCAAACAAGGGGTCCTCAAAGCTTCGTTCTCTATGGCGCCTCTTTCAAACAGCTACTGTCAGTTCTACATGCCCAATAAAGACAGGAGCGGCGCAACCATTGATTCCTCAGAGTCGCACTATTATAAGATGAGCACCGACTATGTTGCGTACGCTTCCCATGTGTATCGCATGACGTCCGATGGGGAATTCTCTTTCCAGAACACCCCGAAGGGCTATATGTCGGCCTATTATTACGCAGGCCTATGCTTTGCCGGAGTCTGGCAAAACATAAGCGGCGCGGAGGCAAAATACTATTTCCATTTGCTTGACACAAAGAACAATGTGAAATACCTGCTCCGTGTCACAGCCAACCTCAGCACCAACAGCGCCTGGAAACTCCCCGCCCTGAGCGACAAAGACTCCAACGGCAACTACCGCTGGGAGATTGAGCCAGAAGGCTGACGTGAATGTGCCTCCGGCTATTGCCACCGCCAGGAGCGCTAAGCTAAGTATCTTCATCATTTGTTGTCGGTTTTGCCGTAAATATACGTATTTTTCGCCGCACCGCGCGCAGCCCCCGGCCACGTTTTCGGCCGTTTTCGTGGCCGACACCATCAACGCAGCTGTCGACGAGGCCCTGAAAGAAAATATACAGCGGTAAAATCGCCCCTTGGGAATTCGGATTTTAATTTGTATATTTGAAACGTGACCGACTCTTTGGACTTCGATGCCCAAACCGCGTGATTTAATACCCAGAACATTATCTGCCAGGATTATCCTGCAGACAGTGTCTTCCATTACCCTGCTCCTCATACCCACAATCCTTGCCATGGTCATAGGAACGCGTCTGGTTATACGGGAAGAGGTAGGGCGTGAAGTGGACCATGCGCTGGACGGCATCGCTTACAGGATCGACAATACTTTACTCGGCATCGAGCAGACTTCCGCCATTATCCAGCAGGATGTGCCAAGGTATCTCGACCAGCCGCAGGAGCTTTATGAGCTATGCAGGAAAGTGCTTGAGGCCGATTCCTCCATCAACGGCTGCGCCATTGCCTTGAATCCTGATCATTACCTGCCTCACGGCAAGCCTTTCATGGCCTACCTTCACAGGGCGGGCGAGGCTGTAATCGCTTCCGAGACCTTCACCGCCCTGCCATTTACGGAGCAGGAATGGTACGTGAAACCCCTTCTGGAAGGGACCGCGTCGTGGGTGGGCCCGCTTAAAAACAAGGATACGGAAACGGAACCCCTCATTTCTTATGTAGTTCCCATCGTCAAGGACAGTTCTGCCGTAGCAGTCCTGGGGATAGATATTTCTCTCGACGTATTTACACGGATTGCCCAAAATTACAGAACCTCCTCGCATTCCTACATTACCCTCCTCGACCGGGTTGGCTCATATATCGTACACCCCGACAGTACCAGACTCATGCACATGGACAGCCTGGCCGAGTTGAAAGACGCCGAGGATCCGTCTGTCATGGAAGCACTGCAGGCAATGGTCCAGGGGCAATCCGGGAGACGGGAATTCATGCTGGATGGCACACGATACCTCTTAGCTTTTATGCCCTTCCGGCCCTCCGCCTATCCCGGACGAGTGATAGGCAGCCTTGGGTGGAGCATTGCCGTCATCTACCCGGAAGAAGAATTGTTTGAAGAATTTGACCCTGGTTTCCGCCTGGCCGTTCTGATGACGATTGTCGGCATTCTGCTGCTGTTTGCCGGCGCCTATACCATCCCGCACGTCAGCCTTAAGCCGCTGAGGGACCTGGTGAACTTGACGAATATCATCTCTAAAAGCAATTACAAGCTACCCGGCTTTGAGACCTCCCGTACAGACGAAGTAGGGCGGCTTCAAACCCAGTACAACAAAATGCTGAATGCCGTTGCAGGCCATGTGGAACAGCTGCAGAATCTGTCGGAGAAGGAAGCCTCGCTCCAGACTGTCCTTGCCCGGACATACGCAAGGACGAAAAAAGTCCAGAAGCACCAGGAAGCCTTTTTCGACAATATGACCCACCAGATGGCCGATGTGACGGCAGAAATCCAGGACAACGTGGACAAACTCTGTGAATTCGGGGCCGGAATGGGAGAGGAGGAGATAAAGGGGCTTATCGGCAGCATTGAAGAAGACGGGGTCAGGGTGACGGAGATTCTGAACGACATGCTGAAATCAAATAGTTGAGGCGGCTATGGGCAGACTTATAAGACGTATCAAGAAATCGCTTGCATCGAAGATCAGCCTCAATATGTTCTTCGTGGCGCTTTTGGTATTTGTCTTTATAAATTGCGTTTTCATGGGCATATCCTGGCGTCATTTCCAATCCATCGCCATTAACAATGCATCGGAGGCCCTGAATGCGGCTATTGCCCAGGCCGAGCGCTATCTCAGATCCGTGGAAACGGTCACAGATTTAAGCGCCCGTATGGTGGAGGACCATTTCTATCCGGACTCCCTTACAGCCTATTCCAAAAGGGTTGTGGAAAAAAGCGCTTTTGTCTCCGGATGCGCCATTTCAGCCCGGCCTTACATGTTCCCCGAGCACGGAAGTTACTATACCGCGTATTCGGTCCGTAAAGGCGATGCCGTCATCACCTCCGTTGAAGACGGATACGACTGTTCCGAGCAGGAGTGGTACAGCAAGGCGGCAGTTTCCGGGCAAGCCGTATGGGTGGCTCCCTCCATCGACAGCATTGCGGGATCACCTTCCGCCAATCGCAGGACAGCTTCTTACTCCCGCCCTTTGTACAACAGGAAGAACCGGCTTCTCGGCGTAATCTCTACAGACATATCCCTGCCTGATTTTTCAAGAGCGCTGTCTTCCATAAAGCCGTACTCTAATTGCTATTTCATATTCCTGGGGCATGACGGCAGATTCTATGTTCACCGTGATACAGCAAAGATTGTCAATAAAACCATCTTCGATCTCACCAACGGCCGTTTCTACCCTGAAAAACTTGCCCTGGGTTATGAAATGACTGCAGGGCGCAGCGGGAATATGCGCGCTAAAGTTGGGGCAGTCCAGTGCCTGATCTGTTATAAACCTGTTCCAGGAACGGACTGGAGTGCTGCGCTCATTTGCCCTGAGCAAGATGTAATGCACGGGTACCACCGCCTTCACTTCAGCATTCTGATTATCATAGCCATCGGCCTCTTCATCATCTATATCATCTGCCGGAGAGCCGTGGTACAGGCCTTTGCCCCCGTGAAACTATTGGAGGAACAGGCAGAACGCATTGCCAATGGCGACTACTCTACCCAGATTGCCCGCGGCAACGAATACAGTGTTGTAGGCAATCTGCAGAACAGCTTTGCGGAAATGCAGGAGACACTCAGCCGTCACATCCAGGAGCTTAACAGCGCCATTGAGGAAGCGGCAAAACGCAACGAAGAGCTAAAAACAGCCAATTCCGCCTTGGAGGATGCCATCAGCCGCAGGCGTGAGTTCGTCTCCAACATGACCCACCAGATCCGTACCCCCCTGAATCTCATCATGGGCTTTGCCCAGCTTCTTCGGGATGCCGGCGACTGCATGTCCGTTGAAGAAAAGCAGGCGCTACTCCGCGTAATAGACTACCACACGATGACTCTGCGCAGGATGTCCCTTATGCTGTACGACAATTCAGACCGCGGATACCGTGATCAAAGGGAGCACCTCGGTCAAGCCGCCGTTTCCTGCAACGATGTAGCCAGGGAGTGTGTCGGATATGTCAACCGTTATTTTCCGGATGTCTCCGTAAAGTTTGAGACCGCACTTGCAGACTCTTTTACCATCAAAACCGACCGTCTATACCTCATGCGGAGCATACGCGAAATATTGTTCAATTCGGCCAAGTACTCCGACGGCAAAAACATCAGCCTTTGCGTGAAGGCCTGCGATAACTCAGTCCAGTACATCTTTGAAGATACCGGCCCAGGAATACCGCCGGAGTACCACAATAGCGTCTTCACACCCTTTTACAAGTCCGACAGCCTTTCAGAAGGCTTGGGCATAGGTCTTCCGCTTACAAAGCGGCACGTTATCCTGCTGGGCGGCAGCCTCGCGCTGGACAGCAGCTACGACCGCGGATGCAGGTTCATCATGGTATTTCCCCTGGAGAGTCCGATGTACTCTTTTTTGAACATTAACGGCCAGTAGATCCCGTCAAAATGATTCCGTTCGTGCCAGAACCACCTGCCGTCGGCACAGTAGGTTGTACAGTCGAATTGCAAAAAAGCTTTCTTGAGCGCTGCGGTAATCCGGTCTTGTACTCCAGATTCTACATCTTCCGGCCATTTAAGATACTCCACGGTCCAATCAAGTATTCTCCCAGTATTATCATACTTTGACGGGATGATCTTTGTTACTATCCGGAATCCTTTCAATTCCGGGAATTCTCCGTAATTAAACATTTTGGGCAATTCTTGAAGCATCACATCCCTGTTTATCGTTCCTTTGTGTCTTTTATTGCAATAAGGGCGGGATGCCGTTACAACACCGGATTTGACGATAAGTTCAACCTCGGTCTCATTCAAATCATCCCATCCATTTCCCGATGCACAAAGGACAGGGCCTGTGCCGCAAATGAGAGTTCCACTGAACCAGGAGGCAAAAATGCCACAGCTACTGTCTTTGAACTCCTTTAAGACATCCTTAAAATCGGCCTTGTCGGAGCCCGTTTTCAAAGTATCGAGATAGAGTTTATTGCCACCCACACGCCACGTGGCCACATAACCACGGAAGTTCCAGGAAAAGACCAAATCAAACCCGACCTGTTCCTTTAAAGAGAAGTAATGCAAAGAATCAAGTTGACCCAGCGGTGCTTGATTGATAGCATATTTGACATTGCCCATAATGAGCGTGTCACGCACCTGACGAGTCGTGCTGCTCCAGCCATATAGCGGAAGCAACAAAAAGATAGACAGTATGATAGCCCGGATTTTCATATGGACGATATGCTGGCAATTATTATGCCTCCGCCACCATTCCTGCCAGATACTGTTCTGAGTGCCAGCTATGAATCTATCTGCTGTCGGGTGACTCTACAGGTCCATCGATCTGGCAGGGTGTGAGCATTTCCGGCCGTTTTCAGCCATACCGGTCCACTTAAGATGCCGGGTGTCGTCGAATAATTATATGGTTTCTAACAAATAAAACTTGACTGCTTATTTGCTGTTTTTATTCTTGTAACCATCAACGAAATCGCTTGCCTTGATATCGGGATCAAGTTTTTCCCTCACTGAATCGCTCAGGTATTGTGGACGGGTGGTGACAGGTGAACCATAGCCACTAACATAAGTAAGAGCAGATTTGATTAGGTCAATATTCAATGCGTTCTCCAGACGGGCAATGGTCTCGAGCGTCATATTGGAACTGCCTTTCAACAGGTTGGAAACATACTGCTGCGTACAGCCCATACGCTTGGCCAGCTCCAACTGTGTAACGGACTGATCGTTCATTGAACGCAGTACCTGAAGAGTAATGTAGCGAGCGTACTTGAGCCAATATTCGTTGTCTCTGCGCCACTGCGCATCTTCGCGCCAGTGTGATGGTGTTGGAGACTGATGCGCCTCCAGGAATTCAATTGCCCTGCTCATTGTCTATGTAATCGTTAAAACCATCTAAATCATATACACCGTTATCCAGCAAATAGTTTCTTACGCGCTCCAGCTTTGCCAACTCTTCCAGCGTATGCCTTCGCTCTGTCATTGTTGCAGTAAGTTTAATGGCGCCACCCGTTACAAGGTACACACCCGGCTCAATCTTAATGGCATAGATCCTAAGCCATGATTGATGCCGATAACTGCCATCCCCGTAAGCCTTTTCCCTACCCAATGCCATCTCCGTGAATCGGCTGTTCTCCAGATGCTTAAACAGGAGGTCCAGATTTGCATTGGGGGTTATATCCATCATCACGCACTCCAATCTCTTTGCTTCGTCTATAGTATCCATAACGGCCTCATACACATCCGTGATATGGAAAAATGAAGTCAAATCTGCAATGTTCTCTTGAAAGAAGGTCCGGAGCCAACTCATGTCATACCAACTGGAAAACAACATATCAAAGCAGTTGCTGTCTTCCCCATCATACTTTACAGCCCACAGACGTTTATCTTCAAGTATCTTATCGAATGTCATACATCATTTTTTCACAAAGATAAAAACAATATTAGTATTGTACAATATTTATATTGTGTATTCTACAATAGAAAGACACTGACTGACAGAAATGTTTCAGGATAGTTTCATTAAGTCTTTTTCACAAAGAGCCAACAGATTTACCGTGAATAATTTATGGTAAAAAGTTAGTGTTCCCGCCCGGGGTACCTTGAAAAGAGCTAACCGTCTGATTTTCAGCCAGGACGAAATCTTATTCAATCCTGTTAATTGTTTTTACAGAGTGCGGACACAGCCCCAAAACTGCCAAATGACCAAACGAAAATCCGCCAAATAACCAAACGCCGACACTCCAGACTTGGAAAAGCGTCCTATTCTCGGAATTCTTTCGCCAAACTCCCAAACAGAATTCCGCCAACCGTCGAATCAAAAACCGGCCAACTGTCGAATCAGAATTAAATCGAAATACTTGATATTCAAATTAAAAACTAATATATTTGCGGCAAATAATGTGTGAGAATAAATGAAGGAATATAAGAAACGTGTTGCAGACCAAATACTTTTGGACAAGCTGGAGTCATCTGGCGCTGTCCTCATAGAAGGTCCCAAATACTGCGGAAAGACTACGTTGGCATCGCAACAGGCGGGAAGCATCCTTTCTATGGCCGATCCCGAAAGGCTGAGCCAGAATCTTGCATTGGCCAGGACAAATATATCCCGGCTGCTGGCTGGTAAAACACCGAGATTGATCGATGAGTGGCAAATTGCACCACAGTTTTGGGATGCAGTGAGAAACGAGGTGGATAAAAGGGATGAAGATGGGCAGTTTATGCTTACGGGCTCCGCTGTTCCCCCTAAACCGAAGAAAGATGAAAACGGGAATATAATTGAGGAAGAAAAGATTTACCACACTGGAACAGGACGTATCTCTCGCCTTAAACTCCGTCCCATGTCACTTTGGGAATCTGAAGATTCTACCGGTGATGTCAGTTTGGGCCATTTGTTTGAGAATGCTGATACGGTGGATGGCGAGAGTCACATTGACCTTGATAGACTCGCTTTCCTGACATGCCGTGGAGGCTGGCCTAAGGCTGTTTTAAGAAAAAAGGAAAAAGCCTCTTTGGCGCAAGCCTTTGATTACTTCGATTCCGTGGTCAGCACAGATATCAAGAGAGTTGATGATGTGGAACGGGATGAAGAACTGGCCAGGCGTATCATGCGTTCCTATGCGCGGAACCAAGGCTCCCAGGCAACTGTCGGGACAATCCTCGCGGACATCAAGAATAATGGCGATGAACAGATGTCTGACGCCACTGTTTACAGTTACATCAAGGCATTGAAGGAGATTTTCGTCATAGAGGATTCTACCGCATGGAACCCTAACCTTAGAAGCAAAACGGCCATCAGGACATCCGACACCAGGTATTTCATCGATCCTTCCATCGCCACCGCCGCCCTCGGCCTGGGCCCGAAGGATTTGATCAATGATATGGAGACTTTCGGTCTGATCTTCGAAACGCTGGCCGTGAGGGACCTGAGAGTCTATGCGGACGCCCTTGACGGGAAGGTCTATCATTATCGTGACAAGAACAACC
>JAEEGJ010019141.1_pt1 | contig 15147 bp, 10 predicted proteins | sample 8958761 | NCBI WGS metagenome assembly JAEEGJ01 (sample SAMN16246546, study PRJNA631951) | gut metagenome | biome: gut microbiome; feature: rumen; material: RS-attached | host: Bos | place: Iran: Karaj | collected 2018-10 | reverse complement strand
ACCGGCCTGGTACAGGTCCGGACGCTGCAGGTAGAAACGCTTGTCGATCAGGAAGTATTCCTGTTCGGCACCGAGAGTGACGGTGACCTTCTGCTGGGCAACGCCGAAGAGACCCATGAGGCGGTCGGCGGACTTCTGCAGGGCCTGAATGGAGCGAAGCAGCGGAGTCTTCTTGTCGAGGGCTTCGCCGGTGTAGCTACAGAATGCGGTCGGGATGCAGAGCGTTGCACCGTTGCCGTGACGCTTGATGAAGGCCGGAGAGGTCGGATCCCAGGCGGTGTAGCCGCGGGCTTCGAAAGTAGAACGGAGGCCGCCGCTCGGGAAAGAGGAGGCGTCCGGTTCACCGACGATCAGGTTCTTGCCGCTGAAGGCAAGGATTGCCTTGCCATCTTCGGGTTCGAGGAAGGAGTCGTGCTTTTCGGCGGTGGAACCGGTAAGGGGCTGGAACCAGTGAGTAAAGTGAGTTGCGCCGCGGTCGATGGCCCATTTCTTCATGGCGTGGGCGACTTCACCTGCGATGCTCGGGTCAAGCGGTGCGCCGCCGTCGATGGTGGCGAAAAGCTTCTTGCAAATGTCTTTCGGAAGGTAGGCGCGCATGGCTTCGGCGTTGAAGACGTCTTCGCCGTAGAAGTCGATGTTTGCGGGGGCTGCGGGGAGGTTGGCGCCGGCGTTTTCGCTAGCGATTTCCTTGATGGCTTTTAATCTGTATTCATTGCTCATGGCAATTATCTCCTAATTTGAATTTTTCGTTACCCCATATGCAAAACGCGTGCCAAAAACGAAAAAATGGCGAAATTTGTGAAAAAGCCTAAATGTCCGCTCTTACAAAACCTTGAAACTTTTCAAAAATTGGAAAATCATGCAAAAAATTACGATTTATGTAAAATCTTTAGATTCTGCGTTGAATCCGAATCTTCTATATAAATATATAGTGTTTAGGTAACAAATTTAGTCTTGACTAATAAAGTTAGTTTAACTATATTAGCCCTGTCTAAAAGAATATTAGGTATTTCTAACTTGCCGAATCAGGATCGGAGGTTTCGGATGGAACACACAAAACTAAGCCAAAGTCTCGAAGACTACCTCGAAATGGTGCATATTTTGCGCCTTGCGAATGGAATTGCCCGCGTAAAAGATATTGCGGCGGCCCTTTCCGTCAAGATGCCTTCTGTTGCGAAGGCGATGATTGAACTTAAGAAACTTGGCCTTGTGACGCAGGAACCTTACAGTGGTGTAGAACTCACTGAAGAAGGTGCGCGAGTAGCAGCTTTGATTTTGAACCGCCATATTTTGCTGAAGGGTTTCTTGATAAAGTTGGGCGTATCCGAGGCTATTGCCGATAAAGATGCCTGTTGCATGGAACATATCCTTTCTGCAGAAACTCTCAGCAAGATTGAAGACTTTATGAAGCCCACGGATGTGAATCCCGCTGCCAAGAAAATAAAAGTGGTGAAGTGCTCGAAAAAATAGGTTGTAAGATGAGTTGTGTTGGTGGGCCGAAGTTTTCGGAACTGAAGCGTGGCGATAAGGTGAAGATTGTGGGATACCGTACGGGTGATTCTCAGTATAAGTCTAAACTCCTTTCTATGGGGCTTGTGCGCGGGGTGGAACTTTCCGTGCTGCAGGTTGCCCCTCTTGGCGATCCGATTGAAGTCGCTGTGCTTTCTTACAGGCTTTCGCTCCGTAAACAAGAGGCGAATGTGTTGATGCTGGAGAGAATTTAATGGCTATCGACAAAGAAGTGTTTACGATTGCTATCGCAGGCAACCCGAACTGTGGAAAGACGGCCCTTTTTAATGCATTGACAGGCTCGAACCAGATTGTGGGTAACTGGCCTGGCGTAACAGTTGAAAAAAAGGAAGGCTCCTTCAAGCTCGACAACCACACCATCCGCGTGGTGGATTTGCCGGGTATCTATGCGCTTTTCGCAAACTCCGAAGACGAACGTGCCGCTCTCGATTACTTGCTCAAGGGCGAGGCGGACTTGGTGGTAAACATTCTAGATGCCGCGAATCTGGAGCGCAACCTGTTTCTAACGAGCCAGCTCATGGAAAAGGGCGTGCCCATGGTGCTTGCCGTAAATATGATGGATATTGCGGCTCAGCATGGCGTTCATATCGACCTGAAAAAGCTGGAAGAAATTTTAGGCGTGACTGCGGTGGGCTTGACTGCAGTGTCGCCGAAAAGCTGCGAAGGTTTCGTGAATGATTTGCACAAGCTGCTGCATTCCAGCAATGAACTCCCGCTTCCGAAGGCTGTTAAACATTCCGAAGAACTTGAAAAATTGATTGCCGATATTTCGGGTACGCTTGAGCCTGTGGCTAAAGAATTGGGAGCAACTCCTCGCTGGACTGCGGTGCAGTATCTGGAACATAGCGGTCGCGTCTTGGAAGTGGCGGAACGACTGAATGTTTCTATTCCGCACGACAAAATCGAAGAAGACTTGGGCGAAGAAGTTGAATTCGCTCTAGCCGATTCACGCTACTCTTATGCGCGCAACATCGTGATGCAGGTGGTTCGCGACAATACGAACAAGAGTACCCGCACCGACAAACTCGATAAGTTCTTCTTGAACCGTATCTTGGGAATTCCGCTTTTCCTTATTGCCATGTATTTGGTGTTCTGGTTTGCGGTGAAGGTCGGCAGCGCGTTCATCGATTTCTTCGACATTTTGTTCGGCGGAATCTTTGTCGACGGAGTGACGGAACTTCTGACGAAGATTGGCGCTCCGGGCGTTGTCGTAGCGCTTTTGGCGAACGGCATCGGTACGGGTATCCAGACGGTATCGACGTTCATTCCGGTCATCTTCTTCATGTTCCTTTGCCTTTCGTTCTTGGAAGATTCTGGCTATATGTCGCGTGCGGCTTTTGTGGCAGATCGCTTCATGCGTTTCCTCGGGCTTCCGGGCAAGGCTTTCGTGCCGATGATTGTGGGTTTCGGCTGCTCGGTGCCGGCGCTCATGGGTACGCGCACGCTCGAAAACAAGCGCGAACGCTTCCTGACTTTGTTTTTGGTGCCGTTCATGAGTTGCGGCGCACGCCTTCCGGTATATGCGCTGTTCGGTGCGGCGTTCTTTGGCGAAAGCGCAGGAATGCTCGTGTTCGGAATTTACCTGACGGGCATCGTGATTGCGCTGGTTTACGGTCTGCTTTTGCGCCATACGGTTTTCATGGGCAAGGAATCGACGTTCATCATGGAACTGCCTCCTTATCATTTGCCCAAGGTGCGCAACCTTTTCCGCCACGCATGGCTCCGCCTCAAGGAATTTGTTTTCCGTGCGGGCAAGGTCGTGCTCATCATGGTGACGGTGCTCGGCTTTATGGGCTCCGTTGGAACTGACGGAAGTTTCGGCAACGACAACAATGAAAAGTCGGTGCTGAGTGCTGTTGGTTCAGTGATTACGCCTGTGTTTGAACCCTTCGGCGTCGAACGGGATAACTGGCCTGCTTCGGTGGCCCTTTTTACGGGGCTCTTTGCGAAAGAGGCGATTGTCGGGACGCTCAACTCGCTGTATGCCATCGAGGGCACGGGCAACGCTGACGCTGCTAATGCGGCGGGGGAGGCTGGCGCGCTTGCAACGGCCTCTGAGGCTGCGGCGGACGAAGGCTTTAGCTTGAAATCGATAGTGAAAGAGGCTTTAGTGAGTGTCCCGGCGAATCTGGTGGAAGTCTTTACATCCATTGCAAACCCGCTGGGCGTCAAAGCGGCGATTGAAGAATCCGAAGGTGCCGGAAACGAAGGCGCGTACAAGACGATGCAGGCACATTTCAACCTCGGACGTTTCCAGGTGCTGGCATACCTGCTATTTATATTGCTCTATGTGCCGTGCCTTGCTGCCATGGGGACCGCTTTCCGTGAGCTCGGACGCTTCTACGGAACGCTCATGATGGTGTTCCAGACGGTTATCGGTTGGAGTCTCTCGGTGCTGTTCTTCCAGGTGACCTGCGGACATTCCGTCGCGCTGATTATCACCTCGGTTGCACTCCTTGCCGGCGTGGTCGTGAGCCTTGTTTTGATTGGCCGCGACCAGCGCAAGAAGAAAGTATTCGAATAACGCCCTTTCTTCTTGAATCTACAACTGGTTTACGGAAATTGTAAAATAGTCACTATTCTTTACAATTTTTGAAATTGAAAATTTAGCCGAATTTGTTAATTCGGCTTTTGTTTTACATTTTTAACCGCTTTTTCAATAATTGACGAGCGGTTTTGTCTGTTTGGCACGGATTTTGCAAATACGGAGCGCAAAAAAGTAAAACAAGGATTATTTATGAACGCTCAAGCACTTTACGATCCGGCCAACGAACACGACGCCTGCGGTGTCGGTCTTGTTGCCAATATTAATAATGTTGCCTCGCACCAGATTGTGTTGCAGGGTATCACTGTTTTGAAAAGACTTATGCACCGCGGTGCAGCAGGTGGAGACCCGGAAACTGGTGATGGTGCGGGTCTTTTGCTTTCTATGCCCCATAAGTTCTTCCGCAAGCTTTATGCGGAACTGCCGTCTCGTTACGGTGTGGCCATGTATTTTGTTGAAAATACTCTTGCAGCCGATTCTCTTGATGCAGAAATCAAGCGTATTGCGGAATCCGAAGGTGTGGCTGTGGTCCACTTCCGTGAAGTGCCGGTGAATGCTTCTGCAATCGGCCATACGGCTCGCGAAACCTTGCCGCACATTCGCCAGGTGTTCTTTGACGGCTCCAAGTTCAAGACCAACGAAGAATTCGATATTAAGCTTTATGTAGTGCGTCGCCTGATTGAAAAGGCATGCAAGGGCGTGTATGTTTGCAGCTGCAGCCGCAAGAGCATCGTTTACAAGGGCCTGTTGCTTGCAAGCCAGATTGAAGGCTTCTATAAGGACTTGAACGACCTCGATTTCGAAAGCCCCTTGGCTCTCGTCCACCAGCGTTATTCTACCAACACGTTCCCGACTTGGCCGTTGGCTCACCCGTTCCGCTATCTCGCTCACAACGGTGAAATCAACACCCTGCGCGGTAACCTGAACAGCCTTCGCGCCCGCGAACCGCTCCTGAAGAGCGAAGTCATCGGTGACGATTTGCAGAAGCTCTTGCCGCTCATTATGCCGGGCCAGAGCGACTCTGCTAGCCTCGATAACATGTTTGAGCTCCTCGTCGCAGCGGGCCGTAGCCTCCCGCATGCGATGATGATGCTCCTGCCGCAGGCTTGGGGCCAGAAGCATTACCTGGGCCGCGATGTGCGTGGCTTCTTTGAATACGAATCCATGCTTATGGAACCGTGGGATGGCCCTGCTGCCGTCGCTTTCTCTGATGGTGTGAACGCCGGTGCAATCCTCGACCGTAACGGTCTTCGTCCGGCACGTTACACTTTATGTAAAGACGGTCTCTTCGTGATGGCCTCTGAAACGGGTGTGCTCGACCTGCAGGATGACGAAGTCGAAGAAAAGGGCCGCCTCAAACCCGGTGAAATCATTTACCTCGACCTCGAAAATCACCACATCTTGAAGAACGCCGAAATGAAGGCTTACGTAGCCCGTAGCAAGCCGTACCGCCGCTGGGTCGCCGAAAACAAGATGAGCGTTCGAGGCCTCTTTAGCGAAATTAACCCGGCCGACGTTCCTGACGATATTCTGGTGCAGCAGAAGCGCTTCGGTTACTCTGCCGAAGACCTCTCCATCATTTTGCAGCCCATGGCCAAGAACGGTGCAGAACCTATCGGTTCTATGGGTAACGACGCCGCTCTCGCCGTGCTCTCTGACAAGCCGCAGCCGCTGTTCAACTACTTCAAGCAGCTGTTCGCTCAGGTGACGAACCCGCCGATTGACCCGATTCGTGAAGAATTGGTGATGAGCCTTACGACCTACATCGGTAACCACGGCAACATCCTCGAAGAAACTCCGGAACAGGCGCACCTCATCAAGATCCCGCGCCCGATCGTGACCGAAGACGAAATCCGCCGCTTTGAAAACATCGGCGATAAGGCCTTCAAGGCCAAGGAACTCAAGATGCAGTTCCCGCTCGGTGGCAATGGGGAAGTCCTGGAAGCCGCCTTGCAGAACCTCGCTGGTGATGCCGTGCGCGCCGTGAATGATGGTTTCGATATCATCGTTCTGACCGACAAGAACATCGATTGGGGCTACGTGCCTATTCCGTCGCTGCTTGCCACGGCTAGCGTGAACCGCGCCCTTGTGGAAGCCGGTGTACGTCCTGAAATCGGTCTGGTGGTGCAGTCCGGCGAAGTCCGCGAAGTCATGCACTTTGCCCTGTTGCTCGGTTTCGGAGCCACGGTTATCAACCCGTATCTCGCCTTCCAGAGCATTACCAACATGTGCCACAACGGCGACCTCGATGTGGACCCGGTGACGGCTGCCGCTAACTACGTGAAGGCTGTCGATAAGGGCCTCCTCAAGATTATGTCGAAGATGGGTATTTCTACCCTCCGTAGCTACCGCAGCGCCCAGATTTTCGAAGCGGTAGGCCTGAACAAGGAACTCGTTGAAAAGTTCCTGCCGGGTACCGCAAGCCGCATCGAAGGTATCGGCCTCGAAGAAATCGCTACCGAAGTGGGCGAACGCCAGAAGATTGCCTTTGCCGATGCAAGCAAGGTGCTTCAGTCCGGTGGTCAGTACGCTTACCGCAAGGAAGGCGAAAAGCACTTGTGGACTCCGCAGTCCTTGGCAGCCTTCCGTCAGGCCGTTCAGGGTGGTGACTACGAAAAGTTCAAGGTTTACAGCAAGCTCATTAACGACCAGTCTGAACGTCAGGCAACGCTCCGCGGCCTCTTCAAGTTCAAGGAAGCGACTCCGATCGATATTTCCGAAGTCGAAAGCCGTGAATCCATTGTCAAGCACTTTGTGGCAGGCGCTATGAGCCTTGGTTCTTTGAGCCCTGAAGCTCACGAAACCATCGCTATCGCCATGAACCGCATCGGTGCCATGAGCAACTGCGGTGAAGGTGGTGAAGACCCGGATCGCGATACTCCGGCTCCTAACGGTGACATTCGTAGCTCTGCTATTCGTCAGATTGCTTCGGGCCGCTTCGGTGTTACAATCGATTACCTGCGCCACGCCAAGGATTTGCAAATCAAGATGGCACAGGGCGCAAAGCCCGGTGAAGGTGGCCAGCTGCCGGCCCACAAGGTGAACGAATTCGTGGCCCGCATCCGTCACAGTACGCCGAATGTGTCGCTGATTTCTCCTCCGCCGCATCATGATATTTATTCTATCGAAGACTTGGCGCAGCTCATTTACGACCTGCGTAACTCTAATCCGAAGGCCCGTGTTTCTGTGAAGCTCGTGTCCGAGGTGGGTGTGGGTACGGTTGCCGCCGGTGTTGCCAAGGCCCATGCTGACGTGGTACTCATTTCTGGCCACGATGGCGGTACGGGTGCATCTCCGCTGACTTCTATCAAGCATGCCGGCCTTCCGTGGGAACTCGGTATTGCCGAAGCGGAACAGACCCTTGTGCTCAACGACTTGCGCGGTCGCATCAAGCTCCAGGTCGATGGCCAGCTCAAGACGGGCCGCGACATTGTTGTGGCCGCCCTCCTCGGTGCCGAAGAATTCGGCTTTGCTACGAACTTGCTGGTTAGCCTTGGTTGCGTGATGGACCGCAAGTGCCATACGAACCAGTGCCCCATGGGTATTGCAACGCAGGATGCTGACTTCCGCAAGCGCTTTGCCGGTAAGCCTGAATATGTGGAAAACTTCCTCTTCTTCATCGCCGACGAAGTCCGCGAAATTCTCGCAAGCCTCGGTCTCCGCTCTCTCGAAGAAGCCTGCGGTCGCAGCGACTTGCTCGAAAAGGATTCCGCCATCGCCTTCTACAAGGCAAAGAACCTTGATTTCTCCAAGATTTTCGAAACCGTCAAGGGTGGCGTCAAGTCTTTCGACAAGAACTATGTCAAGGAAGAACTGGTCAACTTCGACCGCCGCGAACTCTTGCCGTTTGTTAAGGAAACGCTCGAAAAGGGCTCGGCTGTGGAACTCAGCGCGATGGTGCACAACACCGACCGTACGGTGGGTACGGAACTTTCTGGCGAAGTGGACGAACACTTTGGCGTGAAGGGCCTCCCCGAAGATACCATCCGCATTCACCTTCAGGGTGTCGCGGGCCAGAGCTTCGGAGCCTTCCTTGCTCCGGGTGTCACGCTCGATCTGGAAGGCGAAGCCAACGACTTTATGGGTAAGGGTCTCTCGGGTGGTAAGATTATCGTGCGCCCGCCGCACAACGCCACCTTCAAGGCCGAAGACAACGTCATTGCCGGTAACGTCATCGGTTACGGTGGTACTAGCGGTAAGGTGTTCATCAACGGTCTCGCTGGCGAACGCTTCGGTATCCGTAACTCCGGTATGCTCCTTGTCTCGGAAGGCGTGGGCGACCACGGTTGCGAATACATGACGGGTGGCCGCGTAGTGGTTCTCGGCCGCGTGGGCGTGAACTTCGCCGCTGGTATGACGGGTGGCTTTGCTTACGTGTACGACGAAACGGGTCACTTCGACCTGAGCTGCAACGTGGGTTCCGTGGACCTCGAAAGCGTGCTTGCCGGTACCGAAAGCGAACGCGAACTCCTCGATTACATTGAACAGCATGTTCAGGCAACGGGTAGTGAAAAGGGTAAGCGCATCCTTGAAAACTGGAACAGCGAACGTCCCAAGTTCGTGAAAATCTTCCCGGTCGACTATCGTAACGCATTGGCAAAGAAGGGCTGAGGTTTATATGCAAGAAGTTAAAAGAATAGCAGATGTTTATCGCCCTGTCGAAGAGCGCGTAAAGGACAACAACGAAGTTGAACGCAGACTGACTTCTGTTGAAATCATCGGTCAGGCAAGTCGTTGCCATACATGCGGAATCCCGTTCTGTCACGGTGCGGGTTGTCCGCTCGGAAACCTGGTTCCTGAATTCAATGCGGCTGTCGCTGCAGGGAACGCGGAACGCGCTTACAATGTTATCAGCAAGACGGCGTTCTTCCCTGAATTTACGGGTCGCGTGTGCCCCGCGCTTTGCGAATCTGCTTGTACGGGCAATGTGCATAACGATCCTGTGATGGTGCGCCAGGTCGAAAAGTTTATTATCGAAACTGCTTTCGAACAGGGCTGGGTACAGCTTCCGGTTGTTGATCCCAACGGTAAGACTGCCGCTGTCATTGGTGCCGGTCCTGCAGGCCTTTTCGCTGCCGAAGCGCTCCGCCGCAAGGGCTACGCCGTGACCGTTTACGAAAAACGTGAAAAGGTGGGTGGCCTCCTGCGCTATGGTATTCCGAATTGGAAACTTGACAAGTCGGTCATCGATCGCCGCGTCAAGCTCCTCGAAGAAGCCGGCATCAAGTTCGTTTGCAGCACCGAAATCGGCAAGGACATTTCGGCCGAATACATCCACAAGAATTTTGACGAAGTCTTCCTCGCTATCGGTACACCGAATGCCCGCGACTTGAAAATCCCGGGTCGCGAAGCCGAAGGCATCTTCCTCGCGCTGGACTTCTTGCACGGTGCAAATAAGCCCGGCGAAACGAATCCTGAAAAGTTCTCTGCCAAGGGCCGCAAGGTTCTGGTAATTGGCGGTGGCGATACGGGTAACGACTGTGTCGGTAAGGCAATACGCGAAGGCTGCGAAAGCGTGCTCCAGGTGGAATTCATGCCCAAGCCGCCCGAGGAACGTTCCCCGTCCACTCCGTGGCCGGATTGGCCGTACATGCTGCGTACCAGCTACGCCCAGCACGAAGGTGGCGAACGCCGCTGGAACGTGTCTTCCAAGCAGTTCATCGTGAAAGATGGCCGCGTCGCAGGCGTCGAAGCTGTCCGCGTGGAATGGGAAATGTCCCCGCAGGGGCGCCCGCTCAAACCCAACGAAGTCCCGAATTCTACCGAAGTCATCGATACCGACTTGGTGGTGCTCGCCATGGGCTTCACCGGGGTCCCGGCAGAAGGCATCGTGAACGATCTGGGCTTGCAACTTACGCCGCGCACCGCGATCATTCCGGACCCGGCTCGCCACATTTACGCAGTCGGTGACTGCGCAAATGGCGCGTCCCTTGTGGTCCGCGCTATGGCTGATGCAAAGGCTAAAGTTGCCGCTCTCTAGAATTGCGCCATAGACATAAATAAAAGAGACTCGAGTTCCGCTTGAGTCTCTTTTATGCTATTTTTGTAGGAAATGAAACGGAGAATACGTGATGAATTATCTGATTGTACCTGGCTTGAATAATTCTGGACCGAAACATTGGCAAACTTTTTGGGCCAAGAGCCTGCCTAACGCTACTCGCGTGGAGCAACGCTGCTGGGACAATCCCGAGAAGGGCGAATGGGTAGAAACTCTCGATAAGGCCATTCGCGCTTTGAAGGGCGATACAATCCTGATTCCTCACAGTTTGGGCGTTTGCACCACCGTAAACTGGCTTTTAAAGGCGGCTTCGTGCGGAGGCGTGCCTGCGCACGTCAAGGGGGCATTCCTCGTTTCTCCGAGCGATGTTGACAATATAGATGTCATCAAGAGCTTTGCTCCCATGCCGCTCGAAAAGTTGCCGATACCCGCTTGTGTTGTCGCCAGCGAAAACGATCCGTTCGTCACCATGGAACGTTCGCTGTTCTTTGCAAACGCTTGGGGCGTTAAGGTTTATAACGCAGGTGCTCTCGGTCACATCAATTCCGATTCCGACCTTCGCGAATGGGAACAAGGCCGCGGCTTCCTCGCCGAATTCGAATCAAGCCTTTAAATGAAAACGCCCCGACATCGTCGGGGCGAAATTTTTTTGAGATAGAGTCGAGCTTAGCTCTTACTCGCCCAAGCAGCTGTCCATGGCTGCGATGATCTTCTTCTTGTCCATGTGCTGGCCAATGAAGACGAGGCGGATAATGCGGTCGCCGTACTTTTCGTCCCATACCTTGAGCAAGTCCGGATTTTCACGCAGAATGCGCTTCTGTTCTGCTTCGCTTTCGCTGGCGAACCAAGGTCCGAAATTCTGGGCCGAAGCTTGCTTGCCGGCTTGTTCGAACAGGTAGCTGTTGTCGCGTTCATCTTCGAACCACACGAGACCCTTGGTGCGGATAATGCTAGTCGGGTAGTCGTCCAGCAACACTTCAAAGCGTTCACGAATCAACGGGCGGCGGCGTTCGTACACAAACGTGCTGATGCCGTATTCGTCACCATGCGGATGATCCTTGTCATGGTGGTGACCGCAGTGGCACACGCCGTGTTCATGGTCGCAGTGGCTATGGTCTTCGTGATCGTGGTCATGGTCTTCGTCATGATCGTGGTGGTGATGATGCTCGTGTTCGTCATGATCATCATCGTGATGATGGTGTTCATGCTCGTCATGGTCGTCGTCTTCGTCTTCGGGCGACGTTTCTTTCATGAGTTCCTTGGCCCAGGCGGCGGAGTTGCCGACCTTTTCGAAGTCGAATTGCTTGGTGTCCAAGATATCCTTCATTTCGACCTTGCCGTAATTCGTCTCAATCATCTTGGCGTCGGGCTGCAAGGCGCGAACCACGGCCTTCACATGTTCAAGGTCAGTTTTAGACAAACTATCAACCTTGTTCATCACAATCGTGTTGCAGAATTCAATTTGCTGGATGAGCAGGTTGGCGATGTCTTCTTCTTCGAGATCCTTGTCGAGCAATTTCTGTCCGCCAGCGAATTCGTCAGCGAGGCGAGCCACGTCAACAACGGACACAATGTTGTCCAGGTGGCAGGGGAGTGGGCGGCCGTCGCGGCTCTGCAACTGGGCACCGGCCATGCAAATGGTCTGTGCGATAGGAATCGGTTCGCAAATGCCGCTGGCTTCAATCAGAATGTAGTCGAACTTGTTCATTTCCAGAAGTTCGGCAATTTGTTCCAAAAGGTCGGTCTTCAGGGAGCAGCAAATGCAGCCGTTCGACAGCGGCACCACCTTGCCGGAGTCTTCTTTAGTAATGTTTCCGCCCTTTTCGATGAGCGTCTGGTCGATGTTTACTTCACCGATGTCGTTCACGATGACGGCGACATGGTAACCTTGCTGGTTGTTGAGAACAAAATTGAGAAGGGTGGTTTTTCCGGCTCCGAGGTAGCCGGTGAGCAGCGTAATAGGTACTGACTTTTTCATAATGCCCAAAATTTAGCTTTTTTTGCTTTTTTCGGCAAAATCCATAAAAAAACTAGCCCAGCAAAGCCGGACTAGTTTTTTGGGGGTTAGGAGGAGAACAAAGAGTTCTGATTCATAAGATATAAAAATTCGAGAGTGCTGACAAGGGGATAACTGAAAATTTTATTATTATTTTCTTATTTCTACGTTTTTTGTGTGATTTAGGGCTATATTGCGGTACAAAAAGTTCCGATTTGGCTGTTTTGGGGTGTTTTTGGTTCATTCTGAGGTTGAATTCCTGTTTTATATTCAAAAACGGCTATATTTACTTGAAGAATGGAGATTCTATGAATTGTCGAATACTGATGCGCTTCGTCGGAACTACCGATGAACTTTCCGCCGTTTATGATGCCCTGATGGAGCAGTATCCTGAAATGGACCTGCCCAGCGAAGATTCGGGCGAGTGGTACTCGGTAGACGATGTCATGATGGATGAATACGAATGCCGCTTCGAAGAATTGCCCGAAGGCGAACTCTTGGCAATGGACGGCTCCGTACTCATCGAAGATGAACTCCCTGAAGATTTCTTTGCCGACTTGATGGATCGCTTTGAACGCGTGTACGGCGCCTTCAAATGGTCTTCTTTGGATGTGGGCGTGGGTTGCGGCGTCAGCGATGGCTGGGGAGAATTCAATCCGGACTACGCCGACGATTATTCCGACGAAGCCAACGAAATTTCCGAAGCTGTCCTTGGTTTCTAATCCAAACTTTTTATCATTAAGTTGTCGCAGATTTGTGCGAGCATGCGTTCATGCGTGCAGACTTCGGGTGATACGCCCTCAATAGATCCGGTGCTGTAAAAAGAAGTACAGGCGCATTCATGGGCGCAACAGCGGTAGCGTATGTCGCAACCTTCGCATTCTTTTTTGTCGTTGTCCAGGAACTGTCTAATTTGTTCGCAGGCTTCTTCGTCAAAGCCGGTGAAAACGTTACCTTGTAAGTAAGGCGGGTTCTCGCTCGAGGTAATGAACCTCGTGCACGGAAACATGTTGCCATTGGTAGCGACGCCAATGGCTCCGTTGTATACATGGCAAGAGTATTGCCTATACCGTAAATTCGCAAGGTATAACTTTATTTTGTCTTGAATCGTGCCAAGGAACATCTTGTCGCCTTTGTCGCGACATTCCTTCCAGTACAAGGCCATCTTCTGGTATTGCAAGGCGATCCTGTCAAAATCTTCACCGGTCCATTTGCCGTCAAAGTCAACGCTGGTGGTAAGGCTCCTGAATCCTTGCTCGTGCAGCCACTTGACGCTTTCTGCTAAGGTCTCGATGTGGGCTCGCGTCACGGTGCTTAGGGCAACTGCGCCTAACTTGACAAATCGCGGAATGTGCTTCTCGATGTCCTTGAAACTGCCGCAGTTGTTTATGGTACGGCGTGCGATGTTGTGGTGATGTTCCGGGCCGTCCAGCGAAAGGTAAATGCGAAAATGTTCGCGTTCGCAAAAGTCAAAGAAAGAATCGTCAAAAAGCGTGCCGTTCGTGTTTACGGCAAAGTTGAGCTTGAAGTTGCTGGGCGCTTCGCCTTTGTCTATGGCCTCGGCAAGAAATGCCTTGGCCTGGTTCACGCCTTTGAAAATGGCGTCTTTGCGCAATAACGGCTCGCCGCCGAAAAAGGTAATGTTCAAATAAGCCTGCTTGAAAAACAGGCTGCGTTCTAGCCCCACGCGAATTGCCTGCTCGAGCGTTTCGTCGTCCATCACATTGTGGCGAGCGGATTGCGTGTCCTTATAATAACAATAGGAACAGCGCAAGTTGCACTGTTCCGTAAGGCATAGAACTAAGTTCATCCGGCGGTGTCAAATCGTTCGTAAGTGGATACCATGCTTGCGACCATGCAGCCATCTTCGTTGTTGCACATGTGAACCTGGATGCAGAACGGGTCGTTGTCCGGGCATACTTCATGTATATCGACTGACGAACTGGAGGGTTGTTCTGCTTCGCTCGAAGAGCTTTCTTGCGCTTTTACTTCCGAAGAAGAACTGCTTTCGAAGTCGCTTTCATCGGGAGCTTCGATAACGCCTGCTTCAGGAGGCGGATACGGTTCATCGTAAGATGAACTGCTCAGTGGCTTAGCTTCAGAAGAAGAGCTGGATTCTGGGTAGAGATCGTCTGGAGGAATGACTCCAGCTTGAGGAGGAAAATCTGGTTCTGCGGCAGACGACAGTGCTTCAACGGCCGAACTGCTAAGAGCCTCGTGGCTCAGCGGAATATCGACAACGTTTGAACTGCTCGGAGTTTCGTTTTCGGGAGCTCCTGTTTCATGATTCTGAGCGGGGGACGCGGCGGTGGCGCTTTCTTCGCAAGCTGTCAATGCGACTGCTGCAATACCGAACGAGGCTGCAATGGCGCTTTTGGCGGCAATGCTTAGCTTCGCGCTGTTTTTGACGATCTTCTTCTCGATTTTCATAGCAGAACTCCTTCCTTCTGATCAAAATATATATAAACAAGCCTTCGATTTCTACAAGAAAATCCAATCTGCAAAAAACTGTGACTTAATACAAAGAAATCCGCCCTTTCGGAGCGGATTTCTTGAAATCTTGGCGTGAAAGCCGAGCGGTCTTTTTTTTCCGCTACGTTTGCTCCTCACCACGCAACATGATAACCTTACCCGTGCGAATGTATTCGACGATTTCGAACTTCTGCAACAGGCTCTTGAGCGTGTCGACCTTCTGGCTGTTTCCGGTGATCTGGATGATCATCGAAGTAGCGGTCATGTCCACGGTATTGGCGTGGAAGTGGTCGCAAAGCTGCAGAATTTCGGTACGCTGGTCCGGAGTGCAACGCACCTTGATCAGTGCGAGTTCCTTTTCCACGGCGTCGGTATCGGTATGGTCCTTGGCCTGCACCACGTCCACGAGCTTTTCGAGCTGCTTGATAATCTGCATCAAGATCTCGGGGTTACCGTGAGCGATGATGTTCATGCGGCTGAAGTTCGGGTCGAGCGTGGGGGAGACCACCAGGGAATCGATGTTGTAACCACGGCGGGAGAACACGAGGGCGATGCGCACGAGCACGCCCGGGCGGTTTGCAACTAACAAACTAATAGAATGTGCTT
>JAEEGJ010019137.1_pt1 | contig 15149 bp, 17 predicted proteins | sample 8958761 | NCBI WGS metagenome assembly JAEEGJ01 (sample SAMN16246546, study PRJNA631951) | gut metagenome | biome: gut microbiome; feature: rumen; material: RS-attached | host: Bos | place: Iran: Karaj | collected 2018-10 | reverse complement strand
TTCAAAAATAAAACATCATGGTGACGAACCGCTCACACTGTAAGCAATATCCGGATTCTTGTCCGCATACTGGCTCAGTGTTTCGTGACCGCCTATTACATGTACGATAATCACACAAATAATGATTATCAGTATTATTTTAAGCAAAGGCTGTATTATATTTTTCTGATAAGGCTTTAAGACCTTTCTGATACGTTCATACAGTTCTTTTATCTTGAGTTTCATCACTTTTCCTTGTATAATCAATTAGATTGAACAGTTAGTATAAAAGAGGATTATACTTAACCTCTCTTTCCATAATACAATAATTGCAGGTAATAAAAAAGTGGCAATAATCAAAACCGACAATCTCACATTTGAATATATCAGGCGCGATGAAGAAGGCAATGTGGAAGGAATCACCACCGCTGTGGATAATGTTTCTTTTGAAATAAAGCGCGGTGAATTTGTGGCCATCCTCGGTCACAACGGTTCCGGTAAGTCCACCCTTGCCAAACACTTGAATGCCATTCTTTTTCCTACCGAAGGAACAGTCTTCGTAGACGGTAAAGACACAAGCGAAGATGCCAATCTCTGGGACGTTCGCGAAACCGTGGGAATGGTGTTCCAAAACCCTGACAATCAGATTATAGGTCAGGTGGTGGAAGAAGACGTAGGCTTCGGCCCCGAGAACCTCGGTGTTCCCACTGCAGAAATCTGGGAGCGCATGGAAGAGAGCCTCAAGGCCGTAGGCATGTACGAGTTTCGCAAGAAATCGCCCAACCGCTTATCCGGCGGCCAAAAACAGCGAGTATCCATAGCAGGTGTTCTTGCCATGCATCCGCAGTGCATCGTCCTTGACGAGCCCACCGCCATGCTTGACCCCATAGGCCGCAAGGAAGTTATCCGGGCAGTCCGCGCCCTCAACGACGTTGAGAAGATAACTGCCATCCTTATTACCCACTACATGGACGAAATAGTCCACGCTGACAAAGTCATAGTCATGGACAAGGGTAAAATAGCCATGGCAGGCACTCCGAGAGAGATTTTTTCTCAGGTGGACAAGCTTAAGTCATTAAGCCTTGACGTACCACAGGTCACCATGTGTGCCCACAAGCTGCGCGAGGCAGGCTTAAACATCCCCGAAGGCATATTAACCAACGATGAATTCGTAAAGGCTTTACAGCAATGTCAATAATAGTCAATCACTTAACATATCGCTACAATCCCGGTACGGCCATGGAGTCTACCGCCCTTGACGATATCAACCTTAAAATTGAAGACGGTGAATTTATAGGTCTCATAGGCCACACAGGCTCCGGTAAGTCCACTTTGGTGCAACAGCTTAACGGAATCCTTAAACCCACCTCCGGCGGCGTTTACGTGGACGGAGCGGACATAGGTGACGACGGATACGACCTTAAGAAACTGCGCGGCGAGGTCGGCCTTGTTTTTCAGTATCCCGAGCACCAGCTTTTTGAGACCGACGTTTTTAAAGACGTCTGCTTTGGCCCCAAGAACTTAGGCCTCACGCAAAAAGAAACCGAACTGCGGGCCTACGAAGCCCTCAAGCAGGTAGGAATCGCAGACGAATACTTCTACCAGTCCCCCTTCGATCTGTCGGGCGGACAGAAGCGCAGAGTAGCTATAGCGGGCGTACTTGCCATGAAGCCCAAGGTTCTTATCCTTGACGAGCCCACCGCAGGTCTTGACCCCAAGGGCCGCGACGAGCTTCTTGACAAGCTAACTTCCATAAGACAAGACACCGGCTGCACCATCATCCTTGTTTCTCACAGCATGGAGGATGTGGCCCGCTACGCCGACAGAATCGTGGTAATGCACAAGGGCAGGATTGCTTTTGACGACACCCCCATGGAAGTTTTCAAGCACCGCGACGAGTTAAAAGAAATGGGCCTCGGAGTCCCTAACATCACCGAGACTATGTACAAGCTTAAAGATGCAGGCTTCCCCGTTTCCACCGACATCATCACCGTGGACACGGCAGTCACAGAAATAATGAAAGTCCTGGGCAGATAACCGGGACACCTTTACAGAGGTAACAATGTTAAGAGACATTACACTGGGTCAGTATTACCCCGCAGAATCGGTAATACACAGACTTGACCCTCGAGTTAAATTACTGGGAACCCTTATATTTTTAACTTCCCTGTTTATCACCAAATCCTTCTACGGATACATACCCGCGCTTTTATTCCTGATTTTTATTATAAAAGCCTCCAAGGTCCCTTTTTCCTTTATGGTAAGAGGTATGAAAGCCATTGCTTTCCTCCTTGTTTTTTCCGTAGTGTTAAACCTTTTTTTGACCCAGGGTGACGTGGTATTCACGTGGTGGAAGTTAAAGATTACGAAACAGGGTATTCAGACCGCAGGCTTCATGGCCATAAGGCTTACATTCCTGATAATAGGTTCCTCGGTCATGACCCTTACCACCACACCCAATAACTTAACCGACGGCCTTGAAAAGGGCCTTGGATTCCTAAAAATAATACATGTCCCCGTCCACGAGATATCCATGATGATGTCCATAGCCCTTCGCTTTATCCCCATCCTCATGGAAGAGACGGACAAAATAATGAAGGCCCAGATGGCCAGGGGTGCCGACTTTGACAGCGGCAACATGTTCAAGCGTGTTAAGGCGCTTGTGCCCCTTCTCGTACCCCTTTTCGTATCGGCCTTCAGACGTGCCAACGACCTTGCAATGGCCATGGAAGCCCGCTGCTACAGAGGCGGCGAAGGTCGTACCAAGATGAAACCCCTTAAATACCACAGACGGGATGCAATCGGCTATCTTATCCTTGCCCTGTATTTAGGCGTAATTATAGCCCTTCGCATTCTTTTAAAATAATGACGGATTGAATATGAAACGAGTTCTTATGTGCGTAGCCTACGACGGCACGGCCTACAGCGGCTGGCAGGTTCAGGACAATGCGCCCACCATCGAAGGAGAACTTAATAAAGCACTTACGGATCTTACGGGCACCCCCACCGAGGTCATCGGCGCCAGTCGTACCGACGCGGGAGTCCACAGTCTGTCCAGCATGTGCGTCTTTGACACCGACATGAAGATGCCGGCGGACAAATATTCTTTTGCCTTAAACACCCGTCTTCCCGAAGATATCAGAGTCGTATGGTCCCGCGAGGTGACTCCGGACTTTCATCCCCGCCACTGCAACACGGAGAAGACCTACGAGTATCACATATACAACGCTGAGTTTATGCCCCCTACGAAGCGGCTCTACGCCTTCCACGAGCGCCGTCCCCTGGACATCGACCTTATGAATAAAGGCGCCGCATACCTCATAGGCGAGCACGATTTTAAGAGCTTTTGCAGCGTCAACACCACCGCCGAGACCACCGTTCGCACCATTACCGGCATACAAGTGGCCCAAAAAGGCGATGAGGTCATAATAAGCGTTACAGGCACCGGTTTTCTTTACAATCAGGTGCGCATCATCGCAGGCACCCTCATGTGGGTGGGCCTCGGTATCAGACAGCCCGAGGAAGTTAAGACCATGCTTGAAGCCTGCAACAGAGAGGCAGCCGGTCCCACAGCTCCGGCACACGGACTAATTCTTAAGAATTTCTCTTTTTTGGCATAGCAATATGCCTTATCTGAAATGCCAGGAAACGCGCAGTTGACAGATTTTATAAACTGCGCGTGTTGACACTGATTTTCCCGAAATCTATAATAATTACAAGGGAGATAGCCCTATATTTTCGAAGAAATGCTTTTGCAAATGATTGCAAACTTCTCTTTTTTTTCGATTAAAAATGTGGTGTTCGGGGGAAACGGGTTATGCTTAAGGTGGCGATAGTAGATGATTTGAAAGAGGCATTATCTTCGCTGATGGATATCGTCAGAGAGACTTTGGCGCCACTCTCCGATTCATATAAAATCGACACATTTATGTCAGGAGAAGAATTGCTTTCGCAAAAAGAAAGCTATGATATTTTGTTCTTAGACATCGAAATGCCCGGAATGGACGGTATTAAGACCGGAGAAGCGGTATTAAATCGTTATCCCGATACAATAGTGATTATGGCTACGGCGGCTACTCACAGATTCAAGGAAGCCTTTTTTATACGGGCATTCAGATTCATCACCAAGCCCTTCGTGAAGGATGAAATAGACGAAGCGCTTCATTCTGCTATACGTTTAGTCAATACCAACGAGAGTATTGAACTGTTTTATCAACGTATCCCATACAAAATCAGTTACAAACAAATCCAGTATATTAAATCCTACAACGGCTATTGCGAGTTTTGCATAGGCGATAAGATGTTCCGAAAAGAAATAACGCTTCAGGAAGTTGAAGATACTTTCCCCGGTGTTTTTTTCGCAAGAATTCACAGGCAGTATGTCGTGAATCTTATGTGGATAACAAAATACGTTAACGGTGAAGTTTATTTTAATAACGAAAAAATAAAAGTATCGGTAAGACGACTCAAAGAATTTGAAGCAAAATATGTTTCTTACGACATCAAATATAAGAGGAAATGATTATGACTTTTTTTGTCTGGTTATTGGTATACGGTGTAGAATGTGTTTTGTACTATCTGGTATATTACTGCCTGTACGGCGAGCGGCTCGTCAAGATTTATGTTCCGGTTACAGGCGGAACGATTTTACTGCTGGGACTGCTTTTTGTGGATACGTTATCGGAAGCCTTTATTCCGGTAATGATACATGTATTTCCCATTCTGGTAACGCTTATAGTACAGCAGCGCAGGCCGGTTGAGCGGATGAAACGCACTTTTATAACTTTTTTTGTTATAAACTGTCTGTCCGAGCTTTTTATTACCATAGCGGAGTGGACTTCACTGGATGCCATCAGCAGGGATAAACGGGCACTCTATGAACTGATCATCTATGCGACGGTATTTCTTCTTGTTCTGGTATACTATTTCTTTTTCTTTAAACATTTCCCTGCGGACAAAGAAAGAGAAAGAAGAAGAGGCGACAGTATCTTTTACCTTGTTATCTTTATGGCTGTGGTAATGCTTTTTACGGTATCGGGACTAAGCTGGGCCAGAAGGCATATTGAGAACGAAAGCTTTAAAACGATTTCATACATATTGTGTGTTTTTTCTTACTTGGGAATCTGTATGCTGGGACTGTTCACCATCTACCTGGACAGGACCAACAAGAGGCTTAACGATCTTATCGAAAACGAAAAGATGATTAAGTCCATGCAGACCAAGTACTATGAGACTCTTCTTGAGCGTGAGGAAGATACCAGAAAATTCAGGCACGATATAGGCAACCATATGATTTGCTTAAAAGAGTTAATGAGCAAGGGCGACATTGAGGGTGTCAGGACATACCTGGGCGCAATGGAGACCAAGATAGAGAAGATGTGCCTTCGCTGCTATGAGACCGGCAATGAGATAGTTGATATTCTTGTCAATCACTATGTCAACATCCTTCCCAACGGAGTTAAGGTTAATGTAAGAGGCACTATTCGCACCAATATGGATCCCCTTAAGCTTTGCACCATTCTTTCCAACCTGTTGGAGAATGCAGTGGAAGAATTAAATCGCTGCAACGGAGAGAGAGAGCTGTCGGTTTCTTTCTCCCAGGGCAGAGAGTTTATATCTATTGAAATTTGCAATTCTCTTTCAAAAGAAGCCCGTAAGCGTAAAGAAGAAAACCTTATCGTTACATCAAAAGCAGATAAAAAGAACCACGGCCTTGGCTTAAAGAACGTAAAGCGTACCCTGGAAGAAATAGGAGGCAGCGTGGATATAAAGAAAACAGACAATATCTTCATGGTTAAGGCCTGTTTTCGAGGATAAAAGAATATATATTGCATATCAAAAGACGCTTGTTCGGAACTTACCGACAGCGTCTTTTTTGTATGGTGACTAGCAGGGCAACCTCTGTGCCGGGCAGGTGAAAAAGGGGTGTCAAGGGGCCTTTTTTGCACATAAGCCACTTTAACTGAACGTTAAAGGAGTTATCCTTTCTATTCCCACAAAAGTCTGTTATTGTCAAAACATAAAGAAACGGGTTACAAAAAAGAAGGTAAAATTCGGAGGGATGAGCAATGTTTGATGACATTTGGAACTGGTTATTCGGTTAATTGATTCAAAGCAAAAAGCTTGGAGGAAGCAAATGGATTTAGAAAGAATTAAAGCCAATCCTCTTATGTTAAGTATTTGGACTTTTGCCTCGATAGCAATACATGTACTGCTGTTCAAATCTAAACTTGACACAGGGCAAAGTCTTCCGGTCAGAATAGCAATGGCCTTGGCAGCGGCAGTCATCACCCTGATGATTCACGAACTGATTCATTTCATTTTCGCGACAGTCCTATGCAAAAGCAAGCCGACAATAAGAATCTCCAAAGACAGGTTTGGATTTCCTGCTCCGGTAACCTTTTTTGACTCAGAAGCGGACAGGTGGAAAAAAGTAGTCATCTGGATGATGCCATTCCTGATTCTTACGGTTGCGACAGATGTATATATGTTTGTGGCGGAGGGTGTTCCTCTATTCTTACTGATAATAGCGGCAGCCAATTGTGCGGGAAGCTATTTCGACATATTCGACATTTTTGAGGCTCTTATAAAGAAGCCGGCAAAAGAATAAATTTTATCTGAGGGTATCGGGGAAATGGTAATTGCAGTGCTTGACAGCGGCTACAGCGGCAGGAACAAAGAAAGAATATCGGGCGGAATTGCCTTTGAAGAAAATCAGGGCAAGATATCGGCAAAAGAAGATTACGAAGATTCCTGCGGACACGGCACGGCAGTAACCGATTTGCTGGCTGAACATACGGAAGAAGACACAAAGTTCTTTATAGTCAGGATCTTAAACAGTCAGGAAAAATGCAGCGCATCCGTAATGACAGAAGCCTTTAAGTATCTAAACGCCAAGGTCGAATGCAGCCTGATTCATATAAGCGCAGGCGTTGAACGCATTGCCGAGGCCAAAGAACTTAAGGAATGCATTGAAGAACTTGCTGGAAAAGGAATTTACACGGTAGCCGCATATGCCAACAACGGCGCGGTGGCGTACCCGGCAGCATTTGAAAATGTTTTTGGAGTTGATACGAGCACCAATGCACTGGCTAAAAGAGAATTTGAGGCGGTTGAAGGAAGCATAATCGATTTCCGTACGAGTAACGGTAATTACAGAGTAAATTGGGGAGACCAAAAGCTCATTGTGAGCGGCAGCAGTTTTTCCTCAACGGTAATTACGGCAGAGATTGCCAAAATTGTAAAAGACCGCAAGGAAATTTCTTTTGCGGAAGTAAGAAGCAGGTTAAAAGAAAGAGCGGCAAAAGTTTACCCCTGTAATAAGATGCCGCAGCTGTTATCGGCCTCGAAACTTGCGAAAGAAATAAAAAAGGCAGTAGTGTTCCCCTTTAATAAAGAGGTGTTCGAACTTGCCGGCAACGAGGACATGTGTCCCTTTGAGATAGAAGGATATTATACCCACAAATACGATATGAACCTTGGAAAAAGCATATCGCAGGTACTTACATACACAGACAATGGGAAGATTGTTGGAAATGCAGACGATATTCTCTGGGATACAGACTTCGACACCCTGATAATAGGGCACTGCGACGAAATAAGTAAGGCTTTAAAGAAAGATGTTTTGCAGGAAATCTTCTTAAAAGCCCGGGAGCACAGCAAAAAGGTGTATTCTTTGGCAAGCATCGTGGGATTTTTGCAGGATCACCCCGAATGCGGAAAAACATTTACTTTTCCTTATCTGGATGCTTCACACGTTCCGCAGAACCGGTTCGGTAAATTGAGGAAGACGGCGCGGCCGGTTGTGGCTGTAATGGGAACCAGTTCAAAACAGGGAAAGTTTCATGTTCAGCTCGCCATAAGAAAGAGACTCCTTAAAGACGGCTATAAGCCTTATCAGATAGCTACGGAACCGACGGGTTATTTGTTCGGAATGGATTATGTATATCCGATGGGATATGAATCCACTCTTTACCTGCAGGAGCAGGATGCCGTACTTACCCTAAACGAGCAGTTTAAGGGTGCGGATGATGAAGATGCGGACATTATTCTGTGCGGAAGTCAGTCGGGGACCATACCCTTTAAGTATGACAATGTAAGCGGGCTCACCATACAGCAGACAGAGTTCCTTATGGCACTTAATCCGGATGCTGCGGTTCTTTGCATAAATTATGACGATGATTTCGGATACATAGAGCGTACCCGTAAATACATAGAAAGCCTTACCGGAGGAAAAGTAATAAATTTCACCACACTTCCCTTCCGGTATGAGAAGGGAGTCAATGCTCCGAAGAAGGTATCGCTGACACCCGAAGAATTTGAAAAGAAAAAAACAGAAATAAAAAACAGATTTGGCGTAAATCTGTATGACATAAGCAAAGCAGAAGATATGAATGCTCTTTATGCCGAAATGATAGATTTCTTTTAAAGAGCACAGGAAGGGGCTAAAGATGGGTTACAAGTTGTCTAAGTATTTATATGAGGACGAAAAAGAAGGATATGTTTTTTTATATAACACCTACAAAGTGGACATGTTAAAGATCAAGAAACCTCTCTTTGAAGCGATTAAGGAAAACTTAAGCGATATAAAAGAGAATCCCGAGAATCCGGTTATAGCAAAACTTATTGAGAAAAGATATCTGGTGGAAGATTCCGTAAACGAAGACAGAGAAGGCGATTTGATGTATTTAAAAACCTGCCATTCCAACAAGCAGCTTCTTTTGACAATACTTCCTACCGAAGGCTGTAATTTCAGATGCGAATACTGCTACGAAGAGCACAAACAAAACAAAATGTCCGAGGAAACCCAGGAAGCACTGATTAAATTTGTAAGAAAGAATCTGAAATATTACGGTGGATTATCGGTGAGCTGGTTCGGAGGCGAACCTCTCCTGTATCCTGAAATTATCGAGCATCTTTCCGAAGAATTTAAAAAGATATGCAAGACTTTTAAAAAGCCTTACACCGCTATTATGACCACAAACGGGTACCTTCTTGATTATGACATGTTTTGCAGAATGAAGAAGTGTAACGTAACAAATTACCAGATTACAATTGACGGCCCGGCAGAAGTGCACGACAAGCAGCGCTTCCTTGCGGGAGGACAGCCCACGTATGACAAGATAATAAGCAATCTTACGGACATTAAAGAAAAAGAAAAGTCCAAGTTTTATACCTTTTCTCTTCGAACCAATCTTACGGTACAGTCCGCTAAGGCTTATCCGAAGCTTGCACAGTTCTTAAAAGACAATTTCTTTGTGGACGGACGTTTTACACCCAGAGTAAGAATTGCCTGGAACGGAACCAATGATGCTGACTATGAGAAGAATATTATTTCGGACATCAGCTCGATTTTCGGAGAAGGCAGTTCGCTTGAAGAGACACAGGAAAACCTTCAAAAGAGCATGTATGGCATAACGGATGAAAATGCGCTGAGAAAGAATTTCAATGAAATTATGTTTGCACATTATCCCTGCTATGCGGCCAAAGCAAATTCTTTTATCTTTGGACCCGACGGAAGGCTCTTTAAATGCACGGTTCATTTTGACGATTCAAAAGACGGAGTTGCCGGTTATCTGAAGCCTGACGGACATCTGGAGGTAAATGACACCATCGATGCCAAGTGGATTACTCAGATGACGGCTAACGATAAAGGAAAATGTTACGATTGCAAGGCATATCCTCTGTGCCAGGGCGTAGGTTGCCCGTACAAGATGAGTGTACGGGGCAGAAGAGATGACGAGTGTGAAGCTAAAGTTGCTGAGATTATAAGCACATTCAGAGTTTTTTCATCAAACGAAAAAATATGTGCGGATGTTGAGGAGATGCTGGCATGAGAGACAGATTATTTACAATAATGGAAGACAACGGAGTTGAGTACGAGGACAACGTGCTGGTTACCGAAATTGATTCGATTCAGTATATGTCTCTTATGGTGGAGATAGAGGAGGAATTTGAAATAGAATTCCCGGATATGTTCTTAGGAGAGAACATATTTGAAAACTTTGACAGACTCTGTGAGATTGTATTCGGACTCGTGGGAGAAGTCGCTTAATTTAGGAATCATTAGTATGCATGCTATGTTTTATAAAAATCTTCAAGGAGGTGAAACGCATGAAAAAGTTGATGAAGCCTGAAATGGCAGAAACTATGACAGTTCTTGCATATGATAACGAGAATTGTGGTGGTAACTGTGGTTGTGGTGGCGGCGGCGGAAACACTGCTGCATGGATCGGCGCAGCTGCTACAGTAGTTGCAGCTTGTATCGCTGCTATTTGTACCTGATTAGTACAAATCTAATTGTAAAAAAGATGTTCAGGAATATGGTAAAAAGTATTCTTGAACATCTTTTACATTAGAGCCGTCTTTGTCTTGAAACGGGGTTACGGAGACAAAACTATGAAGAAGATTTGGAATATTATTAAGTTAATCAAATATGCCGGAAAGCCGGGAACGGTCCTTTTGGTGTTTACCATATTCAAAACAATGTTAAGCAGGATTGTGGACTGCGGTATCACTATTTTAATTCCTGTCCTTGTGGTGCAGGCTATGGAAAACCATTCCTATTACAATCTGCTGATTAAAGTCTGCATATTCTTTGCCGCCTCATATACCGGCCTGATTATTTTTGACAAGATAGATTCAAGTGTTATGTGCCGCAAGAAGATGGAGGTATCGAAGAATATTGTTAAGCACATTTTTACCAAGATATCCAATTCCGATATCGGAAGGTTTGACGACGCTGAATTTTACGACAGCCACGTCCTTAATATGAATCTTATTGAGGAAAAAGTGTTTGATGCAATTACAAATGTATCGACCATGATAAGTTGCATTTTTATTCTCCTCATCAATATAACCTTGCTGACCACAACCTCCCTGGGAACATGGGTATTTGTATCGGCTACTCTGATTTTTACCATGATTATTCAATATGCTCAGACGCGTTTCAATCTGGCATATCAAAAGAAAGCGGTTTCTTTAAACAGACGGGCGGAAGCGCTGGGACGTTTCTTTATGGACTATGATTATGCAAAAGAAATAAAGGTTCCCAAACTTTCCGACATGCTGTTTGAGCAGGTGCTGGAAGAGAAGCAGAAAGCTCTGGGGCTTTACTATAAATGCCGTCCCAAATTTATCGGGTATTCTCTGGGACAGCTGTTTGCTTCGACATTTTTACTGAGAGTTGTTTTTTTGGTGTACCTGTCATACAGGTGCATTGTACATAAAGACTTTTCCTACGCGGGCATATTGGTGGCATACAACGCAACAATCAATTTGTACGGAATACTTAACAACATAGTTGCCATTCTCTCCAAATATGATGAAATATCCCTCTACGCAGGAAATTTCCTTGAAATAATGAATTATGAAAACAAGATAGTGTCGGGAGAGAAGTTACTTACTTCTTTTGACAGCCTTGAATTCAGGAACGTTTCTTTTTCCTATGAAGGTACGCAAAACAAAGTACTTGATAATGTGAGCTTCAAAATAAACAAAGGCGACAAGATTGCGCTTGTGGGAAGAAACGGAAGCGGAAAGACCACGCTGATTAAATTGCTGCTAAGACTCTACGAGCCTACGGCAGGCGACATTTTTGTCAATTCCGTAAATATAAAAGAATATGACCTTGAATCCTACAGACATTTCTGGGGCGTTGTTTTCCAGGACTCGGTTATGTTTAACGGAACCATCAAAGAAAATATCTGCTTTGACAAAGTACCGGCCTGTGATATTAATTCGGTTCTTAAAAAAGTTGATATGTTCGAAAAAGTAGACAAGCTTGAAAAAAGAGCGGATACCAATTACGGAGTGGAAATATTTGAAGACGGTACCGTTTTTTCCGGCGGCGAGCAGCAAAGGATTCTTGTGGCAAGAGCAATGGCGAAGAAGGCTGACATGATTATTATGGACGAGCCGACTTCACATATCGATCCTGCGGCGGATATAAGCTTTTCATCAATGATATTTGAGGGACTGGTGGGAAAAACAATTCTTTATATAACCCACAGGCTTCTTTCTACCAAAAAGGCCGATTCCATTATTGTGCTTTCGCCTGACGGCACCATAAAAATGGGGCCTCACGACACGCTGATGAACAACAGTGAATTATACAGACAACTATATAAGGCGCAGGAGAAGAACTACGCCGATGTAAGCTAAAGAAACGGGGAGACTATGAAACAGTTTATTGAGAAGGTAAAACAATGTCATAAAACCCTGAAGGAAGCACGCAAAAAAGGAAACGATGCCGACCCCGGGTTTATTATCAAAGATACTGTCGTAACTGTATATATTGAACTGATAGCTTTTTTAAACTCTGTTTATCTTATTAAAATAGTCCTTGATTATGTAGCGGCGGAAGTTAAGTTTTCGGATTGTGTGCCGGCGTTTGCGGTAATTGTGGGTCTCAATCTTTTTGCCATAATTGTTGAGGCATACAGAGACAATGTGATGCGCACCGGCCATATACATAAACTTGCAAAGAGTATTTCCGCGGGTTTTTACAAGAAGCTGATTAAGATGTCCTATTCTGAGCAGTTTAATTCTCAGACCAAGGATGCGGCACAGTTTGCGTACTACAATGCGGCTGTAGCCGTATTTAACAGCGAATCCATAGTAAGTACTTACATAGGATATCTGGTTGTTTTTATCGCAAACATAGTAACCGTAATAGCCTACGGTTCTTATATGGGCTTTATCATTCTGGCGGTTTTCTTTGGCATTACGATTCTGCTTCAAAAAGTGGCGGTAAAGATAAATAAAACCGAGTTTGATTTTGCAGTTAAAAAGAATCATCTCAGTCGTAAGTTTAATTATTTCAGAAACGCTGTTTTTTTAAACAAACAGGCCAATCAGATGCTTAAAGTTGAGGACTCTTTGGACTATTTTCTTAACAGATATGAGGAGACGCTTGAGGAGCAAAAAAACAATGATGTCAAAATGAATCACGAAACATTCTGGCTCAGGATGCTTAAAAGCCGATTCTTCGACCTCCTGTATCATGTGGCTTATTTTGCTGTCTTTTCATTTAAACTCATAGTTACGGGTTCATTGTCAATCGGTTCATTCTGGGCATGCTATAAAGCGTGCCTGCTGGTATTCGGAAGCAATGTAATCAATTACTACGGAGTGATGGAGCAGGCAGCCAGATATGTAGATCAGGTAAACTTGTTCTTTTTAATAGATGATGAGGGAAGCGGCCGTGGAACAAAGAAGGTTGATCCGGATTCATTTTTTGAAATCGTGTTCGAGCATGTGGAATTTTCCTACCCCGGAAGAGCCAGAAAAGTGTTAAAAGACATTAATCTGACGGTAAAGAGAGGAGAAAGTATAGTTATTCTCGGCGAAAACGGAGCCGGAAAAACAACGCTTCTTTTACTCCTGTATCGCTTGTTAAAGCCTACAGCCGGGCGGATTCTTTTAAACGGAATCGATATTGAAGAGTATGACGCGCAAAGCTACAGAAATTTTATCAATATACAGTTTCAGGACTTTAAACTGTATCCTTATCCTTTGGCTGCAAATATTGTGCTCAAGAATGAATACGAAGAAGAGAGAACCAAGCTAAAGAAGTGCATAGATGATGTGGGTCTTACCAAAGTAGTGGACAGACTTGAAAACGGAATGGATACGGTTGTAACAAGGTTATTCGATCCGAACGGGTACGTGCCCTCCGGCGGCGAGGCAAGCAAAATAGGCTTTGCCAGACAGCTTATCAATGAAAGCGGCGTATTTGTTTTTGACGAATATGATTCCAATATAGACCCCATAAGCGAGGAAGAATTAAACGACAGACTTTTGAACATGGGTAAGACCAGAATAATAGTTTCTCATCGTTTATCCATTGCAAAAGATGCCGACAGAATTTACTGGATTGAAAAAGGAAAAACCGTGGAGGTGGGAACCCACAAAGAACTGTGCGAACTGGGCGGCAAGTATGCGGCGCTTTATCAACAGAGGAAGCAGTTGTTTTTAAGTGAAAAGGTGGCAATATGAAAAAAATGATACCCTTTGAAGTATCCATGACCGAAACATATAATTGTTATTCTTTTATAATGGGCATACTTCAATCCTATGACAATTTCAAACAACACATATGGAATACTTTTCTCAATTTGCAATCCTGTACCGAAAAGAGCATGAAGGAGCTGAAAATTACTTTCACGGATTCTTTGTGGGGAGATATGTGGAACAGCGGTATGGCAGAATTAAACCTGTTTCACTTCTCAAATTTTGACAGGAAAACACTGAAAAACTTTTTGACGGAGCGCCTTGATTCGGATGCCTATCTTTTGTTTTACTCGGTTGACGAATACTATCTGTCCTATTCCGAAAAGTACAGGAAACAGCACTACTACCATGATTTATATATTTACGGATACGAGGATGATTATTTCCTTGTTTTGGCATATGCCGACAATAAACTGGAAAAGCTGAAGGTTAAATCAAGTGAGATAATCGACTGCGTACTAAAGACCAAAATGGATTCAATAACCGATTTCTGTTCATTCAGATTAAGTAAAGCGGCCAAAATCGTTATTGACCCGGGGCACATAGCAGATGTTTTGGAAGATTATCTTCTTTCGCAAAATCATACGGAAGAGCAGGGGAAAGTCTACGGCATGGAAGTGTGGCGCTATGTCAGAAACTCTGTCTCCTCCTATGCAAAAAGAAATATTTATGATTCTTCGACCTTTGACTTGAGAGTGTTCAGAATTATCTGGGAACACAAAAAAATAATGAAGGCCAGAATTGAATATTTGTGTGAAGGCTTTAATTTTGAAGAACGTATATTAAGCGAACTCAATGAAATTGAGAGCAGGGCTTATCTTGCATTCAGACTTGCCATTAAGTATTCGGTTGATGCAAGGCACAGCAGCGAATGTCTGGTAAAGATACTACAGATTTACGAGGAACTTGAAGAAAAAGAAAGGGCAATTTATCCGGAGATAATCAAAGAATTAAGGAGAGAAGCTGATGATAATAAACGAGATTCCGAAAACCCCGAGGATAGACGTCCTAAGGCAGTATGAGTCCTACGATGAGTCAAAAGAAGAAAAGGATTATTTCTACATAACGGTATTAAGAGAACAAATTCCTCCGATTATGGAAAAGTATAAGTAGAAAAAGTATATGAAAGGATATTCCGACAATACCGAGGAGCTTGC